>Ga0316207_10002056_pt1 | contig 21909 bp, 17 predicted proteins | sample 6weekpyrite_MG_FD_204943 | JGI IMG/M metagenome (GOLD analysis project Ga0316207, IMG submission 204943) | Microbial mat bacterial communities from mineral coupon in-situ incubated in ocean water Damariscotta River, Maine, United States -... | ecosystem: Environmental > Aquatic > Marine >...
GGTCCTTTTCACGCCAATCGCATTATTGACCTTTCCTACGCAGCCGCCACCCGACTCGGTATCACTGCCAGCGGCACCGGTCTGGTTGAAATACGTGCATTGACTGCAGCAGATAAAAAAACACCAGACCAACAAGCTGTTAATACACAAACGCCCGTCAAGCAACAGACGACCGCGCCTAATATGTATCTGCAAGTTGGTGCTTTTTCCAGCCAATACAATGCTCAACAGCTTCACCAGAAATTACATAATGCAGCATTTGAACGGACTAAAGTCAGTAGCATTAATGCTGCCGGTAACCCTGTCTATCGGGTTCGAATAGGCCCCTTATCCAGCGTTGATGAAGCTGACCAAATCGTTGACCAATTAGCCGCTCTGGGTATTGATGAAGCACACGTGGTCATTGACTGATACACAAACGACACGTAGCTAGTTATCACCTGACTCGTTACAATACAAAAAATATCGACACACCTAAAAAAGACCGACCTTATGAAACAACATAATTTTCGCCATAAGATAATCACCCGCTTATTGCTAGTTAGTGCTTTATTTCTCGCCACCAACCTGCAAGCCGCTAGCAGTGTTCCCGTTGCGCCCAAACTGGCTGCCAAAGGTTATGTTTTACAAGATTTTAACAGTGGCCAAATCATTGCAGAAAACAAAGGCGACCAACGCATGGAGCCGGCGAGCCTGACTAAAATGATGTCAACCTATGTCATTAGCCATGAGCTCAAGGCTGGCAATATCACCATGCAAGACAAGGTCACTATTAGTAAAAAAGCCTGGCGTATGCCAGGTTCACGCATGTTTATTGAAGTTGGCAAACAAGTTGATGTAGAGAGTCTATTAAAAGGTATCATTATTCAATCAGGTAATGATGCTACCGTCGCAATGGCTGAGTATGTTGCCGGCAGTGAAGATGCCTTTGCATCGTTAATGAATAACTATGCGCAACAACTTGGTATGACGGGTACGCATTTTGTGAACAGTACAGGCTTGCCAGACCCTGAACACTACACAACGCCCAGAGATATGGCGACACTGGGTAGCGCACTGATTCGTGATTTTCCCGATCACTACAAAATGTATGCTGTAAAGAAATTCACCTTCAATAACATCACTCAATATAACCGCAACAAATTACTCTGGAGAGATAAACACGTTGATGGCATTAAAACCGGCCATACTGAATCGGCAGGTTTTTGTTTAGTTGCCTCCGGTATTCGTGATGATATGCGCCTTGTGTCAGTTGTGCTCGGCACCAAAAGTGAAGCCGCTCGCGTACAAGAGTCTCAAAAACTACTTAGCTATGGTTTCCGGTTCTTCCGCAGTCATAAACTCTACGATGCCAATACCGAAATAAGTTCAACCGAGATTTGGAAAGGTGTTGAAGATAATGTCTCACTGGGACTCCTCAAAGATCTCCATATCACTATCCCACGTGGTCAATACAAACAACTCAAACCAAGTATTAGTTTTGAATCTATTATTGAAGCACCTGTGACGAAACATCAGACGCTTGGTAATTTGAAAGTCACACTCAATGATAAAGTGATTGCCGAACGTGCTTTAGTTGCACTGCATGAGATTGAACAAGGTAGTTGGTGGAAACGTCTAAGCGACTGGTTTATTTTACTGGTCAAAGGGTGGTTTGCTTAGCTTATGTCAATTGCATATTTAAACGGGGATTATCTTCCCGTAGAACAAGCTAAGGTTTCCGTACTTGACCGTGGTTTTATATTTGGTGATGGCGTTTATGAGGTTATTCCCGCCTACGGTGGGCACTTGTTTCGACTAGAACAACACCTTCAGCGACTAAGCAACAGCCTTGAAGGTATTCATCTTGATAATCCATTAGCTCTGAGCCAATGGCAACAAATCATTGAAGAAGTTGTTAAGCGCAATGATGACAACAATCAGGATCAATCGATTTACCTACAAGTGACTCGTGGTGCTGCCAAACGTGATCATGTTTTTCCTGATGAAATATCACAAACCATCTTTGTTATGAGCAGTCCGATGCAAGCCGTTAGTGAAGAGAAACTGACAAAAGGCATTTGTGCCATTAGCCACGAAGATATCCGCTGGCGCTACTGTCATATCAAATCCATCGCACTACTACCCAATACGCTGATGCGACAAATCGCACGTGAGGCCGGTGCCGATGAGGCCATTCTTAATCGTGATGGAAACATTACCGAGGGTGCTGCGAGCAATGTCTTTATCGTCAAAGACGGAAAAATTATTACCCCGGCAAAAGATGAATGCCTTCTACCAGGCATAACCCGCGATCTTGTACTCGAAATTGCCGCGGAAGCAAAGCTTAATTATGCTGAAGCTGACATTAGTCCTGAACAGTTACAAAATGCGGATGAAATCTGGCTGACCAGCTCTACCAAAGAGATTTTGCCGGTCACCCAGCTAGATGGTAAAGCCGTTGGTAACGGAAAACCGGGGCCTTGCTGGAAAGATATGCTGGCGCGTTATCAGGAGCACAAAAAACTACTGCGCTCAGGTAATGCCCACTAATTTAGGCTCGTGCTCTGGAACGCTCTGATAACCAACTTTCTATTTCGAAGGCAGGGAGCGGTTTACTCATCAGATACCCCTGAGCTTGGTCACATCCATAACTTCTGAGCATATTCCAAACAAGTTCTGTTTCAATCCCTTCTGCGACCACCTTTAAACCAAGGTTATGTGCCAGTTCTATGGTTGAACGAACAATTGTTTCGTTGCTCGGATCGGTATCAATATTCATCACAAATGATTTATCTATTTTCAATTCATCTACAGGTAATTTACTCAGGTATGAGAGAGAAGAAAAACCCGTACCATAATCATCGACAGAGATGCCAAAACCCATCTGACTAAATTCGGACAAGGCATCAATCGCTAACATCGGGTTAGACATCATCGCATTTTCTGTAATTTCCAGCGTTAGTTGTTCACAGGGTAGCTGGTGAGTTTCAAGAATTTGTTTCATACCTGAAACAAAGCTTTCATCTTTAAGACTATGTGCTGAAATATTAATTGATATATTCAGATTTATATTTCGACTGCTCCATGATGATGCCTGTTGCATCGCATTTTCTGCAACCCAATATGTTAGCTGAGAGATAAATCCTGTCTGTTCTGCCAATTCAACTATTTGCTCTGGTGACACGAAACCATGATGAGGGTGATTCCAGCGAAGCAATGCTTCTACACCCGTAACCGCATTGCTACGCAAATCAAGCTTAGGCTGGAAATACAATTCAAGCAGGTTGTTTTTAATCGCATCACGTAAATCCGCGATCATCGCAAATCTAACCAGACTGTACTGATCCTGCTCCGGATCATAAATGCTATAACCAAGATTGTTTTGCTTAGCCACATACATGGCTACATCGGCATGTTGTAAAAGATTCTTGGCATCATCACCATGCTCAGGATATATCGCCACACCTATACTGGCCGAAACAACCAGCGTTAATCCATCGACCTCATAGGGGAGCTCGGATGCCTTGAGCAGTTTTCGAGCAATCGCTGTCACTTGTTGTTTACCCACGTCAGGAAGCAATACTGCAAATTCATCGCCCCCCATCCGTGCAACAGTATCAACTTCTCGTAAAATTGCCTTTAATCGTTTACCGACCTCAATCAATAATTGATCGCCAATGGCATGTCCAAAGGTGTCATTGACCTCTTTAAACAAATCAAGATCGATCATTAAAAGTGAAAGACTCGCTTCATCTCTTCGTGCGATGAAAATATCATGTTCAATATGATCAAATAGCAGCGTCCTGTTAGGCAGCGATGTCAATCCGTCATGCAGGGCACGATATTCAAGCTCAGATTGTCTCTGGTGAATCTGCCTACTCATTTCACCAAAGGCATCAATCAAATCCTTGGTTTCTGTAGAATATAATCTTGGCAGTTCCTGTCCCTTTTTACCCATGGCCTCCTGCTTAAGTGCAGTTGCGATTATAGCGACAGGAATAAGAATCAATTTCTCGATAGAAAACACAATAGAAACAACAAACAGCGCAGCAATAGCAGCAACGATCCAAAGCACCAATGTTTGCTGTGAAGCCACATTACCAATTTCAGTTATATCTTTCTCGGATGCTGCAACGAGCCTGTTATTAATATCCCGCAAGATTGTACTGGCCAGCTCAATACCTGGTGCGATATTGTCCTTCATCAATTTTGCGTCAATACGCCACTCATTTGTTGCATGAATAAGTTTTACTTGCTGGAAACCACTAAACCATTTTCCTGTACTATCCAGTAACTCTTCATATGCTTCACTTGTTTCAAAACCAATCGCACCTTCATCAACAAGTGGCCGTAGTTTTTCCATCTCAGATTTGTAAGCCGCAAATAAGGTGGCGATACTTTTTTCCTGAATCGGTAAGGATTCTTCGTTAAATGACCCCATCCGATTTGCCAAATAGAGGCGAAAGTTTGATAACACCTGTGTCCACAAATGTCGTGCTTGTAAAAATGTTGTCAACACTTCAGGGTGTTCATCCAACTTCTCTTCACCCTTCAATGCATTAAACGCCAGACCAAATGCATTATTAGTACGATTTCTGTTTGGCTGAAGCACCTCGGTACCAATACCTAGCGATGGGTATTGCCGCGATGGATCAAGACGTATTTCTATCAACTCATCTATATCTGCTTCCAGGTTTTTAAGTGTTTGATTTAGTTTTAAAAAATCACTCTTATCAGCATCGCTCACCATGGCGCGACTATCGGCGAGCTGCTTGCTTAGCAATAATGCATCCTTTATGGACTGGTAGATATTATCCCAATACTCTGAATGAGCAGGATCAAGTAAGAAGGAATCAATTGCCTGATAGACATCAAGTAGAGATGCCCGTAAAACATGCGTAGCCTGAAGCAGGCTATTTCGTTCAACCAGATTTTCTTCAACGATGGACTGGGTCGTAGCAAGCTTCTGATAGCCGTACGCTGCACTCAGCAAGATAATAAAAACCAGCACGCTGGCATATAATTTAAATCGTTGCCGCAAACTGACTACGTTGGTTTTATTAAGACCCTTCACATCAACTCCGACTCAACTGAAATTCAGCATCCATACAAATTGCTTGAAACTTAGTCCCTTTAATATGTATCGGATAAAAATGAAATATGTTTAGACCAAACACAAAGAGGTTAAAAAACCATACTCAAAGAATTGAAATGCCCACAATCAACAACAACGCTTAACTGGCTTAACCGCCTCTATTGAGGCCGACACAACATAATCTGTGACATTATGATCGGGTGCCCAGTCACGAATAAACTGCTTCGATTCATCTTTCGGCTCAATACGAATATCGTCAAAGCCAGCAGCTTTAATCATTTCAATCAAGTCATCAATTAATGAGGCATTACCCATGCAACCTGCGACTAACATTGGGTCGTTACGCATTTCTTCTGGTAGTTCTACTGTTGCCACCACATCGGAAATAGCCAGACGACCACCGGGTTTCAAAATACGCAGTGTTTCTTTAAATACTTGTGTCTTATCAGGCGATAAATTGATGACACAGTTTGAAATAATAACATCGGCGGTGTCATTGGCCACAGGCAAGTTTTCGATTTCACCAAGACGAAATTCCACGTTCGCAAATTTTCCTTTACTGGCGTTAGCACGTGCCTTGCTCAACATATCAGGTGTCATATCGATACCGATAACCTGTCCCGAGTGTCCGACTTCCTGAGCAGCAAGAAAACAGTCAAAACCACCTCCCGAACCCAGATCGACGACAACCTCTCCAGCTTGCAAAGAAGCAATCGCACGCGGGTTGCCACACCCCAAACCCATGTCTGCACCATCAGGGACAAATTCAAGATCTGCTTCACTGTAACCGAGACGTGTTGAAATCAGTGTGTTGATTGCTGCGTCATCCGATACTCCGCAACAACTACTTTCAATACCACAGGCATCACCTTCATTACTGGCATTGGCGACTTCGGCATAGGCGCTGCGCACCTGTTGACGGTGTTCATCATTTCCTGCCTGATCGCCACACTCATTTCCTGTACCACAACACTCTGATTTGCTCATTACAAAACCTCACTTGTACTACTCACCAATACCTATAAACGGCACAAGTGAAAAATATAAAATAAATAAAATGATTCCGATATAAATAACTACGCGCAACGGCTGCCGCAATAACATTTTACTAAATGACTCAACCTCAACATTTGACACGGAAAACTGCTGCTGATATTCATCAATTAGTCTGCGCGCTTGTGACTTATCGTCATTATTCTTAATCCATATGCCGGCCACTGAAAAACCCCAGTTACCCGATGATGTCTCGTAATAATCAATCTGATGCTCTGCCAATAGCTCTCTCACCGCATTTGCCTCGGCTTCTGGTACATCGTTAAGTCTGAATATAAGTTTTGCCATAATTTATTATACGACCGTGACAGACTCACCATTGAACTCGACACACTGCCCTGAACGAACTTTGCATCGCTTACGCGTCTCAACCTTGCCGTCAACACTGGCCAGGCCTTCAGAAATCAATAATTTTGCCTGCCCACCACTGTTACATAAACCAGTAATCTTAAGTAGGTTATGCAACTCAATATATTCTTTGTTTTCTAATTCGAATTGTTGCATCCATCTATCACTCTATTTGCACTGCAATGCAGGGAAGTTCAATCCAAAATGTACAACCATCACCAATCGATGTCTCAACACCTATTTTACCCCCCATCAACTCAATAAGGTGTCGTGATACAGATAGGCCTATACCGCTTCCTTCAATGCCACCATGACTACTCAAGCGCTCATAATTATTAAAAACCCGTTCTTTATTTTCTTCAGAAATTCCTCGTCCAGTATCCTTTACAAGCAACTTTATAAAATTAGCGTCTGAATAACTCACATCAATGTACACCGAGCCATTTGCAGAATTATACTTAATTGCATTGGCAACTATATTCAATAAAACCTGTTTTAACCTCAACTTATCAACCTGAATTTTCGAGCTGCCTTCTTTTATTGAATTTATAATTGTAATGTTTTGTTTCTCTGCCAGAGGTTCAAGCATCTTCAATGTTTCTCTTACTATTTCAAAAATTGATGCTGGCTCAATATCAAGTTCTATTTTTCCTGACTCTATGCGAGCTAAATCTAAAAGCTCATTAATAAGCTCAAGCAAGTGTGTCCCCGCTGTCTCAATCTCCACCGCATTGCTCAGCTGCTCTGATGATAATGTTTTATCTCGATCAAATTGCAATATCTGTGAAAACCCTAGAATCGCATTGAGTGGCGTTCTTAATTCATGACTCATTTTCGAAAGAAAATCAGTTTTAGTTTGATTAGCCCGCTCTGCCTGTTCTTTTGCAAACATTAATTCAGCGGTTCGTTCTTTTACCTTATGTTCCAGCTCAAGCTGTCTCATTTTATTGGCCTGCTCTGAATTAATCGTACGCACAACCGCGGTACGCGCCATAATCGCAATCGCAATCAAAATGAAAAAAGCCATACTTAACAAGACGTACAGTGAACCGCGAAACCCCTCTACTGCCGCAACAATCGCTTCTGATGTACTTTGTCTTTGTAATGTTTGTAATCCTGTCAATATCTCATCAGTTTTTCTTTGTAGTGGTATATTTTTTTCAATATGAAAGGAGATTCCTTTTGTTTGCTCTTCATCCTGTATAAATTCAATAATCTGTTTTTGAACAATACCTACTTGAATAGCTGAACTAGTATGCAGTTCAAAAATAGCCCTTTCTTCTTCCGTTAAAATCGTCTTTTCCAATTTATCGCGTGCAATAATAAACTCTGTTCCCAGAGCATTAAAACGATCATATTCCTCTGCTTGTTCAAACGGGTCTTCTATTAATAACATCTGGCTAAGTGATAATGCACGATACCGAGCTGCGATTCGCATATCACTAATTGCCTCCCCTTTTTGCGTGTCATTCGTGACCACCTCTTCAATTTTTTGAATTCCTGATAACAACAAATACGCACCCGTCGCTGTCAGGCCGAATACAAATACCAGCACAACAACAAACGTAATTATGAGAGGGATACGAGTTTTACTATCAATCATTCCGTAGACTTCACTAATAAGACATTCCTGACGAATTACAGATGATACTATCTGCTTGTATCAAAAATCGAGCTATTACTCACTTTACCCCATTATAGAATCACGATTTTTATAATGTTATTACGCAACATCACTTTAAATCAGACTAAACAACCCCCATTTAAGGCAAATTACTGAGTAGAATATCAATTATGAATGATTCAACAAAAGACACTCTTTTTGAATTCCCCTGTGAATTCCCTCTCAAAGTCATGGGGCGTAATATCGCCGAATTTGAAGGTATAGTTGTGGAAATCGTCAATCGGCATGTCGATAATTTATCTGAAAACGCTGTAAAAAAACGCGATAGTGGCAATGGAAAGTTTGTTTCTATCACCGTGACCTTTCAGGCCCAGAGCAAGGAACAGCTTGATAATCTCTACCGTGAACTACATGCCCACGAGCATGTGCTGATGTTGCTCTAGCGCTATGCCTATTTCCGAGGCCATCGTCATCCGTGATCTTGGCCAGCAAGATTACCTGTCTACCTACCATGCCATGCGTGATTTTACCGCTGCCCGTACACCCGAGAGCCCGGATGAGTTCTGGTTAGTAGAGCACCCTGCTGTCTTTACACAAGGACGAAACAGCAAACCTGAACATTTGCTCAACCCCGGCGATATTCCCGTTGTAGACATCGACCGTGGCGGTCAGGTGACCTATCACGGACCCGGACAAATTATTCTATACCTCATGCTGGATCTTAGCCGTGCCGGCAAAGGTGTCCGCGATCTCGTTACCGCCATGGAACAAAGTACCATCACATTACTGGCCGAATATGGTCTGGCTGCCGAAGCCCGCCCTGACGCACCGGGTGTCTATGTCGATAATGCCAAAATTGCCGCTCTCGGCTTGCGTATTACCCGTGGTCGCAGTTATCACGGTCTTAGCCTCAATGTAGACATGGATTTAAGCCCTTTTCAGGGCATTAACCCCTGCGGTTACGCGGATATGGTCGTGACTCAATGCCGCGATCTGGGTATTAATGATCCCCTAGCCAAAATCAGTGAGCGACTCTGTACCCTACTTAGCAAGGAACTAGGGTACAATGCGCTCGTTTATGAACCTTATACGGCCAGATGGCCCAACGATCCCTGAGTAGAGAATGAGCGACACATCTAAATCCAAGAATCCACTCAAAGGGGAATCCAAAGTTTCCCGGATCCCGATCAAGATTGAACCCACGGTAACGCCACTGCGTAAACCAAAGTGGATTCGAGGACGTTCTCACAACGCACCAGAGGTCGAACGTCTTAAACGTTTACTGCGCGAGCAACAACTCCATACCGTTTGTGAAGAAGCGGCTTGTCCAAACTTGGGGGAGTGTTTTGCACACGGTACGGCAACTTTTATGATCATGGGCGATATCTGTACTCGCCGTTGCCCGTTCTGCGATGTTGCGCACGGTCGACCCAAACCGCTTGATCAAGACGAACCCGCTAAGCTTGGAGAAACCATTGCCAATATGGGGCTACGCTACGTTGTCATTACTTCGGTTGACCGGGATGACCTCCGCGATGGTGGTGCTGCACATTTTGTTGCTTGCATTGATCAAATCAGACAACAATCCCCCACCACTAAAATTGAGATTCTGGTGCCTGACTTCCGCGGTCGCATGGATGTCGCGCTAGCCTTACTCGAGCAATCACCACCTGATGTGTTTAATCATAATCTGGAAACTGTGCCCCGATTATATAAACAGGCTCGCCCCGGCTCAGACTACGCCTGGTCGCTAAAATTATTGCAGCGTTTTAAAGATGCGTATCCCGATGTGCCAACAAAATCCGGCATCATGCTTGGTCTGGGCGAAGAAATTGATGAAGTTAAACAGGTTCTACGTGACTTGAGAGAACACAATGTCAACATGTTAACACTTGGCCAGTACTTGCAACCTAGCCGTTATCACTTGCCTGTCTCGAGGTACGTGACACCAGAAGAATTTGATCAACTCGGTGAATATGCCCGTTCAATCGGCTTTGAAAATGTTGCCAGCGGCCCGATGGTTCGCTCATCTTACCATGCCGATCTGCAAGCCTCTGGTGAGAACGTCTCTTAAGCAGCATTGTCCGGCAAGTGCAGATTAGTAAATATCTGCTATTATTAATCGTCCGAGACCATTTTTAAGAGAAGGATGTCAGCATGGCGGACAATAAAAATAGCCCTAAAAACACTAATAACGCAGTGCAATGCCTGATTGGCGATGGCATCGAGTTCAAAGGTGATCTCATCTTTAGTGGCGGCCTGCATATCGATGGACGCGTCACCGGCAGTATTGAAAATAAACCCGCCGAGTCTGCTCGCCTAACGCTCAGTCGTGAAGGTATTGTTGATGGCAGCGTGACCACCTGTGATGCCGAAATTAACGGCACAATTAATGGTGATGTGCATGCAACCGGCAGTGTTATCCTGCACCCCCACTCACATGTAAACGGCAATGTTTATTACGAACGCATCGAGATACGTCGCGGCGCTTGTGTCAATGGCAAGTTAATTGCCACGCACAAAAAGTCAGATCAAAAATCCAGCATTCTCGACAAACTCAATCCGGTTCGTAAAAGTGCCTAAGACTTACGCTTAGCGGCAAGGGGCATACGCTCCATCAGATAACACAGACAGTCCTGTCTAATAACTTTCTTATCCAAGGTCAGCATGGATGGCATGACTGATTGTGCAATAGATAGTTGCTGATCTTTGATTTCAAAGAAATCATGCCAGCGATCCTGTCCATGATCATCAATCACTTCCAGCTGTAGCAAATCATTATCATCATCAACAATACCCAGTACCGTACCGGGTGTTAGCTCACGAAAGTTCATGTGATCTAAATCTTTAACAAATTGAAGTTGAGCATCTGAACACTCGTCACCGTCTGGCAAAGAAAAGTCGAAACTAATCTGTTCCGGAACTTTAACGATCGCAACTGTGTGAAAAATATCTATATCATGTTCAGGGACGGGCTTATCTGGCAACTCGGCAAGGTTTAACAAGGCATCAAGAAACTCGGCCGCATGTTCAACACCATGACGTTGCCCCGGCTGACCACACTCAACCGTCACGGCAGGGCAAATGTTGGCAAAGGCTGCTGACTGTACACCTTCGGGACGAATAAAATACACGACCGTGCGAGAAAAATAGGTCGCTAACCAGAAAAATTGATTATCGACACGGTTAACGCAAGCATAATGTGGATTCAAGCCAGTGTTGTTATGAATATCAATACTGGCAAACGGTTTTCGCTCACGCATCGTACTCACGATTTGCTCAGCCATCGCATGCTCAGCTGTCGTTCCAGCATCCCAAATACGATTATAATCAGACTGACCATCAAGTCGTCGCATGCCCTGTTTTGCCGCACTGATGTTACCAATAAATAAAGACAAGCTACGCGGCATTTGTTGATCTTGATAATGCTGTAACAGTTGCTGAATCGCTTGCCAGCCTACTGGCTCATTGCCATGCAACAACACCGACACGAACAAGGGCGCCTCACGACGGCCCTTAAGATGTATCAACGATGGTCCGGGTAAAAACTGATGCAGTTCACTCGCATCACAATCAAGCAGGCCTTCTGGCAAACTGTCAAACTGATGTAATAATTTTTCCGTCACGGCAATGGCCACTCATGTACGGGCAGACCCGACTGTTGACGTTGAAGATAATGCAAAGACATTGCCTGTAAATCACCACCCAGTTTCTCTGCACAGCGTCGTTGCCAGACACTACCCGTCTGCCCTGTTTCAACACGTGATTGAATGATGCCTAAATAATAATCAATGTCTTGCTTATCCAGATTTAAACGACTCAAACCCTCAGCAGCTAATGGAATCAGTTGCTGTAACAACGACTGTGCTGAGACTTTCTTCGATTGCCAACTTAACTGTGCCGATAGGCCATTTCGTGCCGCTGCATAAAAGTTATCTCGCGCCAACGCAAAATCTATTTCACTTTCAATTGGCGTTTCTCGTGACACAAATGATTCCATCAAACCAAAAAACATCGCCGCATTGGCTATTGCATCAACAATGGTTGGCCCGGCAGGTACCACGCGCTGTTCAATTCTCAAATGTGGCGTGCCATCTTTATCAAATCCTATCAAAGGACGCACCCAGCGCCAGATCGTACCATTGTGCATACGCAAATGTGGTAATTGAGACATGTCATCTGCCTGACTTTCAACACCTGCCAATGGCAGCAAAATCGGGAAATGCTCATTATTCTCTGTATAACACTCCATCAATGAATGATGGACGTAACCGCTACCAAAACTGACTCGTTTTACCGGGCCAAATGCGGCGCCACCTATTCCACCCAGCTCAACTGACTGTTCAAATAATGGTACCCGTGTTTCTTCCCAAACTTGTTTGCCAAACAAATAAGGCGAATTGGTTGATACTGCTAACAAGGGCGCGGCAATAACCAAGGCAGCATTGTAATAGCGCACGGCATGGTGCGCAGGTATTTGCTGATGTATCTGGAACGAGGTGGCAGCCGATTCAAGCATCACATCATAATGGGTGCTTTGTAAATGTTGGTGACCATTGATATCTAATTTCAGCGGTTTACCCTGACGCAAACGCAGCACCTGATCATTCAGTGCCTGATAGCGTAGTACCCGCGACATATTTTCAGGGCATAAATCTTTATCTTCTACAGTCGCCAGAATGCCTGTCATAATTAAGCTGCTATCAAACTTTTCTGCGGCGTCACAACAAAGTTGCCAGGTTTGTTCCAGCTCTGCTTGAAGTTTATACAAAGCATTACCCTGCAAAACTTGTGGTGTACCATTTAATTCAATATTAAATCGTGCCAGCTCGGGAACCACCAGATCGGTATTTAACGACTGAATTAATTGATCATTAATTGGCAAAGGTTGCGCCTGCTTATCTACCAGCCACGCCTCTAGCTCAAAACCACCGCCAGATTTTTGTTCTGAAAAAACACCGTCATCGAACCAGCTTTTTAACAAACTGGTTTGTTGCTGCAACTGTTCTTTAAACTGAGCAAAATCTTGTTCGGAAAATGAACCACGATCTATTTCTTCACCCATTAGCGTTGCTCTTTAAATTTTCATCCAATAACTGCAAACGTTCCACCGTACCAATATCAAACCACTGACCCTGATAATATTCTCCGCTTACTTGATCTTTTTGCATCGCATCGCGAAGCAAAGGCGCCAGCGGGAAAATAGTTTCGCTGATACTCTTAAATAAATCAGCCGAATAAACACCTATGCCACTAAACGTCTTTCGCTGAGTATCCGTATCATGCAATAAACCCGCCTCGAGTGAAAAATCCCCATCAAGATGCTGTGCAGGATTATCAACCATCACCAAATGTGCCAGGCCTTTTAATTTTGAGGGAAGGTTTTGATATGGATAATCAGTCCAGATATCCGCATTGGTGACAATAAAAGCATCATCACCTAATAATGGCAGCGCATTAAAAATACCACCACCTGTTTCAAGTGCCTGTCCAGTTTCATAAGAATAACGGATATTGACACCATAGTGACTACCATCACCCAACCGACTTTCAATTTGATCGCCCAGCCATGCAAGGTTGATCACAATATCTTCTATACCGGCTTTTTTCAGTGCCAGCAGATGGTATTCAATCAGACTATGTGCACCGACCTGCATCAATGGCTTTGGGGTCGTATCCGTAAGCGGTCTTAAACGTTCACCTCGACCAGCGGCGAGAATCATTGCTTTCATAAAAGTGACCTTACAAACCCTGATCCGGTAATTCTAAATTAATTAATAATTGATAAAAGTCTTGAAGCGCAGGTGTTCGCTGCGATACCTCCAATACATAACCTAGGGTACGGGGAATATCTTTAACATAGCCCTGTTTGCCATCACGATGCAGTAGCCGTGCAAAAATACCGATCGCTTTTAAATGACGCTGTACACCCATTAAATCGAACCATTGTAAAAATTGTTGCTGACTGACTTTATCTGCATCAATAATGCTCACGTCGCTGGCATGTTGGTAAAACCCGGCCACCCACTCTTCAACCTGCTGTCTTGGCCAACTGATATAGCAATCGCGTAGCAAAGAAACCAAATCATAAGTAACCGGGCCAATCACCGCATCCTGGAAGTCCAGCAGCCCCGGGTTTTGTCCATTATCAACCTGCATTAAATTACGCGAATGATAATCACGATGCACACAAACTGCCGGCTGTGCCAGCGCTGATGCAATTAATGTCTCGCAAGTCGTTTTCCAAACAGCCAGTTGCTGCTCATTCAAGTGAACGTCACAATGTTTTTCCAGATACCAGTCTTTAAACAAATCCAATTCTGTCTGCAACAATGCCTCATCATAGGGTGGTAGCTCGGATGTCACCGTATCAACACCTGCCTGCATTGTTGCTAATGCGCTCATCGCATCAGCATAAAGGTGATCGACCGACTCTGAATTTAAAACTTCAAGGTAGGTAGTATTGCCAAGATCGTCCAGTAGTAAAAAGCCAGACTGCAAATCTTGCTCGATAACATCCGGAGCATTGAGGCCGACACAACGCAATAATTCAGCGACATGAATAAACGGGCGACAATCTTCCTGTTGAGGCGGTGCGTCCATCACAATACGACTACCCTGCTCAAGCTCAATACGAAAATAACGACGGAAACTGGCATCACTCGAGGCCGGTGCCAATTCACAGTCTTGCCCGGTTTGGGTGCGCAGCCATTTTTTTAGCTGCGTTAAGCGTTCACTCATGCTCTTGATACTCTTCTTTTTCATCAGGGCGATCGCTCACCAGACACATGGCTGCCTGTGGGTCATCAGGTTCAGGCTGATTAAGGACTCCACGTACAAAACGGCAAGTGTGCATTCTTATGTCATCGGCAATTAAATAAAAACAAGGTAGCACAACCAGAATTAATACTGTCGCAAACATTAAACCAAAACCCAGGCTCACCGCCATCGGTGACAAGAACGCGGTTTGTCCTGATGCAAAAAATATTAATGGTGAAATACCCAAAAAGGTGGTGACGGTGGTTAACAAAATAGGTCGAATCCGTACGCGCCCCGCTTCAATAACAGCATCGATGCGCTCCCAACCTTGTTTCCTGACCTTCTTGGCAAAATCAATGAGAATAAGAGAATCATTCACGACGATCCCGCTCAAAGCAAGGAAGCCAACCAGTGATAAAAACTGTAAGTTGTAGCCAAACATTACATGGCCAACAATGACGCCAACAATACCGAACGGAATCGCAAACATAACCACCAACGGATCCAATAATGAACGGAACAATGCAACTAAAATAAAATAGATTATTGCCAGCGCAATAATACCCGCACGTTTCATGTCGGCAATAGAATCAGAGGCCTCTTTTTTCTCACCTAAGAAAACCAGTGAATAGCCAGGGCGACGTTCACTAATATCTTCAAATTTTTCACGGATTAGATCAGTCGCTTCGAGTGGTGTCAACACATCACTGTCGACTTCTGCTGTCACTGTCGCTAAACGTCGACCATCACGACGTTTTACTACATTAAGACCACGACCGACATCGATATCCGCGACTTCCCCCAAATAAACCGAGTCACCCTGAGCCAGAGTAATTCTTAATTTCTCTAACTGCGATGAGGTTTGTCGCCAATCTTCAGGATAAATAACCCGTACCGGAATGCGTTTCTCTTGCCAGGTTACATAAGTTACTTCAAGACCAAGGAAACCACTGCGCACTGCATCAGCTAAATCTTTTTGAGTTAAACCGAGCTGCCGACCTCGATCATTCAAGCTGTAATGATATTCAAGCTTACCACTTTCAAGATCCTGGCTGACATCATTGATGCCGGGAATACCTCGCAAGTAATCACGAATAGCCAAAGACTCCTCGTGCAAAACGTTGACATCTCGGCCACGCACACCCACCTCAATATCAGCACCCGCCGGCCCGCCTTGAGGGCGTAAAATCGATAAACGCTGAATACCTGACACCGACGCTAAACGCTGTCGAACAGTATTAATAATGTCATCCGCCGATCGCTCACGTGAACCTTCGTGACTAAATTTCAAATTCACCAACGGTGTCACCCAACGTTCAATGAAACCTTGTGGCGCCTGCTCTTCAAGATCAACCACTAACTGAATATAGTGGCTACCAAAACTAAATCGATTAAAATCAATAATACTCACACCCACATTGGTGAGCATGGTTTTTAATTCATCCTCAGGAATCACTTCTTTGACTGCCAATTCAGTTTGTACTGCCAATCTTTTTGAGTCATCCAGGCTGTAGGTGCTCGGTGCTTCGATATTAATAAAAAATTGGCCGATATTAACGTGTCCAAACAATTGGAATGGTACTCTTGTCGCCGAAAACACGACGACGATCACCAACACACAAACCGTTATCGTAGAGACCAAGTAACGGTTCAGTAACGACCATCGCAACACACTTAAATATTTTTTCAGCAGCGCTGACCAATCTACCCAGCGCGAATGATTACTCTTTTCAACGCGTAACATTTCAGCGGCGTGCGAGGGCAATACGCCAAACGCTTCAAGCAATGACCCAAGTAATGCAAAACTTACCACCGCCGGTATCACAGCAATAAAAGCCCCTAACGTGCCTCCAATCGCATACATTGGTAAGAACGCAGCGACCGTTGTTGTTGTGGAGGCAATCACTGGCCAAAAAACCTCAGCTGCACCTACTCTGGCTGCCTGATAATGTGGCATCCCCTCTTCCATGTGACGATAAACATTTTCCGTTACGATAATGGCATCATCAACAATCATGCCCAGTGCAATCAAAAATGCGAACAACGACACCATGTTGATGGTGTAATCAAAATAAAAAATCATACTAATCGCAAACAAAAACGAAACCGGAATACCCATTGCGGTAATTGCTGCAACACGAAAATTCAAAAACAAATACAGTGATAACAAGACTAGAACCAATCCCACCAGCCCGGAAGATTTAACCGTATTCAATCGAGTTCTGACATAAATGGACAAGTCACTGAAAAGACCCAGCTCAAGACTATCGGGTAATTCGGTGCCTAATTGCTCAACAAGCTGTTTTACCCTGTCAGATACTTCAATGGTTGAAGCCTCAGCGGTCTTGGTCACGGTTAAATTAACGGATGGCTTGCCGTTGAATCGTCCAAGTGTAATCGCTTCCTCTAGCCTTAATTGCACCTTGGCAATATCGCTAAGCAGTAGCTGGCCACCACTCTTATTGGTACGCAAAGCGATCCCTGCAATTTTATCTGGCTCCGGTTGCACGCCTTTACCACGTAACAAAATATCGCCTTCTACCGATTTAATAGAACCACCGGGCGTATCGTCAAGATTCTCGCGTACAGATTTGATCACTGTCGCTAGAGAAATATTCCGCGCAGCTAATCGCTCGGGGTCAACAATCACCCACAATTCCCAGTCTCGATCACCAGCTACGCCAACACCGGCTACGCCTGATAACTGAAGCAAACGTCGCTTCACTTCCTCCGCTTGTGCATATAACTCACCGCGAGCAATTTCACCGTAAAGTGCCACGCTGATCACGGGGAATCTTGCTTGAAGTCTGACCACTTCCGGTTCATCCGCTAAATCTGGCAGGTCGATAATTCGGTTCACTCGCTCGCGAGCGTCATTGAGAAAATCATCTACATTGGAACCAGGTTTGAGTTCAATGAGAATGTTTGAAATCCCTTCCTGACTGGATGAAGTCACCACATCAATATCAGCAACACCATCAAATTCTTCTTCGATGGGTAAGGTTACTTGTCGCTCGACTTCTTCAGGAGAAGCACCCTCAAAAACAGTACTAATACGTACCTTGTCGAGTTGAATGTTCGGAAACATTTCCTGCGGCATCGCATTCCATGACAAGACGCCCATGATTAAAATAATCACCAACATCATGTTGGTCAAAAGAGGGTTATTAATACTAAATCGGATCAGAAACATAATGGTTTATTTGAACAGCTCGATAGCCTGCCCGTTGGTCAACGCAGCAATATCACGGGCAACAATTTGTTCCGCTTGCTGTAAACCTGACAGCACCACAATATTGTCGTTATCACGGATACCCGGTTGTACTTCTCGTCGTTCTAATCGACCGGCCTTTATAACAAAGACATAACTACGTCCTTCTTCCTGTAACAAACTACTAACAGGCACAACCAAAACCGACTTTTGTATTTTCAAAGGTAACTCAACCGTACCGAGTGTTCCCGGTAATAAATCCTTGCTCTCTAGTCGGATCCGAATCGCATGCGTAAATGTCACCGGATCCGGATCGCTTCTTAGCGCAATCACTTTTCCGCTATATTGCTGAGCATTGATGTTAACGTTGACAGTTTGTTGTAAGGAAATAGCGGATGCGACTTCACCTGTCACTTCAACATAAAGATCGATGTTTTCAAGATCGACTAACTCGACGGCAACAGAGCTAGGCGTGACATAATCACCTTCTTCTATATTGACAACATTCACCGTTCCATCAAACGGGGCAGATAAACGGGTGCGTTGTAAATTTCTTGCGGCACGTGTTTGAGATGCGCGTGCAGATTTTAAACGCGCCTGTGTTGTATCTACACTGTAACGTAGCTGTGCCTGACTGGATTGTAACTGTAGTAATTTTTGTTTTGCCTGATCGCGGCGCGATGTCGACACTAAAGATTCTGAACGCAATTGCTGTAAACGTGTCACTTCTTGCTGCTGCAATACAACATCCCGGCCAGCAATATCGAGCAAGCGACGATCACGTTTAACTGCCACTGTTTCCATTTCCAGACGCGCCTCGGCCTCAGCCAGAGAATCACGAGCATCGGCATCTGACAGACGTAATAATATCTCTCCGCTTTTCACCAATTGACCCGGCTCAACTAAACGTTCCGCTAATTGTCCACTCACTTCAAATCGTAATAAGGCTCGATTTGCCGGCTGTAATCGTCCCGTCACGTTCACACTCGGTTCTATGTTGGTCGCAGCAATCGTTAATGGGCTGACCTTCACGGCAGTCAATGGTTGAGCTTCTGGTTTATTCTCGGGAGCTGTCCAGACTAATAGCGCAATAATCACCGCGCTTACCGCCAAAGCAACCCCAATTAATATAAGCTGTTTTATCAATGAGTTAGAGAATCTAGCTGTCACAATCTTGAATTATCCTTAATATAAATTTGATGCTACAGCCATTCTATGCGATTTTAGGCGGCCTCACGAATTTTTAGGTGGGGGCACGACAAATAAATACTAAAATAAGCAAAGACAAACACGAAGTGAAACAAGCTCCTAAACGACTTATCTGCCTGCTGGGTTCCAGCCTCGTACTATGGCACATGCCTGTTGCATTACATGCAGCAGATGCAACCGGCTGGGATTGTACTCAGTTGGCAAACGGCACCTGGCAATGTAACACCGGTGTCGCAGCGCCTAAAAAACCAGTCACTGCGCCCAAGTTTATCAGCCGTCCAGAAGGCCCGGTTACACCACCTGTCGAGAGCTTACCCGCTAAAACCGAGCAAGAAACGGTTGCCAAACCCACTAAACCGACTCCAGAGCCTGTTGTGGAAAAACCAGAACCTGCTCCTGAACCTGCTAAACCTGTCGTAGCAAAACCGGTACCGGGGCCCAAACCATCTAAGCCTATTGCCGCAAGACCAGAACCAAAACCTGTTACAGCGACATCCGAAAAAACTACCGTCAGCAAGCGCGTAAAGGGCGATAGTTCCAGCGCAGTCTGCCCACCCGTTAGACGCTCACCTAAAAACAAAGTCAGTGCAGCAGAGCGCGCCGATGCAGAAATAAACTTATCTGCAGATAGTGCAGACCTTTCTAAAGATGGTCGTTCCACCTTCAAGGGGAATGTGGTTGTTAACCGTGCCGACCAGTCATTAATTGCTGACAGTGTCGACTATGATCGTGATGCTGAAATAGCCAATGCAAAAGGCAATGCATCACTATCCGATAGTAGTATTGAAATTCGTGGTGATGATATACAACTGAATTTTAAAGATGATAAAACCACTGTTTCTAAAGCAGAGTTTGATCTCTATAACCGAGACGGTCGTGGTGAAGCGGATAGCTTAAAACATGACGGTAATAAGAATACAACGCGTTTAAAAAATACAACGTATACTACCTGTCCAACAGGCAATGACGACTGGTATTTAAATGCCGACAAGATCAAACTTGATCATGATGAAGGCATAGGGATAGCTCGAAATGTCTCCGTTAACTTTAAAGGCATTCCTTTCTTCTATGCACCGGTATTAACGTTCCCAATAGACGATCGACGTAAGTCAGGGTTCCTTACGCCTAATTTTGGTAGTTCGGATGAATCCGGTGCAGAATTCTCTATTCCCTACTACTGGAATATTGCGCCGAATCGTGATGCGACTCTCACACCACGAATTCTAGCTAAACGCGGTTTACAACTCGGCGGTGAATACCGCTACTTAAGCAAACAAACCGAAGGCAAAATCTCAGCTGAATACCTTGCTAGCGATAACGAATATGATGACGATGATCGTTACCTGTTCTCATATCAAAACACCTCGACATTTACGCCCCGGTTCCGTGTTAACGCCAATATTAACTACGCATCAGATGATGACTATTTTGAAGATCTGGGTAACAACATTCGCGTATCAAGTATCACACATCTGGAAAGAAATCTTGATGCCAGCTATTCAGGTGATTTCTGGAGTATTACCGGTCGCGTACAGGGCTTCCAGACACTAGATAGAACAATCCCGGACACTAGCCGGCCATATGAACGTTTACCGCAAGTCGTGTTTAATGCCAATTTGCCTGATCAATATTTTGGCCTCGATTTTGGTCTCTATGCAGAAGCTGTTCACTTTAACCGTGACAACAGTGTGACCGGCAGCCGCTTTGATGTTCTACCAACGGTCAGCCTACCGCTAAGAAATAACTACGGTTTCATTACACCGAAACTAGGTCTTCGCTACACAAAATATGATCTGGATAATACTCTGGCCGGCTCTAACAGCAGCCCTGACCGCAGCGTGCCTATTTTCAGTATCGATAGTGGCCTGTACTTTGATCGTGACACCAGTTTTGGTGGCCGCGCTATGACCCAAACACTTGAGCCTCGTCTTTACTACCTAAACGTTCCGGAGCGGAGCCAGAATAATTTGATCCTTGATGAAACAGGCCAAAGTGTCGTCTTTGATAGTGGTCTGTTCGATTTCAGTTTTGATCAGCTGTTCCGCGAAAACCGTTTCAGTGGTGCTGATCGTATCGGTGATGCCAACCAGCTAACCGCAGCACTGACTACCCGCTTTATTGATAACGCATCAGGCATCGAACGTGCCTCGGCCAGTATTGGACAGATTTATTACTTTGAAGACCGTAACGTGACACTGCCAAATGGCGTTGTCGATAACGACAGTGACTCTGACATTGTTGCAGAAGTCTCCGCACGCTTTACACGCAACTTTAGTGCTCGTGCAGGTATACAATACGATCTGAACAATAATGAAACGGAAAAGGGTGTCATCTCAGCTCGCTACCAATCCGATGATAATCACATTTTTAATGCTTCATACCGCCAACGTACTAACTTGTTAGAACAAACCGATTTCTCGGTCAGCTGGCCGTTCTCCAAACAATGGAGCGCTGTGGGACGTTGGAATTACGCACTGGATCAGGAAAGAACAATCGATGCCTTTGCCGGACTCGAATATGAGAACTGTTGCTGGATTGCCCGTGTCGTGGCGCGTGAATACATCAACGATCTGAGTCAGGATGATGAAAACTTCGCGCTGATGTTCCAGCTCGAGCTCAAGGGACTCA
>Ga0316207_10002057_pt1 | contig 21907 bp, 20 predicted proteins | sample 6weekpyrite_MG_FD_204943 | JGI IMG/M metagenome (GOLD analysis project Ga0316207, IMG submission 204943) | Microbial mat bacterial communities from mineral coupon in-situ incubated in ocean water Damariscotta River, Maine, United States -... | ecosystem: Environmental > Aquatic > Marine >...
CTGAAACTGTTGCTGGAAAGCGGACAAGAAGACAAGCCTTCAGACTCTATCTGGGACAGTGCTACCCAATTCTACAATTCGGCCACTCAACGCATCGATATTGACGCCCAGCTGGCACAGTATAAAATGGCTGCCGCCGAGGCCAGCAAATACCTGGTTGACCTGATTGTGGTGTTTATCTTTCAAACGGTTTTGCTTCCGTTGGTGTTCCTTGGTGGCTTATACCTTTTGCTTAAAAGCCTACTCAGAACAAAGTACCTTCCTTAGGAGTTAGTAATAATGATTAAGCGTTTTCTTTTTGTACCACTGGCGGTGGTGCTGGTGGCAGCTATCGCCACAATCAGCGGTTGTTCTGACCCCACAGCGACACCTCAGCTAATGGGTGGTGTGACGAAGCTTGTTCGGACCGATGTTGTGGTGGGTGAGGGTGCTGAGGCGATCGCTGGCAAGAAGGTCTCAGTGCACTATACCGGCTGGCTTTACAATGAGGCCTCAGCCGACAAAAGGGGCGCAAAATTTGATAGTTCGCGTGATCGTGGTCAACCGTTTGAGTTTCCATTGGGCGCGGGGCATGTGATTAAAGGCTGGGATCAAGGCGTGGCAGGAATGAAGGTTGGTGGCCAGCGTACCTTGATAATTCCGCCAGAGCTTGGTTATGGCTCACGTGGCGCGGGTGGCTCTATTCCGCCGAATGCCTCTCTGATTTTTGATGTAGAGCTGTTGGGTGTTCATTAAATGAATAAAAGCGTTTTAACGAATTTGATTGCCATAGTTGTTTTGGCTATAGGCTGGGGCCTGCACAACGATTTGATCATGATGGTGGGGCTGTTTGCCCTGTCGGGTGCCTTAACCAATTGGTTGGCTGTGCACATGCTGTTTGAAAAAGTCCCTGGCCTGGTGGGGTCTGGGGTGATTCCTGCCCGTTTTAAAGAGTTTAAGGCTGCCATCAAAACTCTGATGATGGAGCAGTTCTTTACCCAGGAGAATATTGATCGTTTTGTCTCCGGCGGTGCGGAAAAGTCTCACATGCAGCTCGGACCGGTCATCGAGAAAGTCGATTTTTCACCCTCGTTTGATAAGTTGATTGAAGTCATTATGAATTCGTCGTTTGGCGGTATGTTGGGCATGTTAGGTGGTGCAGATGCCTTAACAACTTTGAAAGAGCCTTTTATTGCCGGTATGAAAGCGTCGATTGTCGAGATTTCTGAAAAAGAATCATTTAATCAGCTGTTGCAAGAAGAGATTGATCAACCTGAAGTGATGGCCGATATTCGTGCCAAGGTTGCTGAGATTATTGATGCCCGTCTGGAAGAGCTGACGCCACAGTTGGTGAAAGAGATGGTGCAGCAGATGATTAAACAACACCTTGGCTGGTTGGTGGTTTGGGGTGGTGTATTTGGTGGTCTGATCGGTTTGTTGTCTGCGCTGATTGTTTTATAAATGGCATTAAAGGTTAAGCGTAAACATGGCCAATAAAATTATTGATCAACTTGATCCTGCCTGGAAAGCACATTTTGAACATGAATTCTCACAGGATTACATGCTTAGGCTACGCGAGTACCTGGCGGCTGAAAAAAAAAGTGGGGCGGTGATTTACCCGCCAGCTGATCAATGGTTTAACGCTTTTTTATATACTCCCTTTAATGACATCAAGGTTGTGATTGTCGGCCAAGACCCTTATCACGGTGAAGGCCAGGCTCATGGTTTGAGCTTTAGCGTGCCTGATGGCATCAAAATTCCGCCTTCGTTGCGAAATATCAATAAAGAACTCAGTCGTGATTTGGGTATGACCATTCCCATGTCTGGCAATTTAGAGGCCTGGGCTAAACAAGGTGTGTTGTTATTAAATGCTTCGTTAACCGTGCGGGCTGCAGAGGCCAATAGTCATAGCAAGCAAGGCTGGTTGAAGTTTACCAACGCTTGCATCAGGCATATTAATGAACATAAACAAGGGGTGGTGTTTTTAGCCTGGGGCCGTTTTGCCCATGAGGTCTGTTCTGTGGTTGATACCACTAAACATTGTGTCATCAAAACCTCTCACCCAAGTCCATTAGGTGCCAGCAAAACGGGCAAGGATTTCACCGCCTTTATGGGCTCTGGTTGTTTTTCATTGGCCAACGAGTACCTAAAAAATCAGGGCAAACAGCCTGTTGATTGGTCGTTAGATGGGAGTTCATCTTTTGAATAAAAAACTAGCCAAGTTTCTTGAGTCTGATAAGCGCCCTGAGGGCACAATGACCCTGCCTGAAGTGTATGGCTTTTTGTTTACCGTGTGTTGTTCACCCGAGCCGGTTGATACGGCTGAGTGGATCGCTGTGGTATTTAATAGTGAAGATCCCGCCTATAAGAGTGATGAGAAGAAGGCCAAGATCGAAGCAGCCTTGTTAGAGGTGTTTGCTGAGGTTGAGGCGCAGCTGCAGGCAAATGAAATGTTGATGGTAGAACAGAGCGTTCTACATCAGACAATAAAATCGTCGGTTAGCAATGAAAAAGGGCTTGATCAATCGAAAGTGATTTATCAAGGCAATGAATCAGGTCAGGTTAAGCATGTGAATCTTGCAACAGCATTAGTCCCGGCAATACCTGATTTACCTTTTTCAGCGCCTGTTTATAGCGAGTTGATGGTAGCCAAGGATTTTCCTAGACCAACGTGCATCTATAGTAATGATCGTGATGTTTGCCAGTGTTATACCCAGCAGGCAACCAAAATAGAAGTCAGTAGAAATTCATGTATGGCTTACTTCAGGTGGGGCGTTAGCCCGGATAACCAGTCCTATAGAGATCATCAAAGCCACGTCTGGAGTAGTCTAGTAGTGGTTTTTTAACGTCCTCATCACCACCCTGTTGACCGCTTTTGAACTGCGCATAATGATTGGCTTATGTAGAGAAGATTTTTTGCTAGCACCACTCTTCAAGTGCTTTTTCCTGGAATTTCTTTTTCACGCGGCTTAGATGATGTATCTTCATCCCACTATTGAGATGGTCTCTCATGGTTGATTCTTCCTTGGGATCTAATGAGTTAAATTTCTTCAAATCCGAGAGCTTCAATTTCCTGTTGTACTTGCTCAACACTTTAAAGTGAACGTTTTCGACAGCCTTATCTAGCATGCCGCCGCATTGAGGGCATTTCTGGAAACCTCTATCTTTTAGATCATGTTCCCACCAACTTTTTTTGCATTTTCCAACACATACCTGTGTGGGGAGTTTTGAGGTATTAGAAAAGGTTACATGGTAAGGGGTGTCTATGATGATCATTTGCAGTTCTCCTTGCTATGCAATTGAAGGAGGGTGGATGTTACTGTCAGATGAGTACCGGTGCTAGTATCACCGGTACTTAGTCCCATGGATGGGAATTTTAGGCAATTTAGGTACTCTTTTGGCTAGATTTTGTGCCTTTGGAGATGCAGGGAAGGGCTAGACTTTATGTCATTTCTTCAGTCTTACCAGCGAGTCTAGTCATACCAAATAAGCTTTTAGACTCCGACTCCATAAGGCCTTGCATGGCCTCAGCGATGCAGTAGTTGTCTATTACCATCAAGATGGCCTCTTTTTTCTCTTCTGGTAATTTCTGCACACGCTCAAGAACCATTTCTAATCGAGAGTCTAAGCTGCTTTCATTGACATCGTTAAGTAACTCGTTAGGAGTACATTCTAGGGCATTTATCAGCTTTCTAAGGGTGTCTAATTTAGGGTCGGCCTCATTCCTTTCTAACTTCGAAACTTGCCCTAGTCGGATTCCAGATTTATCTGCCAAATCGCTTTGAGTCCACTGCTTATCCCTTCTTAAGCGTCTAATATTTTCGCCTAAAGCCATAATATCGATCTCATATTTATCTTGAAGCATCAATTCTAATCCTATATATTTCCCGTACTTGGTAAAATTCATTCTACAGGATTATACAATTCATTCTGTAGAGGTATTGACAGGGTTTCGGGGGCTCATGAGTTTAGGGGGGGTTAACTTCAGCAAAGAGTATGAGCATCCTGGAATGCTCGACTGGCTGACGCTTCGTATTGACCTCTCAATTTTGCCTGACACTGTTATTCGGCAACTCCAATCTATGAACTCCATGATCTTTAAGGTCAACGCTGTGACTGGGGATATAGATTGGCAGACATATGCATGGGAATCGGTTAGGTCTGACACTCACCAGGTATGTTTTAGGGTGGGGTCTGATTTTCATATCCAGGGATCACCAGCTCGTGTCGGACTTCCAAACAATGTATTTGGTGCACTGGATATTCGGTATTGCGCTCTCAAGATGATTAGATTTGCAGAGTCTTTCTTGAAGCTCCCAGAATTGCCAGGTATTGAAAAGTGGGCGTGCTCAAGAATTGATGTAACAAGAAATTACCTAATGCAATCAGGGGCAGAGGCTCGCCAGGCTTTAGCCTACCTTAAGCAGTCACCAGAAAGTCGACAAAAACATAGTTTTGAAGCTAACGGTTTCTATATTGGAAAGGGGTCTACTCTTCATCGAGGAAAGATTTACTTAAAAGGACAAGATGCTAAACGCAATAAGAGATTAGGGAGGGCAGAATACACAGACAAGCAAATAGAGCAATCAGAGCGTTTATTGCGGACGGAATATACGCTAGCTCGACATATTGTTAAGCGACTTTATGACGAGAAAAATATTAAATGGCATGAACTCACACCAGACATATTATTGAAAATGCATGACGATTATTTTAGAGAATATTTAAGTGAGATAGAGGTGACCGATATGAGTGACGTATTAGAGAGATTGATGAACGTAGCGCCAACAGAAGGCCAGGCACAAGCTGCTTATGATTGTTATCACAGAATTCGTTTGCACGGTTTTGAACAGGCTCGTGTTAGTTTTACAAAGACCTCTTGGTATAGGCATATAAAGCATTTAAACGCTGCCGGATTCCGCAGAGTAGATCTTCAACCAATAAATATCATTCCCCTCAGAAAGCGAGCTATTGAGGTCTCTCAACCTATTAGGCACTGGGATGATATCCAAAGAGCATGCTGAATTCATTTTCTGAATGATTAAGATCGAAAGATATCCATTATCACCTGTAGAACTCCCAATGGTTAGCATGTCAGTTAGGAAGTATTTGTATGAGCTGGATCATATTTATAAGAGGAATATGAAGGAATATCCATGCGATACGGCGAGCATGGTATTCAATGTCATCAAGGAATATTCAGTCTATTGGCGAGATTTAGAGGATAATCATTTTTCAAATCTCGAGGATTGGGAATGCGATGAAATATATTTCTTCTTTAACGAAAATCTTCTCGGTATAGCTAGGGCTCATTTTGATATGTATTGGATTATTCAAGATCATGATGATCAACAACTATATCGAGATGGAAGGCAGCCAAAACCATTTTGGCATTCGAACAGAAAAAAGAATTCGAAAAAAAAGAGGGGTTAATTTATGTATTTTTCTAAGCTTGAAGCAATTGATTTGCTTGGTTCTCATGCCATGGTTGTTAAGCCCATGGTTCAAGATATTCCAGAGGTGGATTTTGTTGTTCCCATCCTTGAACAGGATCATACGGGAATCATTGATATGGTTCTTCTCGAATCTAAAGGTATTTGCTTGAATCTTTTCATTGATGACGATTGCGTGACGCTTAACAAGGAACAGTTTGAGAAACACTGCAAGGTCGTTACGGTCAATGAATTGGCTACGGCTTGAAGCATCTATTTTTTTAAGGTTAATTACCTTGATACCTGCTGTTTATCGTTGTTGACTGTAGGCAATGAAACATTAGTTGTTCGCTGTAGTCTTCCTGCCATCCAGCCGCAGGATGGACGGCAGGAAGAAGAAAGCGATTCTTTTGTTCTGAATGCTTCATAGCAGGCAAGTAGCTTCCAGCCATTCTAATTAGCAGCCGTAGGCTTCCGGTGAGTGCGTTAGCACTGATAAACCAATACCCACGCATTATCTAATATCTCATTAAATCAGGCTTGTTTGCTGCTGGGGATCATCCTCATCACCACCCTGTTGACCGCTTTTGAACTGCGCATAATGATTGGCTTATGTAGAGAAGATTTTTTGCTAGCACCACTCTTCAAGTGCTTTTTCCTGGAATTTCTTTTTCACGCGGCTTAGATGATGTATCTTCATCCCACTATTGAGATGGTCTCTCATGGTTGATTCTTCCTTGGGATCTAATGAGTTAAATTTCTTCAAATCCGAGAGCTTCAATTTCCTGTTGTACTTGCTCAACACTTTAAAGTGAACGTTTTCGACAGCCTTATCTAGCATGCCGCCGCATTGAGGGCATTTCTGGAAACCTCTATCTTTTAGATCATGTTCCCACCAACTTTTTTTGCATTTTCCAACACATACCTGTGTGGGGAGTTTTGAGGTATTAGAAAAGGTTACATGGTAAGGGGTGTCTATGATGATCATTTGCAGTTCTCCTTGCTATGCAATTGAAGGAGGGTGGATGTTACTGTCAGATGAGTACCGGTGCTAGTATCACCGGTACTTAGTCCCATGGATGGGAATTTTAGGCAATTTAGGTACTCTTTTGGCTAGATTTTGTGCCTTTGGAGATGCAGGGAAGGGCTAGACTTTATGTCATTTCTTCAGTCTTACCAGCGAGTCTAGTCATACCAAATAAGCTTTTAGACTCCGACTCCATAAGGCCTTGCATGGCCTCAGCGATGCAGTAGTTGTCTATTACCATCAAGATGGCCTCTTTTTTCTCTTCTGGTAATTTCTGCACACGCTCAAGAACCATTTCTAATCGAGAGTCTAAGCTGCTTTCATTGACATCGTTAAGTAACTCGTTAGGAGTACATTCTAGGGCATTTATCAGCTTTCTAAGGGTGTCTAATTTAGGGTCGGCCTCATTCCTTTCTAACTTCGAAACTTGCCCTAGTCGGATTCCAGATTTATCTGCCAAATCGCTTTGAGTCCACTGCTTATCCCTTCTTAAGCGTCTAATATTTTCGCCTAAAGCCATAATATCGATCTCATATTTATCTTGAAGCATCAATTCTAATCCTATATATTTCCCGTACTTGGTAAAATTCATTCTACAGGATTATACAATTCATTCTGTAGAGGTATTGACAGGGTTTCGGGGGCTCATGAGTTTAGGGGGGGTTAACTTCAGCAAAGAGTATGAGCATCCTGGAATGCTCGACTGGCTGACGCTTCGTATTGACCTCTCAATTTTGCCTGACACTGTTATTCGGCAACTCCAATCTATGAACTCCATGATCTTTAAGGTCAACGCTGTGACTGGGGATATAGATTGGCAGACATATGCATGGGAATCGGTTAGGTCTGACACTCACCAGGTATGTTTTAGGGTGGGGTCTGATTTTCATATCCAGGGATCACCAGCTCGTGTCGGACTTCCAAACAATGTATTTGGTGCACTGGATATTCGGTATTGCGCTCTCAAGATGATTAGATTTGCAGAGTCTTTCTTGAAGCTCCCAGAATTGCCAGGTATTGAAAAGTGGGCGTGCTCAAGAATTGATGTAACAAGAAATTACCTAATGCAATCAGGGGCAGAGGCTCGCCAGGCTTTAGCCTACCTTAAGCAGTCACCAGAAAGTCGACAAAAACATAGTTTTGAAGCTAACGGTTTCTATATTGGAAAGGGGTCTACTCTTCATCGAGGAAAGATTTACTTAAAAGGACAAGATGCTAAACGCAATAAGAGATTAGGGAGGGCAGAATACACAGACAAGCAAATAGAGCAATCAGAGCGTTTATTGCGGACGGAATATACGCTAGCTCGACATATTGTTAAGCGACTTTATGACGAGAAAAATATTAAATGGCATGAACTCACACCAGACATATTATTGAAAATGCATGACGATTATTTTAGAGAATATTTAAGTGAGATAGAGGTGACCGATATGAGTGACGTATTAGAGAGATTGATGAACGTAGCGCCAACAGAAGGCCAGGCACAAGCTGCTTATGATTGTTATCACAGAATTCGTTTGCACGGTTTTGAACAGGCTCGTGTTAGTTTTACAAAGACCTCTTGGTATAGGCATATAAAGCATTTAAACGCTGCCGGATTCCGCAGAGTAGATCTTCAACCAATAAATATCATTCCCCTCAGAAAGCGAGCTATTGAGGTCTCTCAACCTATTAGGCACTGGGATGATATCCAAAGAGCATGCTGAATTCATTTTCTGAATGATTAAGATCGAAAGATATCCATTATCACCTGTAGAACTCCCAATGGTTAGCATGTCAGTTAGGAAGTATTTGTATGAGCTGGATCATATTTATAAGAGGAATATGAAGGAATATCCATGCGATACGGCGAGCATGGTATTCAATGTCATCAAGGAATATTCAGTCTATTGGCGAGATTTAGAGGATAATCATTTTTCAAATCTCGAGGATTGGGAATGCGATGAAATATATTTCTTCTTTAACGAAAATCTTCTCGGTATAGCTAGGGCTCATTTTGATATGTATTGGATTATTCAAGATCATGATGATCAACAACTATATCGAGATGGAAGGCAGCCAAAACCATTTTGGCATTCGAACAGAAAAAAGAATTCGAAAAAAAAGAGGGGTTAATTTATGTATTTTTCTAAGCTTGAAGCAATTGATTTGCTTGGTTCTCATGCCATGGTTGTTAAGCCCATGGTTCAAGATATTCCAGAGGTGGATTTTGTTGTTCCCATCCTTGAACAGGATCATACGGGAATCATTGATATGGTTCTTCTCGAATCTAAAGGTATTTGCTTGAATCTTTTCATTGATGACGATTGCGTGACGCTTAACAAGGAACAGTTTGAGAAACACTGCAAGGTCGTTACGGTCAATGAATTGGCTACGGCTTGAAGCATCTATTTTTTTAAGGTTAATTACCTTGATACCTGCTGTTTATCGTTGTTGACTGTAGGCAATGAAACATTAGTTGTTCGCTGTAGTCTTCCTGCCATCCAGCCGCAGGATGGACGGCAGGAAGAAGAAAGCGATTCTTTTGTTCTGAATGCTTCATAGCAGGCAAGTAGCTTCCAGCCATTCTAATTAGCAGCCGTAGGCTTCCGGTGAGTGCGTTAGCACTGATAAACCAATACCCACGCATTATCTAATATCTCATTAAATCAGGCTTGTTTGCTGCTGGGGATCATCCTCATCACCACCCTGTTGACCGCTTTTGAACTGCGCATAATACTGGCATTCATGTTAACCAAATTGCACCAGGTAGAATATTCCACCTGGTGTTTTTTTGGCTTGATCGGGAAGGGTGCAAAATGCCAGGCACCCTGGACGATTTACACATAGTGCATATTATGCGGTGCTTGACGGCTCCCCGCCGTCCAGCCCTTCAGTTTTGTTAGGTTTTATTATTTTTATTATTTCTTCTTCTGATGGCATGTTTTTAACATTGAATCTTATTATTGAAATATTGGCTTCTTTTAATATTTCATCTCGTTTTTTGTCTTTTTCTTTGTTATGTGATTTATCGTCTAATTCTATTGCTACGATTATTTGAAAGCTTTTATCACAGATTAGAAAATCGATTGTTTTTTGTCTGGCTGTATTGAATTTCGAGAAGTTATTTTTTTTTGATCCACCATTTGCATATATAAATCTGCTGAAGCTAACTTGTGGAAGAATTTCATGATTTGGAAGTGATTTTTTTAACTTCCAATATAGTGCTTGTTCAGGAGGGGAGAGTGGTCGTTTTTGCTTGAATATTGAATTTGTTTTTTTTTCTAATATCTTTGATATTAAAATAAGTAGCCCTATTATAAATAGGGCTATTATTGGTATATCGAAATTCACCTTATGTATTCTTTTTTTCTTTTTTGATGAAGTCTTTGTAGTCTTCGTCGGTCATTTCATCTAAGCCTTTAAGTATTAGCCATTTAAGCATTGTTGTTTCTTTGACATTTATTTTTAGTTTTATAACAGCATCAACAGCTCTTTTTTCAACTAGTCTCCATGTCGCATCATCTATGTGTTTACTTGGCATTGCTGTCTCTCCGTTAGCTTGTCCCCGTGACTGTATTTTAAATCTAATTAAATAAGAACTTGACAACTAAGTTCTAAGAAACTTATATTTGCCCCATAATCTAATTACTAAGAAACTTAGAAAAGGGGTCAAGAATGGCATTCACAAGTCCAGAGAGTCGTTTTCAGGCCCGTATTCAACAATTCAACCCTAAGCATCAGAGTCAGCTTAAGACCCCTCAGGCTGGCTCTTTTTTTTGTCATCAGATTGTTACCTGTCGAATTAAGTCAGATGAGAATTGTTCTGTCTGTTTGTATCGTCGGGAATTGAAGTAAAGGGTGGTTTTAAGGGAAGGGGCGGCAGCCCCTGACCTAGACTTGAATTAGGAACACTTAAAGGAAAACCAAAACCTATGCCAACTCCAGCAATCGAAGAACAACAATCCACACTTGGGGAATATAACGAACTTATATCTCCTCATAGGGATACTGGCACTGGCTACTATGTTTGCGCTCGTCAATATCCCTCCGGTGATGCTGAGCTTTGTGCCCTTAAGTTAGATGCTGATGACAGTATCCGCCGTGGTGGTGGTGCCGTTAGGAAAAACAAAGACAAAGATTCAATGGACCCAGCAGTTTTAGAAAAATCATCACGTCGAGCAAAGACAACGGTTAGAAGAAAAATTCTTACTATGCAGGCTGACAGGTTGATGACTCTTACATTTCGAGAAAATCTTACTGACATAGATGAAGCATGGAAACGGTTTCATTATTTCAACAAGATGATGAGAACAAAATTCCCCGGTTATCAATATGTGGCTGTACCTGAATACCAGAAGAGGGGAGCCGTACATTTTCATATTGCTGTAAATCGTTTTTTTCCTGTGAAGTCAGTTAGGAAATTGTGGAGAAGGGCATGCGGTTCTCTTCAGGGCAATATTGATATCACACGACCAAGAAAGGGCAATGATTGGAATCCTTCAGCCATTGCTTTTTATTTATCCAAGTATTTAAACAAACATGAAACTGTAGATTTTAATCGCCGTCGATATTCCACTGGCGGTGGTATTCAAGTGCCTGCGTCTATTACTGGATGGTTGGCTATTCATGTAGATAAGGGAATGACGCTCTCAACATTGAATGGTGTCATGAGTGAATTAAGCGTTATGGATGTACGTTGTTGTTGGGAGTCGGAAAACTGGCTCGGTATTATTTATCTATCTACTTAAATAAGGGACAAGTTAATGAGTAATCAAAATACAAATCAGGGTTTATTTTTTATTGGTCTTCTTGAAGGTTACGCTTCAAAGCCTTGGCGTAGTGATCCTAATAAATTTAATCATAAGATTGGTGTTAGTCGTCAAACTACGGATGACTATGGACAAGTTAAAACAGAAACACAGGATATCGAAGTTTACGGTGATCAACCTACGCTTCAAAAAATACAGGATTTTGCAAATAAGAACGTAGGTAAGTTGGTTCGTGTCCCTGTCTTCGCTGCTGCTATGAATGGTCAATCAGGTGCATGGTTGAAATACACCATTCGTAAAGATTCACCTATCGAATGTCTTGAAAAGTAAATCATTGCCCCTGAGGGCCGGGCGCAGTCCCGGTTCACAGGGGGATTGACGGAGTAGTTTAATGGATACAGATCAACTCATTTTTACAATCGCATTAGTTTTTGTTTTTGCTCATGGCTTCAATTCAGGACAACAGCGCTAATGGATGCAGCATTATTAGGATTAGTCGTTGGGGAGCTTTTCGTCGCTTGGCTCACTGGCTACTTTACCGGGCTTACGTTTAAGTTTGTTCGGTCATTTATTGAAAAAGCGGCACGATAAGGAGTAGGAAAAATGAAACGTTTTATCTCTGGTAAAAAACTGGTTCTATCTGGTGTAGTTGGTTTAGCAGTTATGTCTGGTGCTGCAAATGCTGCGCTTGATCCTAATGCCGTAACGGCAGTTCAGACAGAAGTTCTAGGCGATGTTGCCTTGGTCGCTGCCGCTGCGATTGCAATCATGACAGTGGTCTTGGGCTGGGATGTTGGTATTTCATTGCTCAAGAAATTCACCAAGAAAGGTGCTAGCTAAGTGAATAACCGGCCAACATCAGTATCAAGTCTTTACTTGGCTGCTCTGTTGGCCTTTTTTTCTTCTACGTCTTTTGCTGTTACTACTGGTACACCGTTGGGGTTGTTTGAGGGTAAACAGGCTGCTGTTGATGCTTGTGTTGGTGCTGGTGGTCATCCTTATACTTGTTCTTCAAATCCTGCTGGTTATACGTCTGCCTATTGTCCTTATCAATACTATCAAGCAGATGGTATACCTTCTAACGGTGGTGTTGATACTAATGTTGTTTGTGCTGGTTGGGTAGACATATGTCCGGAAGGTACAACAAAAAATCCTGATACGGGATTGTGTGAGGTTAATCCGTGTGAAGAATTAGCAGGCACAACCTATAACGCATCTTTTCCAACTACTTATGGTCCAGATGGTGATCTTTTTCAAAATTATCAATACGAAGCGCAAGACAATGGTTGTCAAGCATTTATGACTGGTGTTGATATGTGTTATTCGTATCCTGAAAACCCATTTTCTGGGTATTGTAATATTACTTATACCTATAGTGGAGAGGAGTCTACAGGAACATCTGCAAATGCGACTGGTTCAGGTGGTCAAACTAATACAACTTCACCTCCACAAACAACAACCACAACAGAGACACCAGAAGTTACTACTACAGCAGATGAAACCAGTGTAACTAATCAAACAACAACAACTACATCTACTGGTGGTGGTGTCAATATATCAGCTGACGACACTTCTCAAAGTGTTACGATTACTGCTACTTCATCTGGCATAAAAACAACCACAACAGTTACTACAACAACAACGAATTACACTACAAATGTTACAAATATAAATAATGTAACAACGACAACTTATAATTCACCTACTACTAATATCACAACTATAAATAATTCTGGTGGTGGTGAACTAACTTCTACGTCTAGTACTTCTGGCGGAGAGTCTAATACAGAGACTACAACAACAGATACACAGATTAATGCAGATGGTTCTACGACCACTGATTGTGTAGGCCCTGATTGTGATGGTCAAGGCACACCTGAATCAGAATCTGATTATGGCTCGTATAATGGAGATGGTGATCAGGCACGGCTATTAGATGCTATTCAAGCACATGCTGATTCTTTATCAGACGTTCAATCTCAGGCGGCTGGTTCTGGTTTAGAACTTCCAACTAGCTTGATTTCATTTAATCTTGGCACGGGTACATGTGCTGGTATCCCTTATGATATTGGTAAATTCGGTTCTGGCACATTTGATAAGCACTGTGCTTTTTATGATTCGTTTTTACATCCAGCATTGAAATGGTTTTTTTATATGCTGACTGCCTTGTATTGTTTTAATCTTCTACGTGATTCAATCCAGAAGGGTGCATATTCATGATGTTCTTTGCTCCATTTATCGCTTGGATAGGGACTGTTCTTGCCAGTCTTATCGCTTGGATTGCTGCAATATTTGGTAAAAAGATCGCCGTTGCTCTAGCGGCTTCATCTATCTGGGTCATCGTTGCCGGTGTTCTCATTCTTGCACTTAATGCCATAGTCACACCATTAATTCAAAGTATGCCGGGCGGTCTGTTTTCAGCTGGCATTAATATGCTGCCTAGTAATTCCACTCAATGTGTCGGTGCCATACTTGCCACTCATGCCGCCTGTTTTGTCTTTGAGCTAGAAAATAAATTCATCAATTTCAAGGCGAGGGCGTAATGCCGAATTACGTCATTACTGGCAAACTCGGTGCCGGTAAATCACTGTCGGCAATGGAACGTATCCGTTCTTATCTCTCAGAAGGTCGCAAGGTAGCCACCAACCTCGATGTTTATCTCGATGAGATGATGCTGCCAGAATCGAAAAAAACCATCATTCGATTACCTGATAAACCACGCTTGGAAGATCTCGAATCGATTGGCCTTGGCCATGACGGTGATTCATACAATGAAAATCGTAATGGTATCTTGTGTTTGGATGAGTGTGCCAGCTGGTTGAATGTCCGTTCTTGGAATGACAAGTCAAGAGCCTTTGTCATCGAGTGGTTCCTACATGCCCGGAAAAAGCGCTGGGATGTTTACTTCCTGATCCAGCATCCTGAAGCGATGGACAAGCAACTACTTAATGCGCTCTGTGAACATATCGTCATTGTTAATCGACTGGATAGAATCCCCGTGATCGGCTTCAAGCTTCCACGTGTCCATATTGCCCATATTTACTACGGCACTTCACCTTCTGGTGGTGTCAAGGCTGGCAAGTGGACTACCAGAGGTACAGACTTATTCAAGTGCTATGACACAGAGCAATGCTTTACAGACGGTAACGAAGTCCTGAATGGTGAGTTTGTCGATATGAGGGCGCCATATACCGTTCTGAGCGCTTGGCACTTGAAAGGCCGTTATATCCTTGAGGACAAGGTATCTATGCTGGATAAGTTTCAGGTTTTATATAAAAAAGGCATGTCAGGCTTGGTGGGCATATTGTCTCGGTTCCTAAAGCGTGATCCGTATGAGCTAGCCACTGAGCTTGATCTACTCAAGCCTGACTTTCGGGTGAGGGCGTCTAGCCCTGATAAACCAGTTCCTCGTTTGATTGGATTTACGAAGGCGTCTGACTCAGACAGGGTCGATATTTGGAATACATCACCACCCTGTTGACCGCTTTTGAACTGCGCATAATACTGGCATTCATGTTAACCAAATTGCACCAGGTAGAATATTCCACCTGGTGTTTTTTTGGCTTGATCGGGAAGGGTGCAAAATGCCAGGCACCCTGGACGATTTACACATAGTGCATATTATGCGGTGCTTGACGGCTCCCCGCCGTCCAGCCCTTCAGTTTTGTTAGGTTTTATTATTTTTATTATTTCTTCTTCTGATGGCATGTTTTTAACATTGAATCTTATTATTGAAATATTGGCTTCTTTTAATATTTCATCTCGTTTTTTGTCTTTTTCTTTGTTATGTGATTTATCGTCTAATTCTATTGCTACGATTATTTGAAAGCTTTTATCACAGATTAGAAAATCGATTGTTTTTTGTCTGGCTGTATTGAATTTCGAGAAGTTATTTTTTTTTGATCCACCATTTGCATATATAAATCTGCTGAAGCTAACTTGTGGAAGAATTTCATGATTTGGAAGTGATTTTTTTAACTTCCAATATAGTGCTTGTTCAGGAGGGGAGAGTGGTCGTTTTTGCTTGAATATTGAATTTGTTTTTTTTTCTAATATCTTTGATATTAAAATAAGTAGCCCTATTATAAATAGGGCTATTATTGGTATATCGAAATTCACCTTATGTATTCTTTTTTTCTTTTTTGATGAAGTCTTTGTAGTCTTCGTCGGTCATTTCATCTAAGCCTTTAAGTATTAGCCATTTAAGCATTGTTGTTTCTTTGACATTTATTTTTAGTTTTATAACAGCATCAACAGCTCTTTTTTCAACTAGTCTCCATGTCGCATCATCTATGTGTTTACTTGGCATTGCTGTCTCTCCGTTAGCTTGTCCCCGTGACTGTATTTTAAATCTAATTAAATAAGAACTTGACAACTAAGTTCTAAGAAACTTATATTTGCCCCATAATCTAATTACTAAGAAACTTAGAAAAGGGGTCAAGAATGGCATTCACAAGTCCAGAGAGTCGTTTTCAGGCCCGTATTCAACAATTCAACCCTAAGCATCAGAGTCAGCTTAAGACCCCTCAGGCTGGCTCTTTTTTTTGTCATCAGATTGTTACCTGTCGAATTAAGTCAGATGAGAATTGTTCTGTCTGTTTGTATCGTCGGGAATTGAAGTAAAGGGTGGTTTTAAGGGAAGGGGCGGCAGCCCCTGACCTAGACTTGAATTAGGAACACTTAAAGGAAAACCAAAACCTATGCCAACTCCAGCAATCGAAGAACAACAATCCACACTTGGGGAATATAACGAACTTATATCTCCTCATAGGGATACTGGCACTGGCTACTATGTTTGCGCTCGTCAATATCCCTCCGGTGATGCTGAGCTTTGTGCCCTTAAGTTAGATGCTGATGACAGTATCCGCCGTGGTGGTGGTGCCGTTAGGAAAAACAAAGACAAAGATTCAATGGACCCAGCAGTTTTAGAAAAATCATCACGTCGAGCAAAGACAACGGTTAGAAGAAAAATTCTTACTATGCAGGCTGACAGGTTGATGACTCTTACATTTCGAGAAAATCTTACTGACATAGATGAAGCATGGAAACGGTTTCATTATTTCAACAAGATGATGAGAACAAAATTCCCCGGTTATCAATATGTGGCTGTACCTGAATACCAGAAGAGGGGAGCCGTACATTTTCATATTGCTGTAAATCGTTTTTTTCCTGTGAAGTCAGTTAGGAAATTGTGGAGAAGGGCATGCGGTTCTCTTCAGGGCAATATTGATATCACACGACCAAGAAAGGGCAATGATTGGAATCCTTCAGCCATTGCTTTTTATTTATCCAAGTATTTAAACAAACATGAAACTGTAGATTTTAATCGCCGTCGATATTCCACTGGCGGTGGTATTCAAGTGCCTGCGTCTATTACTGGATGGTTGGCTATTCATGTAGATAAGGGAATGACGCTCTCAACATTGAATGGTGTCATGAGTGAATTAAGCGTTATGGATGTACGTTGTTGTTGGGAGTCGGAAAACTGGCTCGGTATTATTTATCTATCTACTTAAATAAGGGACAAGTTAATGAGTAATCAAAATACAAATCAGGGTTTATTTTTTATTGGTCTTCTTGAAGGTTACGCTTCAAAGCCTTGGCGTAGTGATCCTAATAAATTTAATCATAAGATTGGTGTTAGTCGTCAAACTACGGATGACTATGGACAAGTTAAAACAGAAACACAGGATATCGAAGTTTACGGTGATCAACCTACGCTTCAAAAAATACAGGATTTTGCAAATAAGAACGTAGGTAAGTTGGTTCGTGTCCCTGTCTTCGCTGCTGCTATGAATGGTCAATCAGGTGCATGGTTGAAATACACCATTCGTAAAGATTCACCTATCGAATGTCTTGAAAAGTAAATCATTGCCCCTGAGGGCCGGGCGCAGTCCCGGTTCACAGGGGGATTGACGGAGTAGTTTAATGGATACAGATCAACTCATTTTTACAATCGCATTAGTTTTTGTTTTTGCTCATGGCTTCAATTCAGGACAACAGCGCTAATGGATGCAGCATTATTAGGATTAGTCGTTGGGGAGCTTTTCGTCGCTTGGCTCACTGGCTACTTTACCGGGCTTACGTTTAAGTTTGTTCGGTCATTTATTGAAAAAGCGGCACGATAAGGAGTAGGAAAAATGAAACGTTTTATCTCTGGTAAAAAACTGGTTCTATCTGGTGTAGTTGGTTTAGCAGTTATGTCTGGTGCTGCAAATGCTGCGCTTGATCCTAATGCCGTAACGGCAGTTCAGACAGAAGTTCTAGGCGATGTTGCCTTGGTCGCTGCCGCTGCGATTGCAATCATGACAGTGGTCTTGGGCTGGGATGTTGGTATTTCATTGCTCAAGAAATTCACCAAGAAAGGTGCTAGCTAAGTGAATAACCGGCCAACATCAGTATCAAGTCTTTACTTGGCTGCTCTGTTGGCCTTTTTTTCTTCTACGTCTTTTGCTGTTACTACTGGTACACCGTTGGGGTTGTTTGAGGGTAAACAGGCTGCTGTTGATGCTTGTGTTGGTGCTGGTGGTCATCCTTATACTTGTTCTTCAAATCCTGCTGGTTATACGTCTGCCTATTGTCCTTATCAATACTATCAAGCAGATGGTATACCTTCTAACGGTGGTGTTGATACTAATGTTGTTTGTGCTGGTTGGGTAGACATATGTCCGGAAGGTACAACAAAAAATCCTGATACGGGATTGTGTGAGGTTAATCCGTGTGAAGAATTAGCAGGCACAACCTATAACGCATCTTTTCCAACTACTTATGGTCCAGATGGTGATCTTTTTCAAAATTATCAATACGAAGCGCAAGACAATGGTTGTCAAGCATTTATGACTGGTGTTGATATGTGTTATTCGTATCCTGAAAACCCATTTTCTGGGTATTGTAATATTACTTATACCTATAGTGGAGAGGAGTCTACAGGAACATCTGCAAATGCGACTGGTTCAGGTGGTCAAACTAATACAACTTCACCTCCACAAACAACAACCACAACAGAGACACCAGAAGTTACTACTACAGCAGATGAAACCAGTGTAACTAATCAAACAACAACAACTACATCTACTGGTGGTGGTGTCAATATATCAGCTGACGACACTTCTCAAAGTGTTACGATTACTGCTACTTCATCTGGCATAAAAACAACCACAACAGTTACTACAACAACAACGAATTACACTACAAATGTTACAAATATAAATAATGTAACAACGACAACTTATAATTCACCTACTACTAATATCACAACTATAAATAATTCTGGTGGTGGTGAACTAACTTCTACGTCTAGTACTTCTGGCGGAGAGTCTAATACAGAGACTACAACAACAGATACACAGATTAATGCAGATGGTTCTACGACCACTGATTGTGTAGGCCCTGATTGTGATGGTCAAGGCACACCTGAATCAGAATCTGATTATGGCTCGTATAATGGAGATGGTGATCAGGCACGGCTATTAGATGCTATTCAAGCACATGCTGATTCTTTATCAGACGTTCAATCTCAGGCGGCTGGTTCTGGTTTAGAACTTCCAACTAGCTTGATTTCATTTAATCTTGGCACGGGTACATGTGCTGGTATCCCTTATGATATTGGTAAATTCGGTTCTGGCACATTTGATAAGCACTGTGCTTTTTATGATTCGTTTTTACATCCAGCATTGAAATGGTTTTTTTATATGCTGACTGCCTTGTATTGTTTTAATCTTCTACGTGATTCAATCCAGAAGGGTGCATATTCATGATGTTCTTTGCTCCATTTATCGCTTGGATAGGGACTGTTCTTGCCAGTCTTATCGCTTGGATTGCTGCAATATTTGGTAAAAAGATCGCCGTTGCTCTAGCGGCTTCATCTATCTGGGTCATCGTTGCCGGTGTTCTCATTCTTGCACTTAATGCCATAGTCACACCATTAATTCAAAGTATGCCGGGCGGTCTGTTTTCAGCTGGCATTAATATGCTGCCTAGTAATTCCACTCAATGTGTCGGTGCCATACTTGCCACTCATGCCGCCTGTTTTGTCTTTGAGCTAGAAAATAAATTCATCAATTTCAAGGCGAGGGCGTAATGCCGAATTACGTCATTACTGGCAAACTCGGTGCCGGTAAATCACTGTCGGCAATGGAACGTATCCGTTCTTATCTCTCAGAAGGTCGCAAGGTAGCCACCAACCTCGATGTTTATCTCGATGAGATGATGCTGCCAGAATCGAAAAAAACCATCATTCGATTACCTGATAAACCACGCTTGGAAGATCTCGAATCGATTGGCCTTGGCCATGACGGTGATTCATACAATGAAAATCGTAATGGTATCTTGTGTTTGGATGAGTGTGCCAGCTGGTTGAATGTCCGTTCTTGGAATGACAAGTCAAGAGCCTTTGTCATCGAGTGGTTCCTACATGCCCGGAAAAAGCGCTGGGATGTTTACTTCCTGATCCAGCATCCTGAAGCGATGGACAAGCAACTACTTAATGCGCTCTGTGAACATATCGTCATTGTTAATCGACTGGATAGAATCCCCGTGATCGGCTTCAAGCTTCCACGTGTCCATATTGCCCATATTTACTACGGCACTTCACCTTCTGGTGGTGTCAAGGCTGGCAAGTGGACTACCAGAGGTACAGACTTATTCAAGTGCTATGACACAGAGCAATGCTTTACAGACGGTAACGAAGTCCTGAATGGTGAGTTTGTCGATATGAGGGCGCCATATACCGTTCTGAGCGCTTGGCACTTGAAAGGCCGTTATATCCTTGAGGACAAGGTATCTATGCTGGATAAGTTTCAGGTTTTATATAAAAAAGGCATGTCAGGCTTGGTGGGCATATTGTCTCGGTTCCTAAAGCGTGATCCGTATGAGCTAGCCACTGAGCTTGATCTACTCAAGCCTGACTTTCGGGTGAGGGCGTCTAGCCCTGATAAACCAGTTCCTCGTTTGATTGGATTTACGAAGGCGTCTGACTCAGACAGGGTCGATATTTGGAATACATCACCACCCTGTTGACCGCTTTTGAACTGCGCATAATATATATTATGTTAAATAGGAGTCAAAGAATGTCTCTCCTCATGCGTAGGTACAACTTAAAGGTGCAAACCCAACTACACACAACCTGAGTCATCGATAACTCTCACCAAATACCATTTCCAGTCGAAAGGTAATCGAAGCTTCATTATGGAAGTTATTTTCCTTAAGAAAGGTCAACTGAGGAATGATTTCACCAAACATCCACTTTTTATACAGTCCCTTACGATAACGGACACGCATATAATACTCGTTTGAGTGCCAGTCAAATTCATCATCGGCAAAACCAGCAATCTGATATGCCAAGCTTTGACGTTCATCAATACGTTGATAAAGCGAAGTTCCTAGGTCGAAACGCCTGAACATTTCTTCTTCCTGCCAGCTCAGCTTCGATGTGACTCGAAATAACAACCCTTCTTTAATTTCCCGGTCAAACTCCAAAGCACCATTGGCACCATAACCACGTAGGTCATACCAATCGAGAGTATTGGAAGCACGTAACAACCAATTATCGAGTTCAAAATATCTAAATGAACGTATGCGTATAAATGGGTTTATGGGTGTATTCACTTTGATCCCCAAGGATGGTCGAATATCCCACCTTTTTGCCCCGCCTAATTTTCTTTCAAGTGAGATAAAAAAATCTCTTTCATGTACAACATCGGCGGGCAACTCCTCCAGGTTTTCTTTTGAATCACGTTGTGAGTCTGTTTCGATCAACAGTTTAAGGCGCTTTTTAATGTGGGGTAGATCAACTTTTAATTTTAAGTCCCCTGCAAAACCTGTTCCATCGTATTCTTCTGAAACCATATCAAGGGCAATACGCAGATAACTATGATTGGTCTGTTCAAATACGACGTCATCAGCAAAGAAAGAATCTATTGAAATGGCGGTTTCTTCAAGCGTACTGGAAATAGAGGTATGAGTTATATCCAGCTTGCTTATAAAGGCATCAAACACACCACCAGACTGATTGTCATCATCTTCTATTAAAACGCTTACTGTTAGTTCATCGTCATCGGAGCTAATCTCTGGCAGAGCAAATGCGTTGCTGCAAACACTCATAAAAATAAAAAAAGCAAAGATTTGGGATATTTGTTGATTCATCAGACAGTGATTTTGTTCTACATCAAAGAAACATAATCAAATAAGCATATTAAAGAATATCGGCTTAAGGGGCTTAATAATTAGATTTTCCGCCAAACACTTGCCAACCATGGCTGCTGTTCACGCGGTGCACCCCCAGGGCGGTAATAGTGCGTCAATTCCACAAACCCCGCTGCCTGCATATAACCACGCCAGCTGGTCAAATCATGATAGGCACCATAACGGCCATGCATCCAACCCTCTTGATTCATGCCGTGCGGGTTAGGACTGAAAAACACCCCGCCAGGTATAAGCGCTGCGTGATATTTCAACAACACAGTGGGCAAGGCCTATTTTGAGAAGTTGTTCTTTATCAATGTCCATTTCAACGTCTCCTTAGATTGCGACCAACACAGCACTAGTATGATCCCGTTTTATTCTCTTATAAATACCAAAATCAGCAAATGGGCCCCATCAATGGCAAATATGAATTGTGCTTTTAAAGTCGCTTACCCATCAGGGTCGGCGTTTTATCGCTACGGGTTTCCAATTTCAGATAACTCACCAGGCGTATGCAACCTTCTTGATGTAAA
>Ga0316207_10002058_pt1 | contig 21900 bp, 20 predicted proteins | sample 6weekpyrite_MG_FD_204943 | JGI IMG/M metagenome (GOLD analysis project Ga0316207, IMG submission 204943) | Microbial mat bacterial communities from mineral coupon in-situ incubated in ocean water Damariscotta River, Maine, United States -... | ecosystem: Environmental > Aquatic > Marine >...
AATGAGTCAGGTCGAATCTATTGTGCTAGAGCATAATGCACAGTGTGTTTCATCAATTAAAGTTGGCATGGGGCCTTTGTCGGGAGTTGAGGCGCAGCTTCTTAAAAATGCTTACCCTATCGCCAGTGCTGGTACCGTTGCTGAAGGTGCAGAACTTATAATTGAGGAGCTACCTGTTCGCGTTAAGTGCACCCAGTGTGGCAGTGAGTCTGATGCACTACCCAATAAATTAGTATGTAAACAATGCGGGGCCTGGCAAACAAGTTTGCTTAGTGGTGATGAGTTATTATTAATGAGTGTAGAACTGGAAAGAGAACCTGCCTTTTCAGATGATTTAAATAAAGCAGATAAAAGCGAATTTAATATTCATTAAAAATGGTTTATTCGGCTGAATAATAAATTAGGAGATTATTATGTGTGATACCTGTGGATGTAATATTACTCACGGCAATGAAAATTTAATTAAGCCCGGAGGAAAACTTCAGAAAACCGAATCAGGTAAAGAAGCCGTTACCGTATTGCACAGTTTGTTGCATGAAAATGATCATACAGCGCAACACAACAGGATGCACTTTGACCAGCATAATGTTCTTGCAATAAATATAATGTCGTCACCGGGTGCGGGAAAAACAGCTTTACTAGAGGCGACTATTCAGCAGCTAGATAAAAATCTTCGCATAGCCGTAATTGAAGGCGATCTCGAAACTGAAAATGATGCAGAAAGAATTCGTAAACATGGTGTTAAAGCAATTCAGATTGCTACCGGTTCTGCCTGTCATCTTGATGCGCATATGATACATCAGGCGCTGCATAATCTTGATCTGGCAGAACTGGATATCGTTTTTATTGAAAATGTTGGCAACCTGGTTTGTCCTGCGAGTTTTGATCTCGGACAACATATGAATGCAATTTTACTTTCGGTACCAGAAGGTGATGATAAACCCGCCAAGTATCCTGTTATGTTTAGAGCAGCCGATTTAGTTATGATCAGTAAAAGTGATCTATTACCTGTACTTGATGATTTTAAACCTGAAAATGCGAAAAAATATTTACGTGATATAGCAAGTACTGCACCTGTAATAGAACTTTCATCTAAAGATAGTTCAGGGATGCCTGAGTGGCTTGACTGGATAAAGCTACAGCTTGAAATACGTCAATCTTATTTAAAAGAAAATCCGTTACATACTCATGCTCATACACATACGGCGGAGCAGCATAATCATTTACACAGTAATAATGAAATGTAGTCATGACTATAAGTGCAAAGCAATGGCTTAAAAAAATTCATGATCTTCCCCATAAAGGAAGAGTAAAAATTATGAATGTCTGTGGTGGTCATGAACGCTCAATAACCATGGCTGGTTTGCGTAAAGCTTTACCCGATTATATTGAGCTTGTGCCAGGGCCAGGTTGTCCTGTTTGTGTTTGCCCTGAAGAGGATGTTTTTGAAGCAATCCAGCTTGCACTAAATGAAGATATAATTTTAATTGCTTTTGGCGATATGTTACGTGTACCGGTAAATGTTGATAAAGCAAAAGCGCGTACATTAGAGCAGGCGAAAGCACAGGGCGCAGATATTCGGCCGATTGCGTCACCAATGGAAGCGGTATCTATTGCCAATAACAACCCAGATAAACAGGTAGTTTTTTTTGCGGCTGGTTTTGAAACTACTACTGCCCCAGTGGCTGCAATGATGGTAGAAGGCGTGCCTGATAATCTGTCTGTTTTATTATCCGGACGCTTAACCTGGCCAGCAGTTGCGATGTTACTTGAATCTGATACTCCCGGTTTTGACGCATTAATAGCACCAGGTCATGTTGCTACAGTTATGGGCCCTGAAGAATGGGGGTTTGTTGTTGAAAAGCATAAAATCCCTGCCGCGGTGGCTGGGTTTCAAACAGAAAGTCTACTGGCGGCAATGTATTCAGTACTTCGTCAACTTAATGAAGGCCGTTACTTTCTGGATAACTGTTATCAAAGCCTGGTTAAACCCGGTGGTAATCAGTCAGCACAGAAACACCTTAAAAAAGCAATGAATGTGTATGCGGCCAACTGGCGTGGAGTGGGTATTATTCCAGATTCTGGTTATGAGCTGGATGATGAATATGCTAAACATGACGCAAGAAAACTATTTCCGTCTTATGCAGATGATGCGCGTAAACGTGCTGGAAAAATGCCTCCCGGATGTGACTGCGCAAAAGTTGTACTAGGTAAAATTTATCCTAATGAATGTAAACTCTTTGGAAAAGCATGCGTACCCAGAAATCCTATTGGACCCTGCATGGTGTCTGACGAAGGGGCATGTCGAATTTGGTGGGCAGGTGGAATGCGTGATCAGGTAAAGAATAAGTCAGAAGATACATCCACTATGGGATCAGCAAATATTTCAGACGAGAAAGCCGTTGGTTAGTCAGCCTTTAATAGGCAAGAAAAAATCGTTTGATAATCATTTAGCCAGACGGGTTGTTTTATCCGGTCAGGTCCAGGGAGTTGGTTTCCGACCTTTTATATATAGAATTGCAAAGCAGCATAATCTTAGTGGCTGGGTGAGAAATAATGTCGGTTTTGTAGAAATTTATGTGCAGGGACTGCAGCTGGATATAGATGCATTTTTACAGGATGTTTTTGAAAAAAAACCAGCTCTGGCTAAACCAGAATTAGAATCGAGTGAGGCGGTTGATTTAGAAAGCTGTGAAACATTTAGTATTTTAAAAAGCCAGAATTATGGCGAATCAAAAATCACTGTTCCAGTGGATTTATATCTCTGTGATGACTGTCTAGCTGAATTAAATGACCCTTTAGATCGTCGCTATCATTACCCGTTTATAAATTGTACACAATGTGGTCCACGATATACGATTATTGAAAGTTTGCCCTACGATCGACCAAATACGAGCATGAAAGATTTCGAATTCTGTCCGTTATGTCTTGCTGAATATAACGACCCGGAAAATCGAAGATTTCATGCGGAACCCGTTGCCTGTCCCGCTTGTGGCCCGTCAGTCAGTTTGCATTATAACGGTTCGATTGTAGATGATAATGAAAATGCATTGCAGAAAACTATAGAGCTTTTAAAGCAGGGTAAGGTTGTCGCGGTAAAAGGTATTGGTGGCTATCACCTGATGTGTGATGCTACTAATACACTGGCAGTTAATCGCTTACGCAATAATAAATCGCGGCCACATAAACCACTGGCCGTGATGTTTCCTGCGCCTATAGACAATCCATTTGAGTTTGCTGAATCTTCTGTAGTTTTAAATGAAAAGGATAAAAGTTTTTTACTGCAGGCGGCTAGACCTATATTGCTTGTACCAAAATCTATCAATAGTACGTTATCAGATCAGATTGCACCCGATTTAAATGAGATAGGCATAATGTTGCCTTACAGTCCATTACATCATCTTTTATTAAATGAATTTTCAGGGGCTCTTGTGGCTACCTCTGCAAATATTAGTGGTGAGCCGGTGATGATCGATAATATTTCAATTGAAAAAAGATTAACTCACATTGCCGATGCTTTTTTGCATCATAACCGACCTATTGTAAGACCAGCAGACGATCCTGTATTTAAAACGATTGCGGGTAAACCCAGACCAATACGTCCAGGACGTGGATTTTCTCCGCTTGAGTTAAACCTGCCGGTTAAGCTTGAAGAACCTGTGCTTGCAGTGGGTGCACATATGAAAAATGTTATTGCTCTTGCCTGGGATAACAGGGTTGTGATGTCACCGCATATAGGTGAGATGGATTCTGTGCGTAGTTTGCAGGTTTTTGAAAATAGCGTGAATGATTTACAAAAATTATTTGATGTTAAAGCCGGGAGAATTATTTGTGACGCTCATCCGGGATATACAACTACTCGCTGGGCGCAAAAGCAAAAACTACCTGTAATGTCTGTATTACATCATCATGCCCATGCTTCAGCTGCGTATCATGAGTGCAGTACAGAAGAGAATGTTTTAGTGTTTAGCTGGGACGGTGTCGGTTACGCAGAGAACGATGCACTTTTTGGGGGAGAGGCTTTTTTCGGTAAGCCAGGCAACTGGAAACGTGTTGCCAGTATGTTGCCTTTTAATATACCCGGTGGTGAAAAAGCAGGGAGAGAACCCTGGCGTAGTGCAGCTGCGCTGTGCTGGCAAACAGATCGGCCGTTTGATGATTATAACGATGAGCAGCTGTTATTAAAACAGGCCTGGGAGAAAAAGATTAACACACCGCAAACAACCTCGGCTGGACGTTTGTTTGATGCTGCAGCAGCGTTAACAGGTGTTTGTACCGTGGCAAGTTATGAAGGTCAGGGACCTATGATGCTTGAGGCTATTTGTGATACAACTGAAAATTCTGAATTACAATCTGTTGATTTTATCGGTTTACAATTAATCGAATCTAATGATCTGTTACAAACTGACTGGAGACCACTGGTGGCTGTTATGCAGGACAGTCAGTTAAGTAATGCAGAACGAGCTAATATCTTTCATGTTTCATTAGCTCAGGCATTATTACAACAGGCAGTTAGTATTAGAAAAAAATATAAGTTTAATAAGATTAGTTTTTCCGGTGGTGTTTTTCAAAACAGAATATTGAGCGAATATGTATTTAAATTACTGGAAGGTCATAATTTTGAAATCCATATGCCAGAATTAGTACCGGTAAATGATGCGGGTATCTGTTTTGGGCAAATTATTGAATATGCTTACACACAATTAAAAGCGACAAACTAATGGAAAATAAAGTGAAACTTGATAGTCATGTATCTTTAGCTCATGGTAACGGCGGTCGTTATATGCGTGAGTTAATTGATGAAGTATTTGCACGTCATTTATCAAATGATCTGCTCGATGTTCAGGCTGATGCCGTGCCTTTATCGCTTGATAAAGGTGAAGTGGTTTTTACTACTGATGGATTTACGGTGCAGCCACTGGAGTTTCCCGGTGGCAATATTGGCTCATTAGCAGTGCATGGTACGACCAATGATCTGGCTGTTGCAGGTGCCATACCCAAATATCTTAGTTTAAATGCTTTTATTGAAGAAGGTCTGGAAATGGAAGTACTTGATCGGCTTGTTGCCAGTCTCGCTGCTGCTGCATCAGAAATCGGTGTAAAAGTTGTAGCCGGAGATACTAAGGTTTTACCAAGAGGTGAAGGTGGTGGTTTATATCTTGCCACTACAGGCGTCGGTGTACGCTCGGGTAAAGCTATGGATATGAAAAATATTAAACATGATGATGTCATTATTGTTAGCGGGCCAGTTGGAGATCATGGTATAGCCGTGATGCTGGCACGTGAAGCGTTTGGGTTGAAAGGCAACATAAGGTCAGACTCAGCCAGTGTTCTGGAGTTAACCCAGGAGGCATTAAAATTTGAGAGTCTACATTTTATGCGTGATCCAACCCGAGGTGGGCTGGCAACAGTCTGTTCAGAAATTCAACGTGCTACAGGTTTTGGTGTTCGCTTGAACCAGTCTGATATCCCGGTTCGCGATGAAGTGACATCTGTATGTGAAATGCTGGGATATGATCCACTCTATCTGGCATGTGAGGGGCGAGTTGTAGCGATAGTCGATAAGTCTGAATCGTCTGCTTTATTGGAAAGCTGGCAGTCAATTAAGTCAGGAGAAAATGCAGTAATTATCGGATGTGTCGATGCGGATTTAAATCATGTTGTGTTGCAGACACCGATTGGCGGTGAGCGAATTTTAGAAGAGCTTGAAGATGATCCACTACCGAGGATTTGCTGAATAGTAGATTCAGTGTGAGTGCTCTTTTATTTATGGGTTTATTTATGGGTTTATTTACTAAAAAATAAATCGTTAGAGTTGATTGCTTTACGGATGTTTGCATAATCTATATCACTTCCAGGCACAAAACCAGTGCGTTTTAAACCTTCAAAAACCTGTCTGTCCTTGATGTTAAATAATGCATTTTTCACATGGAGCTGTAATTTTTCGGGCATGTTTTTTCGTGCAACCCACGGGTGAGTTACGACAGGAAATTCTCCAATCACGCGTAATGTCTTCGATAGGAGTTCGTTTTTTAGAATGCCGCTTTTGAAAGCACCTGCATCGTAAAAACCCTGTGCTACCGAAATCGCAACATCATCATGGGTTGATGCATAACCTAACTTAATAAAGTCTGATGATTTGAGGCCGTTTTCATATAGAAATTTTTGAGCCATATAACGCCCACTGGTTGATCGTTTATTAGCAAACAGAATTTTTTTGCCTTTTAAATCCTCTATATTGAATATAGAGCTGGATGAGTTAACGCAGATTACTCCGTTAAAGTTTTTCTTTCCTTTATAAGCCTCAGTAGCAATAATCGATATATCCGGGTTTTTTTGCTTAGCTAACACATAAGAGACCGGTCCCAGCCTGATGAAGTCTATTTCTCCATCTACTATTGCCTGTATACCTTTTTCATATGATTTATAAAAAACCAGTTCAATATTAATGGGTATACCCATTGACTGACTCATGTTTATTTTTATTTGATTAAGAACAGGGGTGAATTTTCGATTTATTTCTGATATTCGGTCAGATCCATATATACCAAATTTTAAATTAATATGCTTAGTGGCAGATGCGTCTAGCAAAAAGAAAAAGCTAAAAATTATAGAAATTAATTTCATTATTCAGGCAGGGGGATCCGTAAATAAACCAAATACAAGAATAGAAGACAAATATATGAAAGTCTAGTTTAGTAAGATGGTATTTGTTCTGAAAAATGATTGTGCGCTATTAGATTAAGGGAGAACAGGAATAGTTCCTATGATAAAAATCCTGATGTATAAATTGTATATAGGCTCAACTTTCATCAGTCTGAGTCTCTGTTCATAAATATTTCAACTAAACTTATACTGATATCAATAATAAGTTATTTCCCTATGGAACTCACTAATCATGCAGCGGTAACACTATTACTGACCTTGCTTGCTTTATATTTGTTCGCTCAGGATAAATACCGGTTAGAGACGACTAGTCTGATTATACTTATTATGCTTAGCCTGATATTCACATTGTTTCCGTATACTCAGTCAGATGGTCAAAGGGTAGAAGCCGCAGATTTTTTTTCAGGTTTTGGGCACCAGGCTCTTATTGCTATTTGTTCTCTAATGATTTTGGGTAAAAGCATTGAAACAACTGGTGCATTAACCTTGTTTAGCCGGTATTTGTCTCGCAATTGGGGGAAAAGGCCCAGACTGGTCTTTTTATTAACACTGGTTATTAGTGCGATTCTTAGTGCTTTTTTGAATAATACGCCAATTGTTATTATGTTAATTCCTATATTAATTGGTGTTGCGATGGATACGCGTTCTGCGCCTTCTAAAATATTAATGCCAGTAGGTTTTGCAACATTAATTGGTGGTATGGCAACTACTATAGGCACATCTACAAACTTACTGGTGGTTTCTATAGCGGCAGATATTAGCCCGGTACAATTCAATATGTTCGATTTCTCGTTGCCTGTAATAATTGTGGGTGCAGTGGGTATTATTTTTTTGTGGCTGGTTGCACCGGCAATGTTACCTGAAAGGCAGATAGATTTAACTAATACAAGTCAACGCATTTATCATGCGGTTCTTTTTTTGTCGGACACCAGTTACACCGCGGGCAAGGATGTGGGGCAGGTATTAAAAAGAACAAACTATGAAGTTACTATTCACAAAATACGCCGTAGGAAAAACCAGATTATTTTACCTTTACCCACTGTTTTGCTTAAACCACATGATGTTTTATTTATAAGTGGAACTGCGGAAAAGCTTAAAACATTTGAGCACAAACTTTATGGGAAGTTGCATAATATTAATAAACAGGATGAGTTTATTAAAGGTGAATATACGAATCAAGAAGATGATGAAGTGATGTCAGAGGTGTTAGTTACAAATAATTCGATACTGGATAATCAGTCACTAAATAAAACACGCCTGGCGGAACGTTATAATATTGTTGTATTGGCTTTGCATAGATTAAATAAACCTGCAGAAACTATTAATGAAAAGTTGAGTAAAATATTATTACATGAAGGTGATATTTTACTGGTACAGGGAACGCGGGAAAATATTAATCTTATTAAAGAAGATACAAAATTGCTTGTGCTTGATAATAAAATTAATTTTGTATCTTCAAAAAAAGGCCCTGTTGCAATTGCAATTATGGCAGCAGTAGTAATGCTTGCGGCGTTAGATATGTTGCCTATTGCAGTCAGTGCGTTGGCCGGAGCAGGACTTGCATTAATTACACGCTGTCTTAACTGGCGAGATATTAATAAAGCTTTAAATGCACAGATAATTATGATTGTGGTGGTTAGTCTGGCGCTGGGTAAGGCATTAATCGACACGGGTGGTACCGATTTTCTGGCTTTCAATTTTGTGCAACTCACTGCTGGTTTACCTATGGTGGGTATTGTTTGTGCTTTATTATTTTTAATGTCGATTATTACTAATGTGGTTTCAAATACTGCAGCAGCCGTTGTTGGAACACCTGTTGCGGTTAACATTGCTCAACAACTGGGAGCTCCGTTAGAACCTTTTATTCTGGCTGTTCTGTTCGGTGTTAATATGAGTTATGCCACGCCTATTGGTTATCAGACAAACTTGTTGATATACAGTGCCGGGGGATATAAATTCAGTGATTTTTTACGCATTGGAATCCCTCTTACATTAATTACAGGTTTTGGATTTACCGCAGTTCTGGCTTATTTTTATAATTTCATATAAAGATTTTGTGTTAATTTATATAACATTAAACAACAAGAAGCGAAGGATATGTCCTTCGCTTCTCTAAGCTCGAATCTTTATGCTCTACAGCTACAGGTTATAAACTACTCTTCAGTTTCCGTTTCAGCAAGAGCAAATGCGATTAAGCGTCGAGCATGAATACCCAGTCTTTCACGACCATCGGTTGCTTTACCCCAGATATCAAGATTTGCTGCAAACGCGGCATTTACACAGTTACCCACCAGTTCATTTGCAGTAAAGTTTTGCTGATAAATGCCCGCCACTTTTAAATATGGGGGCGCCGATACCGATGAGGTTTCCGTATAAACACCAGAGGTGCTGGCAACAGGTAAAACATTTGATCCACGTTTAATTGTAAAATCAAATACTGCACGATTGTTTGGATGCGTTGCGGTGTATTCGATATGAACTGAATCTGACGGGTCGTTATATCTAAGGAAACCACAATCATCACTGGCATGGATTGCACCGATATTCGGTTGTGGCAAATCTGCAGTTACATTATTGTTATCTATGTGTACCTGAAATATAAATGCACCATTACTAATTTCACCAGCATCTGCATAGCGGGTAGTACTGCCATCATTATTTCTTGCTAGAAATTCAAATGTATCAGGTCCGGGTAAAACCTGTTCACCTAGTGCATTAAATACTTCAATTTTAATATCAAATGTACCAGCACTATCGGTTGCGCTGGTTTCACTTATGGCTGGCGCAGTTAAGCGTGTATTCCAGCTAGCGGCCACATCATTTAAATTTCCACTACTCCACTCCCGAACAATAACGGTTGCCGGGTCAATCGCTCTAACCGGAGGGGTGCGAGGTTTGAATTCAAATAAATTGTGAGTGCCATCTATGGTTTGAGGTGGAATGGGGTAATATTCATATGTTGGAGTACTACCATCATTATATTCCATGCGATAACGACGTGATTGCGTATTAGTCATTGCTGTCCAGTCACCTGTGTCACCGCTTCGACGATACGAATAACGATAATAAGTTATGCTGTTATCATCTGCACCAGGATCACTATCTTCTTTAGGTATGAAATACGAGTCATCATGATGAAAACGTAAGGTGCCTCCAAAAGGAGCGTCATATAACATACCCAGACCAGTAGTTGAGTAATTTAATAAACCATCAGAACGTAACCAGCCATCTGGTGCCGGTGGGGCTCCAGCAGGTGTTCCCCATATAGGTGTGTAACCAACCTTATAAGGTAAAACAAACAGGGTCACACCATCTGGAATATCATAATCAGGTATTTCACAGGCTTCTGCATCGGGCGCATTAATAACAATGTGGGTACCGCAGCTATAATTCCAGTGTGTATGACAGGCAACACTGGGTTTATAAATAGTTGTCCACACTCCATCCTGCAATTGCTCTACCCAGAAATATAAATCTGGTTGATCATTACAGTTATGATAAATGCTGGTACTAAAATGTCCGGTGCTATCTACATCAATAGTGCGAATGCAGTCTTTTCTATAGTGATGCCAGATATAAGGAAAGAAGCACCAGAAGGGTGTAAGCAAATAATCAAGCTGTAGTAGTTGTGCGCGAATTTCATTTGCACTTTTTGCGTTGATTAATGCGCTAAGGGTAAGTTGTGAAGATGCATTTGTAAATTTCCTGGTTGCCGCATCATTAATATTTATAGCATTTGGTGGTAATGTATTTGAAGTACGTAGTTCAGTTAATGCTCCTGAGACTGGTTCTAGTACTTGGCGAGGATTTGGGCGAGGGCCTGGACCTGGACCCGGGTCAGGAATAGGGAATGGAGGCACTACAGGGTGTAATTTTTCTAATAAATCTTCCCTCAGTTTAAATATATCTAAATCAGGTATGCGGGGTAGTATCCAGCGCCAGCGATCAACTTCACAAATATGTACGCGAGCATTACAGACTGGCATTGATTCAACACTACCATCGGGCAAAGTTACATTTTTAACAACCTGGCCATTTACATTACAGCGACACCACAAGGGTAAAATGATACCGGGTATATGTATATCAATTTCAGGTTTTTCTAGTAAAAAACGCTCAGGTAATTCATATGCACCGATTCGTTTTAGTGCGTTTATTGTCGGAGTAGGCTCATTGATATTTTTGACCGGGCCGAGCAATACGGTTATAGGTCTGCCATCCATAGTATCAGGTATATTAATAACGGCCTTATCTTTGCTGTTTATTTTTTCAGAACCGATTGCTTTTCCGCCCGAACTAAATACATAGGCCTGAAGGTTTTCGACTTTTGTTTTGTCAGTTATTTTTAAGCTAATTGTTAATGGTTTTTCATTTTTACACTTCATGTCCGTTCCTTGTGTTTATAGGTTGTTTATTTGCATAATTAAAAAACTCCGTGTAATGCAAAAATTAAACAATATTGAGATATAAGTTGCCTTATTAGGGCGTTGTCATTAGTTGTTAATAACAATAATAAGTTTACATATTTAAAATTAATCTTAAATAAGGAAAAGTATCTTCTGAATGTCGTTGAATTCGTTAAAATATGTAGGTTTTTCTGGACAGAATGATTAGGATTAATTGCCGAGTGATTGATGTCCCATGAGAGGTTACATGAGGGATTGAATGAGGGATTGCATGAGAATTTGCATAGGGGTGAAGGTCTAGAAGGTGTTCATGTGCTGATTTTTATTGTATTCATTAATAGGCAAAATCAGAGTTCGGGGGTTATCAGGTAAAGGCCATTATCTTTATAGTAATTATTTGGTTCGTTTATTTCTACCAGGAAATAGTCTTCTCCTTTTGCTTTAGCACGAAATATTTCTACGTAACTTTTGTAACGGTTTCTAAAGGTCCATTTTTTTCTATCTGCAAAGGTAGTAAAAACAATTTCTTCTAAAGGTAATGTTAAATGATATTGCGCCTTACCCCATTCTGTTGTTGGAATCTCAGATAAAACAGGAATTGATTGATTTATCTCAAATTCATTTGAATCGAGTTCAAATGACTCTATTCTTAATATGGAGTCCTTATCATTGAGTAATTTTGTATGCTCATAGGGGTGTGAAAGAAATATTGGTGAAAAAATGAGTGTTTCCTGTAATTTTTCGAGCCAGACTTCATACCTGTTAAACTCTCTATAGTTATCATAATTTTTATTATTACTTTCTTCGCTATACATCCTGAGTTTGTTTTTTTCTGTGAGTATGTCAACACTGTATTTTTTTGACTTAATGCTTAGATGGTTTTCCATTGCAGTTGCTTTTGTTAATAAAGTAAAAACTAGGGCAAGATAAAACAGGTTTTTACTATTTATTATTTGAGAAAATAGGTTTCGTATTTTTCTGATGTTGCACCTGTCTTTATAATCACATGCCATAATATTTAGAATATTATGGGATAAATTAACTATTTTATGGATCTAGAGGAATAACGCTAAAGTCTCCAGATTATTTTAAAGTTTAATGAAGCTTTATTTCAGGATCTACAGTTGATCGTAGCACATGTGCGAGACTGAGCATCATCGTACGGTAAAAACCAAATAATGCGAGCTGGTGCATTTTATAAAGAGACAGGTAAACCATGCGAGCAAAAAAACCTTCAAGCATCACATTACCAGTTAAATTGCCCATAAGGTTACCTACCGTGCTGTATTTTCCTAATGAAACCAGAGAACCGTAGTCTTTATATTGAAATACGGGCAAGGGTTTGTTCTTAACTCTTGCACACATTGTTTTTAATAGTAGTGATGCCTGCTGGTGTGCAGATTGTGCACGAGGTGGAACGTAACTGTTCATTTCAGGCCACTCACATTGCGCGCAATCACCCAGTGCAAAAATATTCTCATCTTCAGTTGTTTGCAGTGTTTGATTAACTACCAGTTGATTTATACGGTTAGTTTCCAGCCCGTCCAGATCACTTAGAAATTCAGGTGCTTTTATTCCTGCAGCCCAGACTTTAATGGCGGCCGGTATTTCTCTGCCTGTATGTGTAATCAGCTTTTCACCGTCAACTTTTATAACTCGCTCGTCGGTTATAACATCTATGCCCAGTTTAGTGAGTTCAATATGTGTGGCGGTAGATAATTTGGGTGGTAATCCCGATAAAATTCTATCGGCAGCTTCAACTATGTGTATTTTTATTTGTGATGGATTAATCTGGTCTAATCCATACGACGTAAATAATCGAGATACCTTGTGTAGCTGGGCGGATAACTCAATGCCCGTTGCACCGGCACCGGCAATAACGACATCTAGTTGTCCAGGTTTCAGGGGGGTGGTTTGAGTATTTGCTTTTATGTAAATTTCTAATAACTTGTTTTGAAATGATTGCGCCTGTTGTTTAGTGTCTAAAAACATGCAGTGATCTCGTACCCCCTCTATATTAAAGTCATTACTGATAGAGCCAACCGCCATGACCAGAGTGTCGTAATCAAACTGGCGCTCAGGAATTATCTCTTCACCTTTTTCATTTAGTGTGGGAGCTACGAAAACAATTTTCTTTTTTCGGTCCAGTTTATACATGCGCCCCAGTCGATATTCAAAGTTATTAGCTTTAGCCTGAGGCATGTATTCAACCTGGTTTTCATATGAATCAAATGTTCCCGCGGCCACCTCATGTAATAGGGGTTTCCATATGTGGGTGCGATTAAGGTCGAGCAGGGTGATGCGGGCAGCATTAGATTTACCTAGTTTTTTTCCTAAACGTGTAGCTAGTTCAAGGCCGCCTGCGCCGCCGCCAACGATAACAATGTGATGTGGGCTATTTTCTGACATGTGTAAAAAAGGGGGGTAGTGATTACAGGTCGACGATTATAGTGCAAATTTACAGCAATATATATTACTTATATGTGAATAAATCAGTTTTAGGTTTGTATTGATTGTTGGATATGTGAAGAACAGGTAAAAATAGGTTATATTAATATCCATGGCGTATAATAATGCATGTCTGAAAAGGCATCTCCTGCTTTCGCCAAATCCACGATAAATGATCATACCTGTTGATATAACTAGAGCTCACTCGTAAAGAGTGACTGTTTAGTTGTTGTTATTAATTAATATTTTATAGAAGAATTAACTATGTTAAAAACATTTAGAACCCTAAGTTTAATAGAGGGATTATCGCTTATTACGCTTTTTTTGATTGCTATGCCCGGTAAATATTACTTTCAGGCGTTTGATATTGTGTGGGTAGTTGGTATGACTCATGGTTTGTTATGGTTGGCGTATGTGGTTATGTCTCTGGCAGTGAGTCATAAACAGGGCTGGTCCGTTATGTTCTGGATGTTAGTGTTACTGGCATCAATTGTGCCTTTTGCCTGCTTCGTGTTAGACAGGGAGCTGAAGAAAGAAAAGCTAGAAGTGGCTGTATAGCTACCTTAGGAGTCTAATCTGACATTAATACAATGTTAGTGACGGCTCCATTGTTATCAAATATTGCATCCAGATTTATATCGCAGTCCTGCTCTGTGTCCAGGTTGCCCTGTGTGGAGGATGCTGACTGGTTAGGCGTAAATAACAGATTTGAAAGTCTGTCGTACTTATTTGCGTCATGTGATGAGGTAACAAGCTTATATAAAGAAAATGACATAATATTTAACCACTACTTAGGTAATTTTTGGCGTTAATTTGGGCCTTTAATTGTGTAAAGGCGCAGGTTATTTAACTTATTATCATTTGATCTTTAATCTAGTTATCAACAATTTAGACTATTTATGCTATTTAAAGCTTGATGTAATTCACAATAAACTGGTTATTTACATAAAATCTTATGAAAAATGACTTTATCTCGTGATATTTAGCGTATTTATTAGGTAGTAATTGTTGTTAATAAGCTAAAAATCTAATTTATATAAATTAATGAATAAATATCGGGCTCAACTCATCTTGTAATTAATAAATGATTAATTATTAAAGATGAGGGCGTTCTTAGATGTTGCGATATGTAATTGTAGTGCTTGTTTTGTGCATTAATTTTCCTGCCTATAGCCTGACTTTTTCTTCTCCTCCCAGAGAATCAAGGGCTGCAGGTAATGAATTTTATCAACCTTTAGCAAAATATCTGAGCATGGTACTGGGGGAAGAGGTTACCTACAAACACCCTTCTAGCTGGCTCTATTATCAAAGAAGCATTAAGAGGGATGAATATGACATTGTGTTTGATGGGCCGCATTTAGCTTCATGGCGCATGAAGCACTACGATCATAAACCAGTAATGATGTTACCCGGAAATCTGATTTTTTACTTTATTGCTAAAAAAGATAATAGTTATGTAAATAATACAAAAGATTTAGCGGCGAAAAAAGTTTGTGTATTGCCGCCACCAAATTTAAATGCACTGGTTTTATTAGAAACATTAGAAGGGCCAGCCAGGGAGCCGATTATTAAAGGTATTAAAGGGGGTTTAAAAGCAGTAGTAAAAAGCCTTATATCTGAAAAGTGTGTAGGCGCCGTTCTACCTGCAGGTTTTTATAATAAAAAGCTTTCAGATGCACAGAGAAACCAGTTAAAAATAATATACAAATCTGTACCTTTGCCTAATCAGGCAATAACGGTGAGTAAACGTGTATCTGTAAAGCAGCGTCAACAGATAATCAATGCACTATCAACAGAGCAGGGATTAAAAATAATAAATGGGTTTGGAAAACGATTTGGTGGTGGTTTTATACCTGCGCAAGGTGAAAAATATAACGGAGCGTCCCAACTATTAGAAGGATCTATTTTAGGCTGGCAAGGCAAGAAAAATAAAAATATTAAGTCGTCAGTATCAGGTACTGGCTCTAAGTGATAATATATTTGTGTTTGAACCTGGATGTAGTGTTAATTAGTCTTTAAGTCTTCATTTTTAAGAAAAACTTAAAGTTAGCATTAGTTCACAATTAAGTATTGGTTGCTTGGTCATAATTCTCAACCTGTAAATTTAAGCTAAGATATAACTCTACTGAATTATAAAGTTCAGTAATTACCAGAGGATACTAATATGAATAAACTAAAACGAGCTATTACATTAACATCTACCGTATTACTGGCTTTGCCTTTTAGCGTGTCTGCTGAATCATGGAGCTGCAGGCATGATAATGATGTGAGAGAAATTCATATCGTACAGGAGACAGATGCGGCTGTGCCCTGCAGTGTGGTTTATAAAAAACTAACTGAAGGTGTAGAAGACCAGGTGTTATGGACAGCTAATAATGATGCAAATTACTGTCAGGAAAAAGCACAGGGTTTAGTCGATAAGCAGATTGGCTGGGGCTGGACATGTGTAGAAACTATTGCAGATGAAACGGTTTCTGAAAAATCAAGTGAAGTAGAAGCAGCTCCTGCAGAGACAGAAACAAAAACTGAAGCAGAACCAGTACCGGAAGCAAAACCAGCTGCTGAGGCTAGCGAAAGTGGTAATATGAATTAATTAAGAGCGGCAATTAATTAAGACCGGGAATAAATTGAGATCAGAAGTTAATAAAGATCGATTATAAAAAGATAGCAAAGCTGGCTTGTATCAATCACATGATATTGTAATTGATACAGGTCAGTTTTTTTATGTAAGCCCTTTTTATGTAAACCAGAGTATTAATTTATACCTGGATAATTCTTTATATTAGAAATGTAAAAAAGCACCTAACATCAGGCCTTTAAATTCAAGATCGGCATTCAGATTGCTAACATTATCAAGCTCAACAGTTGTTGTCTTATAGCCTGCTTCAAAGCCAATCACGCCAATTTCATATATAGCACGTAGACGAACATCCTGGTAAGTCACATCTGAAACACTGAGTGCATTAATATCTGCGCCAACAGAAAACCCACTGAATGGCAGGTCGAATTGAGCAGCTAGATATATCATAGGTATAGTTTCAGAAACGTTTATAATTTCTGTGTCTATTGTGAAATCACCATCGAGTTTGCGAACATTTAGACCAAAATCAAAATTGACCCAGTTATCCAGTAAGCGCCAGTAGATAATTGCATCAGTGGTGTCCAGATTTATTGAAGAGTCACCACTAACGGGTACTCCATTGAAATCAAGGTTAGTTGCTGTACCTGAATGACCTAATGTTGCTCTTTCAACGCGAATATTAGGAATCAGAGGTACAAAATGCTCAAAAGCTGCATAGAAGTAGGTGTCAGACTCTTCACTGTAGTTTAGATCTGATTCAACATCAATAATGTCATCACCAATGGTGCCAAATGTGCCTGTTGGTTCATGGCTCCATGAGCCACCACCAACATATAAGCCCAGTGCATCAGCATTTGCAGCACCTGCTGATATTAATAAAACCAAGGATAACGGTAATTTAAACTTATTCATACTTAATACACCTAATAAGAAACAATCTGCAGTTTACTCGAAAGAAATGGCCTAATCTGTGAAATAGCTACATTTTTCAATTATTTATAATGCGAGAAAATATTTGATGCACGAATATATAAGCATGGGCTCATATCTGGGTATACAAATGAAAATATTCTATTTAAATGTTCTAAATGTAAGGTTAATTCTAGGGGACTCAATGTTTCTCATTTTGGGTAGACAGTGTACCCAGTGGGTTTGAGTTGTACCCTTCATTACTAAAAGGCTAGCGGACTCCAGGGTAAGAGAAACGGTTTTTTTAGTGAGTTTATGTTTTAGAGAAAATTTTCTCTCTGCACCTAAGCTAAGAGAAGCTATAGATGTGTTTTTTCCAAGTGCAGCTTCATCATCACTATGCCAGCCCATGGACTCTTCACCATTATGATATAAGTTTAATAAACATGAGTTATATTTAGTGTTAGTGTGTTTTTCAATGACGGCTTTTAATTCTAAAAGTTCTTTTGTCCATTCCAGTGCATGTTTTGTAGTATTTGAGTAAGTGTAGGCATAGTTATGATCACCATACCAGGCTACCTTTCGTTTTGTTGTAATATGTTTTCCATAAATAATAGCTTCATCGTTTTTCCATTCGATTGTTTTTAGTAATTTTTTTAGATAATTCTCGCTTTCATTATGAGGTATTATAGTGCCAAAGTAGTTTAGCTCTCCATCACAGGGCAGCAGGTTTAATAGCGGGTCAAAATCAAATAGATCCATACTTATTATTCATACTTATTTAACTGGGCTACTAAATTACCGCTTGTTCTACGTAAACGTTGACTCAGCATTTGAGAAATAATCCATAGTAATTTAAATGCCAGTTTGGGCGATTCTTCGAGTAGCGAAAATATACTTTCTTTTGATAAAAATAACATTTCTGTTTGTGTTGCAGCTATAGCCTGAGCTGATCGAGACTCACCATCTATTAATGACATTTCACCAAAGCTTTGAGACGGAAAAATTGAAGCTATAATATTAATTTTTGATCCAGATTCTTTTTTTATAATGTCAATTTTACCTTTTATAACAATTGCCATTGTGTTGTCTTCAGCTCCTTCTTCGAAAATCACGGTACCCTTTGTTGCGCTATAGTGCTCCATGTATTTGCTAATAGTGCAAATTTGATTCCAGGAAAAATCCTTAGCCCAGTTGGTTAATTCAAGGCTGTTAGCTAATTCGTCTTCTGAAAGAGGGGATTTCTGTAGAGCCACTTTGTTACCTCTATTATATTAACAATATGTATTTAATAAGCATATACTGATTAATGTAGAAAAATCACTGTTGTACAGTATACAATTACTCAAAAGTAAAATCTTCTTCACATATTTTCTTATGTGAATTGAGTTTGAATTTTGAATGATTTATACCATGTTTTAAGGAGTGTTTGAGTCTGGACGTTTCATTGAGTTATCTGTTTTAGCCAATAAACAATTACACGGAGGTGTAAAGTGAAAAAGCAAGCAAAGTCAAAAAGTAAGTGTCATGAAAATAAAAATTTAGCAGCACAATGTGGGCTGCCAAATGTGCCTGACAGGCAGTTAGATGAAAATCTTGACCCGAACAGGGAATTTCTTATACGTTATATTGAGAAAAAATGGGTTAATAACACGATATTGCATTATTATTTTTTTAGTTCACCTTCAAGCTGGCGCGCCAGTGATAATCAAAAACAGGCGGTTAGAAATGCATTTAAAGAATGGAAGCAGTTAGGTATTGGACTTCAGTTTGTAGAGGTTAATAAAGCGGAAGATGCGGAGATTCGTATTGGATTTCAGCGTGGAGGTTCATGGTCATATGTAGGGCGAGATGCAATTGATCTGGTTAGCAATGTTAATGAAAGGACTATGAATTTTGGCTGGGATTTAACAACGCCCTATGGAAAAGATACAGCATTACATGAAATTGGCCATGCATTAGGTTTTCCTCATGAACATCAAAACCCTAACGCAGGTATCGTCTGGGATGTTGATGAGGTAAACAGGGTTTTTAGTGGGCCACCTAATAACTGGGATCAAGGTAAAATATATCATAACATTCTGAGAAAAGTATCTTCAGCTGAGGTAGATGGTTCAAGTTGGGATAAAAATTCTATTATGCATTATCAGTTTGCTGCAGGACTTATAAAACATCCATCCGGATATCAGAATAAAGCATTAATTCCACAACCGGGTTTATCTGCAGTAGATAAAGCAGAAGTAAAAAAGTTCTATCCCGATAATAGTAAAAAACAGTTAGTAGAATTAAAGCCTTTTTTATCAAAAATAGTTAAGCTTTCTGCGGGGCAACAAATTGACTATCTAATAAAACCCTTAATGAGTCGTAAATATAATATGCAATCGTTTGGCACTATGGATACGGTTATGGTTTTATTTGAAGATGATAAAGGAACGCCTGTATACCTGGAAGGTGATGATGATAGTGGGACGAATACTAATTCTAAAATTGAATACAGGCTGATTAGTGGTCGAACTTATTACTTAAGAATGCGTCTATACTATTCGACCGGTTCTGGACAGGGAGGGGTTATGCTTTGGTAGCTGAGGCAAATTAAAAAAACAGCAGGTATTTTAATTTATACCTGCTGTTTCTATGGTCAGCATTATTGTTTAAGGTACCAGCCCTTTGTCTGAAATAATTCGTAATACTCTTCCATTGTTGATATTAAGGGTTGTTACATCAACTGTATGTGGCTTCTGGTCACCCATAATCATAATCATCGAGTGATGATGCGTTCCTGACTGCATAGCAATTTGACCAGAAATTTCACATAAACTAACAGTTTCCTCTGGCTGTAAACTTAAAACATATTGGCATGCTTCATGGGCATCAATACTTGCTGATGATAAATTCATCATTTGTATGAATTTATGGTTCATTTTTTCAGCAGTACTTTCTTTCATTATGACGGCACCGTAATGATTGGATGTCATAATCTCATCAATTAATGAAGGAGTGCTGGAGCTATTTCCCCATTTAAGCCAGTTTTCATGGTGACCAAAATGCAGTGCTATCTTTTTTAAATCTACATCTTGTATATTCGCTTCCAGGGAATACCAGCGTCTAATCGTTCTAGGCGTTTTTGTGGTGACTGTGCTCAGAATTTTTTTAAATTCCTGATTACTGGCATTTATTTCATTTTGTAAAATATGTAAACGATCAATTACTTCACTCTTAAAACCCATTTCATTCCATTTATTTAAAACGTCAATATTTTAAATACCTTCATGTTAATAAAAATAGATATAATGAGACTAGCATATTTTAAACTCATTAATAATATTAAGTAATCTTGAGCTATCAATAGGTTTGGGTAGGAAATCCCTGATGCCCAGATCTAAAAGCTCCTGACCTGTCTTCCCCGGGTGAAAACCGCTACATAATACGATTGGAGTCTTGGGTTCTAATTTTAATATTTCCACAGCTAGTTCGTCACCAGTCATGTTCGGCATGGATATATCGGAGAGGACAAAGTCATAACTATTTAATTTAAAATCGGTGAGCGCATCAAGACTGTTATTAAAAACGGTAGTTTCGCAGCCATTTAAAGTCAGTAGGTCGCTATAGTATTCGGCCAGGCTTTCGTTATCGTCAACGATTAAAACCCTGAAACTTTCAGAAACTTTTTCTTGAGGCACTACCATGTGATCCCTTTGCAAATCATTTAATCATTTAGATAAGTTGTGATGCGTGAGAATGAATCGTACATTAGTAGCTTGTATATCCGTAAATAATAATATTCTAATCAGGACGCATGACGTCCTGATTATGTTTTTATACTCAGTTTTTAATAAATTTTGATGTAATAAAGTGGGTTTCGTAACTTATTTGGTCTGATTGTCCGATTCATGTCCGCAATCTCGTCGTCAGATGATTAGTTAATAATGTTGCTTTTTGTTATTGACCGTTTTGTATTCCGTTAGACGTTTTATTGGGTTTTGTTGATAAAACAGGGTCAACTCGTTGTAAACAAGCGGATAATTGTGCTGTAAGTGTTCTGGTGCAGTAAAAAAGTATTCGCTAACAACAGCAAAAAATTCTATCGGCGATTGAGCTGCATAGTTGTTAATACTCGGTTTATGGTGACTCCTTACCTGTTTCAGGAGTCGTTCATATGCATTATTAAATATGTTGTTCCATTCTTTTTCACTACTAGTCGCGGGTATAGGAGGAGTGCCATTAGCACCTCTGTTTAACATATCGATCTTGTGGCAGAACTCGTGAATAATGACATTATGGCCTCTATTATGATGCAGCATATCATGCTCAATATCTTGCCAGGACAGGATAACGGGCCCACGGGTCCATGATTCGCCTGACAGTAAGACTTTTTTTAAATGCACCACGCCGGCAGCATCGACCTCATTACGTTTGACCCAGAAAGCTGATGGGTAAACTGTAATTTGTATAAAGCTGGAGTAATAGTTCAACCCTAGTTTGAATATGGGTACACAAGCCTGAGCTGCAATAATGAGTTTCATATCATCTGTCAGGACGAGACCCTGTACACCAACAAACTCTTTCTGGCTCAATAACACAGATGTAAGTATACGTAATCGAGCTTTCTCTACGGATGATAAATTTATAATGCAGGAAAGTTTCCTGATTTTTACCCAGCTTGAGTAATGTACTGGGTGTTTTTTTAGAGCTCTTAATACTCTCCAGTTATGAATTTTTTTCAATATAATCATATGTATATAATATGTTTACCACGAAGTAATGAATTTATTTTATACAATTTGGTATGTTAGATGTGAATAAATCCTTATTGACTAAATTAAATAATAAATGTAATTCATTAGGTATGGATTTAAATTTTGTGACGTATGTAACGTAGTTAATTCGTTT
>Ga0316207_10002059_pt1 | contig 21896 bp, 21 predicted proteins | sample 6weekpyrite_MG_FD_204943 | JGI IMG/M metagenome (GOLD analysis project Ga0316207, IMG submission 204943) | Microbial mat bacterial communities from mineral coupon in-situ incubated in ocean water Damariscotta River, Maine, United States -... | ecosystem: Environmental > Aquatic > Marine >...
TTGCCAGCTCTTTCTTTTTCTTTTCTTTCTCTGCCTTTTCTTTTTTAGCCAGCTTTTGTTTACGTTTTTTCTCTTCGGCTTTTAATTTTGCCAGGCGTTTCTCTTCTTTTTTACGCTTTTCACGTGCCTTTTTTGCCTCACGATCTAACTTGTTTTTCTGTGCTATCTGTTTATTTTGCTTACTTTGTTCTGCGCGTATTAATTTCTGCTTTTCCTTTTCAACAATATTCGCATCAATAATAACGGCTTTAACTGTATCCACCTTTTTAGCTACTGGCATTTTCGGTGCAGTAGTATGACTCATACTAAAAGTCAGTATTACGATCAGCAATACATGCAGACCTAACGCCAGTGCAAACATTAAAGGGTGACTTTTAATTTGTGAAAATATGCTGTTATGCATATTAGTTATCCGGTTGATCAGTCATTAGGCCCACTTTTTCAACACCGGCTTTTTGCAATAACACCATGGCATCAATTACTTTTCCATAACCCACATTACGATCACCCCGTACCAATACAGGAATGTCAGGCTTAAGCTGGCGTACAGCCGCGACTCGATTAACCATTAACATGGCATCAATCGGTTTATCAGGTTCATCGCCTATATCAAGATAAAAATCACCTTTCCTGTCTACCGATACAACGACAGGCTCAGCCTCATCAGGCGACATAGATTTAGCCGCCGCCTGAGGTAAATCAATTTCCACTCCTTGCTGAACGAAAGGTGCGGTTATCATGAAAATAATAAGCAACACCAGCATCACGTCAATGTACGGCACCACATTAATCTCTGACATCGGGCGCCTTTTCTTTGACCCCATATTTACTCTGCCTCTGCCGTATCAGCTCGCTCACTTGCTGTTTCAACATTAACATTATTTTTAGCTGGTTTAGATTTTCTCTGCGACTGGCGCTGTAAAACAGTTGTGAATTCCTCCATAAAATTCTCATAACGACTAACCAGTCGATCAACCTGATCGGAATAGCGGTTATAAGCAACCACAGCGGGTATAGCTGCAAATAGCCCCATCGCTGTCGCAATCAGTGCCTCTGCAATACCCGGTGCCACCATGTTTAAAGAAGCATTCTGCACTGCACCTAAAGCTGTAAATGAATTCATAATCCCCCATACAGTTCCAAACAAACCAACATAGGGGCTAGTAGATCCGATAGTAGCTAACAATGATAAATTAGACTCTAACTTTTCTTCTTCACGTGACAAGACTACTTTCATACTTCGCTGAATACTTGCCATCATAAAAGCAGGATCATTTGTTGTTTTATAAGAACGCGCAAACTCAGCAAAGCCCGTTTCAAAAACTTTTTCCATACCTTCTCGATCAATTCTTCGACGGCTTAGCTGAGTATATAACTCACTTAAATCTCCGCCTGACCAAAATTCATCTTCAAATCGCTTGGCATCTATAGACACAGACTTTAATAACTTTTTTTTCTGAAATATCACAAACCAGGAAATTACCGATGCTGCCAGCAATAGCAACATAACAAATTGCACCAGTAAACTAGCTTCTAAAACGAGCGTAATTAGGGACAGATCAGTCGACACTTGCGACCTCCATTATTGATTTGGGTATTGCACAGGGCTTAAACGTATCCGCCTTTAGACAAGCAATACGAATTTCTCCCCGACAAAGAATTTTATCCTGTTGATTTTTTTTTGCTATTTTCTGTTCAAATAACATACTGGCTTTTTTAAGCTCTATTAAATTTGCAGTTACGGTTAAATCATCATTAAAACGGGCCGGTGTCATATAATCACACTGTACTGAACGTACCGCAAAAATAATATTTTGCTGCTTAATTAGCTGGTCCTGCTCAAACCCAAGATGACGTAAGAACTCGGTTCTTGCCCTTTCCATATATTTCAGATAGTTGGCGTAATACACGACACCACCTGAATCAGTATCCTCGTAATAGACGCGCACCGGCCAGTTAAAGTTCATTTTTGTTTCCACTTATAAAGTGTGTGCATATTTTAATAATTTTATCTTCTTCTGCTGTGATCCAGGTGGATTATTTCATATAAACGTTTGAATATGAAAAAAGGGGTTAAATCATGCCCTAGACAGAATCATCATCTTCAAATAAATCAGCCGAGTCACTTGGTGGTTTCAGGCCTAAATGACGATAAGCATTAGGTGTTGCCACTCTTCCACGGGGCGTTCGCATTAAAAAGCCCTGTTGTATAAGGTAAGGCTCTATAACATCTTCAATCGTATCCCGTTCCTCGCCTATAGCGGCCGCAAGATTCTCAACACCTACTGGTCCACCACTAAACTTGTCAATAATGGTGGTGAGTAAATTACGGTCCATATTATCAAACCCATAAGAATCTACTTTCAACATATCCAGTGCATTGGATGCAACATTGCTATCTATTTTTCCATCCGCTTTAACTTCTGCATAATCACGAACTCGACGCAGTAGACGATTAGCTATTCGAGGTGTACCCCGTGCCCGGCGAGCTATTTCTGCAGCGCCCTGCGCATCCAGTTCAACACCGAGTATCTGTGCAGAACGTTCTACAATGCGACTAAGGTCGTTAATGTTATAAAACTCAAGGCGTAAAACAATACCAAATCGGTCGCGCAGGGGTGAAGTTAATGAACCGGCTCTGGTGGTTGCACCGACCAGTGTAAACGGTGGCAGGTCTAATTTTATTGATCTCGCAGCTGGACCTTCTCCAATCATAATATCTAACTGGTAATCCTCCATTGCAGGATATAACACCTCTTCAACTACCGGACTTAATCGATGAATTTCATCAATAAATAAAACGTCATGTGGTTCAAGATTAGTTAATAACGCAGCGAGATCCCCTGGTCTTTCTAACACCGGCCCGGATGTCTGCCTCAGATTAACCCCCATTTCATTTGCAACAATATGCGCCAGTGTTGTTTTACCCAGGCCGGGAGGTCCAAATATAAGCAAATGATCAAGCGCCTCTGCACGATTTCGAGCTGCTGGAATAAATATATCCAGCTGTTCTGAAGCTGATGGCTGACCAGAATAGTCTTTTAATAATTTGGGACGAATGGCATGATCAATACCTTCTTCGTCATTGGAACGTTCTGCCGTTATGATTCGCTCATCCATTTTTTATTTCTTCGCCGCAGCCTGTAAACTCAGACGTATGATTTCTTCTACTCCCAGCTCTTCAGCACCCTGACCACTCGTATCCACAAGTCGAACCATTCGACTGGCTTCTGGCACTTTATAACCTAAAGCAACTAAGGCACTTATTGCATCAGATGTGGGTGAACTTGCAACAGCTTGTAAATCCGCACCTTGCCTAACAGGCGAGCCGGTTTCAACTTGCTGGTCTTTTAATTTGTCTCGCAACTCTATGATTAAACGCTCGGCTGTTTTTTTACCAACTCCGGGCAAGCGAACTAATGCAGCTGCATCATTATCCTGAACACATGCGATAAATTCATTAGCATTCATGCCTGAGAGGATTGTTAAGGCCAGCTTCGGCCCTACACCGCTAATCTTGATCAGGGTTCTAAACAAGCTGCGTTCAACTATAGAAGCAAAACCATAGAGTAATTGTGCATCTTCACGCACAACCATGTGTGTATGCAAGGTAACGGCTTCGCCTAAATTAGGTAATTGATAGAAAGTTGACATGGGTGAATCGATTTCATAACCCACACCTTGAACATCTATTAATAGCTGCGGAGGTTGTTTCTCAATTATTTTACCGTGAATTCTACCAATCATATTTTTTCTTTATTTTATGTTTCATTTCTCATCATTTTGGTCTAATCATTTAGGTAATGAGGTCCATCGTGCTGAGGAGCGCTTACGACCAGGTATCGACACTTTTCCCGCCAAATCACGATTGTGAGCATGACATAATGCGATACCCAGAGCATCTGCCTGATCCGCCTGAAGCCCTTTCTCTAATTTCAGCATCATGGACATCATATGCTGAACCTGCTCTTTGCTGGCATTTCCCGTACCCACCACCGCACTTTTAACGGCTTTTGGAGTATATTCACTCACTTTTAAACCAGAATTAACTGCTGCACAAATTGCCGCTGCGCGCGCCTGACCAAGCTTTAAAGCTGAATCGACGTTTTTATTTACGAAAACCTGCTCAATCGATAGCTCTACCGGCTGATATTCCGTAATAATCTCACTTATCTGCTGGAAAATATAACCTAAACGTTCAGCAAAGGAATCACCTTTTACATAGATACAACCGCTATCAACATGTTCTGAATGATTTTTGCCGGCATCTATAATGCCATAACCTGTTTGCCGTGAGCCAGGGTCTATACCCAGAATGCGAACCGTCACGAACACTCTCGTTTGCTAAGCCCTGTCATATCACCCTCATAAAAGTTAACGCATATTCATTTCGAGAGAGTTTAACACTCGTGACAGGCACAGGCTAAGGATACGCTAAGAAATAACGTATTTATTGTTTTTTTAGACAAACTTAAGAAGGAGACTTACCGCATTGAAGCCTGTTTCAGGCTTCATACGATAAGCTCTTGTGATACCGATAATGGCTCAAAGACTGCATGACACAGTATATTTATCAATTCTATGAGATATAAATTTTAATTTGCTGCACTTTTGAAATTATCAGCCCTTTTCAGGACCATGCTGATTCCCTCATACTCTTCGTTATCGGCTTTAACCAGCAAAGCACCCCGGGTAAATCTATCACGCAATTTTGACAGCGCACTCTGACCTTCCTGTGATAATAGCTGTTTCGCTATTTTAGATTTCAGATTAGGCGTTATGCCAGCACCCGCAGTAAATGCCTGATTCGGGTAGGGCAGATGAGTATGAACAGCTTTCGTTTTTTTCAGGTCAGGATCAAACTTTCTATGATTTGTTTTGGGTATAACAGCGGCAACACATTTACCTTCAACAACCGCGTTAAACGCCCCTTTCCAACCTTTTGTAATAACATGAATCGGTTCTTTCTCCGGATTTGTATAATGACTCATCATTGTCAACATACCAAAGTTAGGAGATTTGGGAGCGCAGACTTTTTTGCCAATTAAATCATCCAGGCTATTTATAGAAGAACCATCATTTTTTGCTATAACACGCCAGATGTGTAATTGAGGCAGTTTTGCAACTACATCATGCTGAATATACTGGATTCGCCAGCTGACAAAATGCGGCCCATCAAACACCAGATCATATTCCTTATTCTGCATACCACGACTATATTCAGACCAGCTTGATGGCTGTTTGTATACAAAGCGCTCACCTGTGGACTCAGTCAAATAGTCCGCAATGGGTTTATATATTTCAATCCCCTTTTGCGGACTCTCCCTGGGCGGGGCTGTAAACAAATAATCGGATAAAGCATCTATGGGATATATTAACGCCAATGACAATAGTGAAATTAATTTAAAATTAATTTTTAACATTGTATTTCTCCAGTTCAACCAGCATTCGTTGCAAAATTAAGCAGCAGATCTTGATTTAATTTCATCTAACAATTTTGACTGCCTTTCTCTTCTTTTTTTATCTTCTTCATCAACATTTGACATATTAACCATTTTTTGTTTTTTATTCTGTTTATTAAATGAGTCAATATCAGCTTTCGCAAATTTCTGTTCATTGCCTATAGTAACGAAATCGCGCTCATAACCCAGACAATCGAGCATTGTACCCGCGACGGACTCAAAAATTCGTATATCCTCTTCAGGCATTTCTTTTTTATATTTTTTACTATTATTAGTCAGAATTGGGCTAGTAACATTGCCCCAAAGTTCACTGGACTGTGCAGCATTCTTGGCTTCTTTTGTTTTATGAAAATCAAGCATTTCTGGAACATATTTAGCACCTAAAAATTCACAAAGCGCTCTAGCTGATTTTTCAGGATTTTGAGTTAGCTCTTCATAACTAATTGAATGGAAATACTTTGCATTAACAGACGACTTTAAATTCAACGCAAGATTTTGCGTATCTGCCCAATCCTTGGCTATATTATAAATATGTTTTTCTCCAACTACCGCTTTTTGAAATGACAGGGCCACATCTCTTCCATCACGGTACAGGTAAATAAATTTGGGATGCTTATAAAAGCTTTTAATCTCTTCAATATATTTTATATTTGCAAGGCTTTTACAACACCATGTTTTTGCATTCTGTGCTTCTGAATAAACATCATATACCACAGTATAAACAGCCATTAAACTTCTTTCAGTTGCCTGGGCCGCTATACTTGCTCTATCAAAACTCACCCCTCTCCATTCAACCGGGTTTAATTCAACAAGCCTACATACGTCGTCAACCAGCATATGAAAATTATCATCATTCTCCAGATCGCCATAGCCACTCATTAAGGGAAACATGCGCTCAAGAATATGTGGTGGGTGGGGAGACGCTATATCATTAAGTTGATTTAACATTAATCTCAACAGGTTTGAACCAGATCGCTGCGTACCAATCATAAAAACAGGTTCCATTTTCTACTCCATACAAAAGTTACTTTAGTTAAAAATTTAAGCTCAGATCTGCTCTAGAAAACAGATAAAGCCCAGTTATAAATCTATGTTATAAATTCATGAGAATGCAATAAAGCCAATCAGACCTGATACAGGTATAATCCACACCACCTCTAATTTAAATCTGATAAGCGCGATTATTGACAACATGAATATGCCGCTAGTTACGACATTTATTTCTGTCGACATCGCCACGAAATATGCGGCTGCTAAAATCATACCGATCACAGCGCATCGAATACCTTTTAATATTGCTTTTAAATAAATTGATTCTTTTAATAATTGTAAATAATGAGTACATACAAGCATTAACATAGCAGGAGGTGTAAATATACCAATTGTTGCCATCGTTGCTCCAAATACCCCGGCTACTTTATAACCTATAAATGTCGCACTTATTAATATAGGCCCTGGCGTTATTTGCCCCATCGCAATAGCATCAATAAATTCCTGATGCGTTATCCAGTGATATGTTTCAACTACTGACTCCTGCATTAAAGGAATAAAAACAAAACCACCACCAAACAGAAGTAAACTCATGCCTGAGAAAGTAGCCAGTAATTTACCCTCTATGAAAGAATCAGAACTCATATAAGGAGTACTAATGAGCAATGCGCACAGCGCAATAAAGATAAGTATAATTATTGGAAAACGATGACTGTTTGATGTTTCTACCTTAGAACTGGACTTCTCATTTTTAACCTGATCTCCACTTTCAGCTGTTTTGAATAACAGCAGTCCGGACAGACCCGCGCATACAATAATTGCTAATGTACTGTAAAATCCGCCGATTAATATGAGCACAGCCACTGCAATAGCTGCAATTAGTAATTCTTTAAACCCGCTGATAGATTTTTTACCCATATTTATAACTGTTGCTACAATCACCGCAGCGACAGCAGGTAAAAAGCCTTTGAATACACTATCTACTGCAGGCATATCTCCCCAGGTAAAATAGGCATAACTTAAGAATAAAATAAGAAGAAAAGAAGGCAGTATCACTGCTACCGCACAGACTACTGCTCCTGCAAGTCCGCGAATTTTATATCCTGCATAGGCGACCACATTCACTGCTACAGGGCCCGGTAAAATTGTGGCTAAAGAAATTCCATCTAGCATTTCTTCATCTGTTAATAATTTTTTACGATCAACGAGGTAATTTTGAACAACCGAAATAAGGGCCATAAAGCCACCAAAAGCTGTACTACCTATTTTTAGAAATATCCAGAATAGAGACCATAATGATGGTCGCGCCTGCGACAGGCACTCATTGGCGTTAACACTCATAACATAACCACATAACCTACAGCACTATATAAAACCATGACGCCAATAAAGCATAGAATCAAAAGCATTACATAACGAAATTAAAAACGTACTTCATCGTCAGTATTAGTATAGGCATTCCTCCTATAAAACATACTGAATTTTCAAACAAAGGGAATTTTTCCTATACTTCAAAATAAAAACAACAACACTTTCAATAGCTAATCATGTTTAATCGCATAAAAATCGATATAAGGAATTTTTCCTATCCAAATTTTAAATTATTCATATATTATTTTTATAAGACAATTATATAAGTGCATAACTTATAACATTTGTTTGTTGTAACGAAGTAACAGGTGAGTGTATGAAAAGTAAATTAGCAAGTACTAATCAAAGAAAATCAAGCGATGTTGTTTGGAGCGATGTTAGTGTAACAAAAGACCGAAGGGACAACCTTAATAAACAAAGATCCGCCATCGTCTGGTTCACAGGTTTATCCGGTTCTGGAAAAACCACTATAGCTAATGCTTTAGAACAACGCCTTCATAAAGAGTCTTTTCGAACTTATCTTCTAGATGGTGATAATGTTCGACACGGTTTAAGTAATGATCTGGGCTTTAGCGACAACGATCGAACAGAAAATATACGTCGAATTGGTGAAGTTTCAAAACTCTTTATAGACGCCGGAGTAATGGTACTCGCAACATTTATATCTCCGTTTATTAATGATAGAAAATTCGTTAGAAATATTGTTAATGAAACAGAGTTTGTTGAAATTTATATAAAATGCCCTCTAGATCTATGTGAAGGCAGAGACGTAAAAGGCCTGTATAAAAAAGCACGATCAGGTGAAATAAAACATTTTACAGGTATAGACTCCCCCTACGAAGAACCCGAATCCGCTGAATTAACAATTGATACATCTGTATTAACTGTTGAACAATCTGTTGATGCTATCATTAACTATTTAATCAAAAACTCTTATCTGGTTATTAACAGAAGACAGAGAATAACTCAGTTACTATTAAACCGTTTGACCACCAGCAGCAACACAATATAATAATATTAAACTATTAGGCCTCAACTAACCCATTTCGTATAGCTAAGTGGGTTAGCTCAACTATATTTGATGTTTTAAGTTTATGCATAATACGAGTTCTATGATTACTAACTGTTTTAGGACTCAGATGTAAATCAACTGATATTTTTGTTACTGTCCTGCCTTCAGCGAGTAAACAAAATATTTCAAATTCACGCTCCGTCAAACCTTTTATTTTATCTTCTTCAGAAACATAGGATTCCTGACGATTTGACTCGCATATATCAGCACTAAGATAGTGCTGACCTTTAATTACTACATTAACCGCTTTAACAAGCTCTTCCGCCGCGCTACGTTTGGTTAAATAACCGGTAGCCCCTGCAAGAGTTGCTCTGGTCACATAGGCAAGATCATCTCGCATACTTAGAACTAATATTTTGGCATTCCTGTCTTTTGCATTCAGGTGTCTTAAACCCTCCAGCCCGCCCATGCCCGGCATCATTAAATCCATAATGACCGCATCAGGTTTATAATCACCATATACCTTACAAGCCTCTTCAGCTGAATCAGCCTCAAGAATCTCGTAATCTGCATCACTTTCAAGTAAATATCTGAATCCCGCTCTTACAATCGCGTGATCATCCACTAATAAAAGCCTAGTTTTCTCTGTATTCAAATTCATACATAGCTCCTGAGAGTAGGTGCAACACCATTACCCTCTTATGTTTGAGACATTTCAGATTTATCTATCTTTTATCATTTATTTTGCTATCGACAGAACCGCTACTAACTTAATAATATCTGTGAAAACAACTTACTTACATCAACTATAGGCACTATATCACCCGCTTTAGATTTAAAGCTGGAAAGAGACACTTTGCGCCACTTATCATATTCACCTGTTAACTGGCACTGCTGCTCATTGCTAACTTTAGCCTGTACCGGTGCATTGCTTAGCTTTATTCCGCCAAATTTATGCTTACCCTGATTATCTTCATACACAACGACAGCAACCACGCCTGTGCTATCTAATTGTATTTCAGATGTTAACCAGGAAGCCAAACTCATGACAGGCACTATATTACTGTTCCATAATACAACGTCCTTACAATATTCAGGGGCTTGAGGGATAGACATATAATCTGGTTTATCAATTATATGTATAAGCTCAAATTGTCCTATGGCCACATTAACAAGCCTGTCCACTTGTAGCAACCAGGCAGTTACACCATTATTATCATCAGTATTCATCTTTAATGCTCACTGAAATAGCTAATTTAGTTTATTAATATATTCATTTAAACGAGCTGTACTGGTTACCATACCTAACTTACGAACACTATCTGTACCTTTATACAAGCACAAATGAGTTAATGGAATAATATTATTATCCATACATACTGGTAAGTTATGAAATTCAATATCACTAATTTCTGCGTTTGTAATTTCGTAACAAAGCAAAGAAAATATAAGCTCGTCATGCTTCAGCACCACACACTGAAACCTGTCTTCAGGTAAAGATCTGTATAAATCCATAGATTTAGAAAAACAATATACGGGTAACTTCATACCCTGTTTATGAATCATACCAATATGTCTCTCGTTACCATTGCTGGTTTCTAACTCATAGATACTTTCGATAGACAGTATTTCACTTTGCGGAACAATTAGCTCAATGCCCGCAAAAGATAAGATAGACACATGAAATTTCGCATTATCTCTACGCAGTTTATTTTTAAATTGCATATCTATCATATTAAGCCGTCTTTAAAGCAGAGTTAATCTGGGTAGCAAGTTCATCTTCTGCAAATGGTTTAACCATATAATGATCAACCCCTTTATCCATTGCCGCTTTACGATGTTTATCAGTTGATCTTGATGTAATCATAATTACGGGCATATCTTCAGTGCTTGAAGATGCTCTAATATGTCCTGTTAGCTCAAGCCCATTCATACGTGGCATTTCCATATCCACTAAAACTAAATCTGGTTTTCTAACATCAATCAATGACACCGCCTCCATACCATCTCTTGCGGTTCTAACTTGCAAACCAAGATCTTCTACAAACTGAGCCAGGGATTTTCTTGCACTCAAAGAATCATCAACCACCAGAACATATGGAAGTTTCTTTTCTGTATGAAATTCAATACTTTCATGATTAGAAGTATTATCTATAATCTGCCTGGACTGCATCAGCTCAGGTAAATCAATTACGGGAACAACACTGCCATCACCTAAAACTGTAGCTCCAATAATACCCGGTATTTTCGGCATATATGGACCCATAGATTTCACTACAACATCTCTACTATCAATTACATCCTGCACGAGAATTGCGGTATGAGATGCTGAATCGTCTTTAACCAAGATAACAGGGCGATTATCACGATCACCGTCTCTTCTATCCTCTGGCATACTAAGTAGAGATTCAATCATGGAAATATTATAAAAGTGATCATCCAGTTTAAACATTGTTTCGTTGCCAACCTTCTGCAATTCGCCTAAGCCTGAATATAATATTTCTTCAATACCTCTGTTAGAAAATGCATATATATTTTCTCGAACTCGAACTAACAATGAATGAACTGAAAATGAAGATATAGGTAAAGTTAGTAAAAACTGGCAGCCCTGTCCCTCAGATGACTGTATTTCTATACTACCTTTTAACTCACGTATTTTACTATTAACGACATCGAGACCAATTCCACGACCAGACATCTGGTTGACTTCGGAACGAGTAGAAAAACCGGGTTGTAAAATAAAGTTTTGTAAATTAGCTTCCGTTACTTCTTTTTCAGATTTAACTAATCCCAATGACATGGCCTTGGCACTTATATCAGATAAATTCAAGCCTCTACCATCGTCAGCAATTTCTATTGCTATCTGATCACCTCTTTGTAAAAAAATTAGATTAATGCGACCATTTACACTCTTTCCACTCGCTTTTCTTTCCTGTTTTTCTTCAATTCCATGACCAACAGAATTTCTAAGGATATGCATCAGGGGCTCTATTAAACTATTCAAAACCTCACTATCCATATACGTATCATTATCTTCAACATATAAATCAACGGCTTTCCCTGTTAGTCTGGATGCCTGTTTAACTCCACGTTTTAACCTTGGAACAATAGTGCTGATTGGAACCATTCGAGTTCTCAATACTAATTGTTCATTTTCTTTTTGAAGCTGCCCCTGATTAACAACTAAATTCTGCAACTCTATAAAATCTTTCTCAAGAATTTGAGTCAACTCGATCGAGTCTGCTGCCAGCTCAACCAGTCTCCTACTCATTGAATGCAATTCATGATATTGATCAAGTTCAAGCGAATCAAAACCGTCATCGCTTACATTACTAATAGAACCACTATTTGAAATACCCTGAACATCAACTATGTGCTCCAGGTCATATGAAAACTTTTGTAAACTCTGATCCTGTACTTTTAGTCCTTTATACCTTGCCTGAATAATTTTTATATATTCCTGAATTTGAGAAGTCGATATTAAATTCTCACCCGCAAGCCTCAACAGATCGTCAGCAAGCTTAGCCGGCACCCTTAACATATTTTCAATATTTACAGGTCCTTTAACCGCTTCACTTACATCCTTAACAATATTTTCTGGTACGGTCTCAAGTGCAACACTATTAGTCTCTTGCTCTTTAACAGGCCCAAGGTCTGTAGCTCCTTCAACATCCAGTTTATTCGCCCAGTCCAATACTGATTGATAAACCGATTCAGCATTATCTGGTGGCTCATCTATACCTAACAGAGCCTCAGACATTGTCTCAAGACAATCCGCCGCATCAACAAGTACCTCGAGTAGTTCACCTGCAGGCAATTTATTAGCTTTAAATTGAATTTCTAATATATCTTCTAAATTATGTGTAAGGTTAGCTATACCCTTAACACCCACCACATTACCTGCACCTTTAAGCGTATGCGCGATTCGTTGTGCGACTTCTAAATACTCTATATTGTGCTGGTCGTATAAATTTTGTATAGCAACTGAAAACTCACCAGTTTGAATGGGTAAATCCTGAAGAAGCCCCTCAAGCAATTCAGGGTTCACATCTTCCGGCAAAACCAGAGACATATCTTCTGAAGAAGCCACATTTTTTCTAACTTTCTTTTCTTCTTCTTTCAACTGAGGATTAATCAGTAGCGACTCTAGCCCCTCAGAAACATCATCTTTTAACATCTCTGGCCAGAAAGGTGACTTAAGAAACTGAATAATGTCAGAGCATACCGCTTTATTTCCAACATTATTTAAGTACGATAGAAGATAATCGGCCCATTGACCAAGTAGAGATAATTGCTCACCTGATAATGATTCACCATCTGTAGCTAACTTATGAATATTTTTAGATACTACATTAGCTACATTAGACAGACCTTCCAAACCGATTAGTCCAATCGCATTACTAATATTTTCGATCTGGTCTGCCATCGACAGAAGATTATTATTAAAGTCTTCTGTACTTTGTTCTTCCCCCACTAGAATTGAATCTTTATCCTGATTAAATTCAATTAACTCCTCTGCTATTAAGTCAATAAGCTCTTTTTGTTCCTTACTAACAGTTATATTAACCTGATCACTTGACTCCGTTCTTGCTTCAACTACATCATCGTTAAAGCTTGCCTCAGTTAAGTTAGTATCTTTTTCAACAAACTCATCTAGTGATAATTCCGATTCAAAGTCATTAGTTTCAAAGTCATCCGTATCAAAATCTTCATTTTCATCCGTGTTTTTGTCATAAAAACTGGAGATATCAACAACATCCTCATCACTAAAGCCACTTTCTGACTGATCGGGTGTTTCTAGATTTGAATTATCATCATGCTGATTAATAACAGCTTCAAGGTTATCGATTGAGACAGACGATTCCTCAGTCATAGCCGATACTTCAGTATCAGGTATAGATGATATATTATTAAGTGATTCAACTAGTTCTTCAGATTTTTTTTCGTCCAGCTGTATTTCTAACTCATTCGAGATGGCAGATTCATTTTCATCTGCTTCAGCCTCAGATGAAGCTTCATAAAACTGAGAAATATCAACTACATCTTCAGCATTAAACTCTTCATCATCTAAACCTGGTATCGAACTGTCAGATGCATTTATCAAAACTTCATTCTGACCTCCCAAGTTAGAAACATCTGTATCACATTCACTACTGAATTCCTGATTTGAAAAAGCTTCTGTAATCTGTGCTTCATCATCCAGCTGAACTTCTGGAGCAACATGATTATTACTTTTATCAAGTAAGTGCTCCAGCAATACTTTTTCTTCATCACCACTTACAGGTCGAATCCAGTCTTTATTCTTAAAATGATTTAAAAGATGTAAATCAGGGATTTTGCTTTCAGGTATAAAAGCATATTCAGATAAAATTTCTGGTATTCTTTTGAGAAACTCGTATTCACTTTCAAATAATGACCTGTTCTCATCAATAATGATATGCAGTCCTTCAGACAATATAGTTGTCAGACCACTAAAGACGGCATGATTATAAGGCAATAAGAGCACACATATTGATGAAAAACATTCATCATACTCTTTTAAAACGGGGTATGGATTATTCTCTTCTACAGACAATCGTGATGACACCTCAAAGAGCTCATCAAATTGCTCCATACCCAGTTCACAATCTTCAATGTCAGAATCAATCATCTCTGATACCTGTATAATTCAAGCCAATAAGTCATTCAGTATTTAATAAACCTATTAAACTGCCTGTTTTATTTCGCTAGTTTTATACATTTCGTCATCCTGTTCATTATTTACGCCCGGTAGTTTAAATATACCTACTATTTCTACCAGATCTTCAGAATAGCGTACCAGTTTATCCGCACTTTTCGTCTGTTCTAATAACTCCCTACCCGTCTCTTCAGTACTCTCTTTAATTTTTCTTGCGCGAACTAAGAGCTGCTTACTAATATCTACCTGCTGCTCTGAACTTTTTGCAATATGCCTAACTGAACCAATCAGGTCATTAGTCGCCTGCTGCGTATGTTTCATGCTTTGGCTTGCCTGATTGGCTAATTGCGTACCCTCAGCTACCTGAGTTATTACCGTATTCATAATAGCCACAGTATCTGCTGTTTCTACTCGAATATTATTTACCACCGTAGATATTTCTGACGTTGCTTCACGTGCATTTTCTGCAAGTCTTTGAACTTCATCTGCAACCACAGCGAAGCCTCTACCTGCTTCACCCGCAGATGCGGCGTGCATACTAGCATTCAAAGCCAGTATATGAGTTCGTTCTGCGATACTGTTAATCAAACTTACAATTCCCGAAATCTCCTGTGAACGTTCACCAAGACGTTTAATACGTTTCTCTGTTTCGCTTATTGTATTACGTATAGATTTAATACCATCAACAGATGACATTACTGCATCAAGTGCCTGCTGTGTATTAACACCCGTAATTTCAGCTTTCTTATTCGCTTCATCTGAATCTAGCGCGATTTCGTTCATCGCCTTCACTGAGCTCTCAAGCATCAGAGCCGTACTTTCAACCTCTTCTCTTTCTGTATTCGCTACAGTGATAACCGCGTCCGATTGTTTCTTAACTAATGACGATACATTAGCAACTTCAGATGAGGTCACCTGTGCTTCTTTCATAATTTTTGCTGTTTCTTTCGCCAGTAAGTTTAATGAATCACTGATTGCACCCGTAATATCTTCTGAAACTGGAATTTTAACAGCAAGATCTTTTTGTTGGGCAAGTTCACTAACAGCTCTGATTAATGAAATTACAGATTCATTTAATTTGTCACTTTCTTTTTCTGATTTAGCCATGGAAGCTAGTTTCTCATCCAGCAACTTATCAAGCGCATTTGACAACTCACCTAACTCATCCTCACGATCTAGCATTGCTCGCGCGCTTAAATCCCCTTCATTTACCTTTAGAACTGTATCCTGCAATACCTTCATTGGCTTAATAATACTCCTTGCAAGAAAAAACAAACCTATCGAGGCAGCAATTGCAATAAATATAAGTGTTGAAATAAAGAATGTAGTGATTTGATTACGCTTATTACTCGCATTCTCTCTCGTTGTTGAAATAATTTCATTACTGATATTTACCATTTTTGAAAACAGAGGCTCTATCTCTTTCACTGATGCTTTTACTGCTTTTTTCTGTTCAGCTAACACAGCCACTGTTTCAGACATTGATAAAAAAATATTTTTGTAGTTCCCTAGTACCTTACCTAAATTATTCTTAACCTCAGCAGGTAACTTGGAATTTTTAGCATTGATTCTAAAAGATCGTATTTCCTTGATTAATGCATCGCTATATTTTGTTTCTTCAGAATTAATATAGTCACTCAGATACTGATTCATCTTAAGTAACGACCTATCTAAAACAGGAGCGTCATGTTTTTTAAGGATAAGCTCTATACCTCTTGATGCCTGCCCCAGGCGCATATTCAACCCTGTGTTTTCATCAAGACCTATTTCTATCTGTGATTCTGCAGCCTGTATAAACTTGTCTCTATAGTTTTCAAAAGCTTCACCCAGTTCAGTTATGATATCTAGTTTATCTTCGCCTTTAACCATATTGGTTAAACCTTTCAAATTCTGACTCGCCACAATAATTCGAGTATCAAACTTACCTAAATATATCGGATATTTTTTAAGATAAAATTCTGTCTCACTTTGCCTGGCATTTAGAAGGTCAAGTTGCACTTCATGAATACCTCGTTCAAATGCAACCATTTTTTCTGAAACTTCAACAGCTTCACTTTCTGCCTGTAACACTCTCTGATAGGCCAAACCAATAATAACAAAGCCAATTAAAAGACCAATAACAACGCCTATCAATTTCTGCGTGATCTTAATATTAGCCAGCTTGCTAATTTTGTTAATGTTTGAAAATTTCATAATAAACCTTCTCCAGATAATGCCTCAATAACATGCAATGACTTTATACGTACTTTTATCAAAATTCGATTAACTTATGCCTATAATCATTCACATAACTACTTTTCTTTTTACAGACTCAAAAAAACTATGCTGATTGAAATCCATCCAAACCACATCATCTGACATATAGACTTCAATAATATGATCTTTTAAGCCTGTAATATCGCAGGGGAAATCATTCATTTTATTCCAGTCATCTACATTACATGGTCGAGGCAGCCCCTCAATCACTACAGCAACTGATTGACTGCCTTTTCCTAAAACCAGTATATTATTATAGTTACTTTCTTCTGTTGTTAGACCTAACAACAACGACAAATCATAAACGGGAACAAGGTTTCCACGTATATTTATTAAACCCTTCATCCATTTTTTTGTATTCGGTAAAGAGCATATATTTTTATTTCTTACTATTTCACTTAGCGTGCTTTCTGAAATTAGAAAACCCATATTTTCGACAACAAATCCATATCTATTTATTTTCGACTTCTCGCCTTCTACATGCTCACTATTAAGTATATTTTCAGGTTTTTTAAACCTGCTTAAAGCACTTTCAGGATCCAGCCAGTTAGTTTCAGTATTTGTCATAGTCACTCTTAAATACAGGTTTATTTTTTTATATTAATTTAACGCAGTTATCTGATCTAAAATTTGCTCAGGTGTATAAGGCTTTGTAATAAAGGCCTTGCCGCCCTGTAACTCCGCCCATACTCGATCTGCTTTTTGATTTTTACTAGAAACAAACACTACTGGTATAGTTTTTGTTTCTCCATTCTGAGTAATTTCTCTGCACGCGTCATAGCCATCTGCACCTTCCATAACAATATCCATAAATATTAAATCAGGAAGTTCATTCTTTGCCACTTCAATTGCCTCTACACCTGTAGTTGCAGTGATTACAGAATAACCTGCATCTGCCACTATACACCTAATGTTTGCCAGATCCATCGGTGAATCATCCACTAGTAAAACTTTATTAATTGCCATGGTACTTCCTCCTTAGTTTTATAACTAAAATATTTAACTATTTTTGCCCTTACAGTTATAAATTAATTTACTACTCAGTTTATTGAAATAGGTTTTTTTCACATTCTCTGCGTTTCATTTAAATCAGGAATATATTTTTTCGCTATATCTTCAAACTGCTCTCTTTCTAGTGGTTTTATCAAATAACTATCACAACCTGACAAAGTGCCTTTTACTTTATCAAATGGTGATGATTTACCTGTTAACATAATAATTGGAGTATGTTTTGTTTGAGTGTTTTTTTTCAAAACTTTACAAACTTTATAACCATCCATTCCAGGCATAACAACATCAAGAAATATAATGTCGTATTCATTATCTCTACATAACTCTATTGCTTTTCTTCCATCAAATGCCGCTTCTACTTCGGCACCTAATAATTTAAGCTCAATCTCGAGTTGTTTTCTCACTGGTTGACTATCGTCAACAACCAGTGCTTTGAAAAGATTCTTTTCTGCGGAATGATTATCAACTATGTTTTCAATAAAACTATGCGGCAATGCTGTTTCATCCATTACCTCACCTATTGTTAACTCTGGAATAAAATTCATTTCTTTTACCGTCACAGTATCGAAAGTACTAATAACCTGTGATGCTAAAAATGGAATTTTTAGATTATATAGTTTTGCACCATTAATCTTTCTTTTACCAGCGAAAACTGTCGGAACAGTTGGCAATTTATCTGAGCCAAGATATCGTTTTACCCAGTATGCTACAGCTTTATCATTATCAGAGTTTACAAGAAATAATTTATTGGGGACTTTCTCTTCATTATCAGTCAACACATAATTTCTAACTGATCCAGTTGACACCCTAAGGACTCTTTTAAGCATTTGTATATCATTCTCAGATATACCTATTGGAAATACTTTAAATTCTCTTGTGTCAGCCATCTATTACTACCACCATGTTAAATAACAATCTTTAAAAACATGCATATTTCACTTAACTCAAATATCTTCATCTCAAACATCTGAGTTCATGCAGTAATCCCTGACTCATTAATATAAATCTAAGATCATGGATGATGTTATAGATCTATCGGGCTTAATACTATATAGGCTTTTTTCCCTATCTTTTATATCTACCTGCTCAAGAAATAGCACTATGCTGGTATTATTTATGAATACATCTAAAAAAACGAATAAATACAATTAGTTAGTGTATCATATGTATATTCTATGATTGTTATAATTACCATCTATTACGATTTTCACTACAGAAAGTAAGGCAGTCATAAGCATTTTTCCTGATCAACCCGTAAACTTACATTTCGCTATCAGTTTCTTTTTATTTATAAAATCAGCATAAATATAGCTAAACCTGATATATACAATTAATTAATTTTTGATTAGATTTGTTCAATTTTGGAAGTTTCTTCTATTACATAAGAATTCATGTAATGAGAATAATATCTATTTATTTCTAATGATTATACGGGGCTCTTACGAAACGCCTGATGACTCCATTGTTATCTCTGGTCTGCATTCGGTTACCATTAATAGCATATTGATAAGCCATAACATATTCACTTTGGTCTACTTTTAAAGCAAATTCATTTTCTTTTCTATTAAATGTGCCAGTGAGATACCTGGCCTTTCCATCACTCCATAAAAAACGTCCCTCTTTAACTCCCAGAATTTCTCCATGCTGTGTAACCCATACGCCATCTAAGCTAGAGAGCCTGTTTCTTTCACATCTTTCATCCTGACAATTCTGATATCCCCTCTGTTGATAGGTGATATTTCCGGGATATCGACTCTGGTATGGCCCTAGGTACGAGCCCTGATACCCCCCTCGATATCCGGGCGGTAAGTTAATTCCCGGTTGAGTTACACCCTGCCCTGGCAAATTTAAATAATCATAATAACCATGATTTACTAAATACTCTGGGATTCTATCTATCATCCCCATTTCCGTCATCATGCTTAACATCATCTCAACGAATGGAAGATCGCCATTATATTGGTACAAACGAGTTTCTGCCTGTACATTAAATATCAGACACATGTTAATTATTAATGTTTTAACACTTAAGCGCATAAAATTTAGCCTGTAGCATCAAATAATAAATTGCTGGCTTCATCCCCAAATTTTCCAGCACGTAAAAACGTAATTGTCTGCATAGCAACTGTTTCTGAATACAATAATCCAAAGTGAGATACCGGGAGAGTTATATAATCTGTTGCCCCACCAAGGTAAGTTTCTTCAACTGACACTGTGCCGTCATGAGGTAATGTAGGCCCCCCCACCATCAAGCCTACACCTATTGGAAAATCACCTGATATTACCCCCATATCTCGCCATTTTTTCCATACCGGTCGATCTCCCAACAAACCGTGAACAATACTTTGACCCACAGCCCATCGGGTTATTGACGTGCTTGAAAGCCTTTTAGCAACCTGACTACCATTTACAGGTACACCCAGGAATACAATTCTGCCCTTCTTTTCAACAATATACTTATCAAACAGGTGGAGCAATACCAGACCACCTAATGAATGACACACAAAATGAATGACATGTGCATCGATAGAGTGAATAAAGCTATTAAGCCCCTCAGCGTTTTCCTGAGGTGTGTTTTTTAATGAGGGATAGCGGTAAAGATGGCACTCATAACCTGCATCTGTTAATCGCTGGCGCAAGCGAAACATTTCTGCTCCATTCATCCATATACCGTGAATTAGTACGACTGCTTCTCTCATCAGTACAAAATACCTAAAAGAAACATAAGTTTAAAGCTTTTTTAAGGGATTCTTTAATTTACGTATTACTATATCTGTTCACTGATATGCATGCTTAGGTTTCCACTCCACTGATAAACGTAAACACCAAAATCTAACAGTGATAATGTAGACCCAGTGAAGAAGGCATGTACAGACTTGAAATATAAAACCATAAATCAATCAGTTTGTTTTTTGCCTCTATATCAAGAGGCAGATTATGATGGTTCATAAAGAAATAAATAAGAGATCAGACTGAACTTTAAGGAGAAACCTCTAACATTCGATCAAGTGCTAATTTTGCATTGCTTGCCACTTCATCCGGTACGGTTATCTGATTAACAACATTACCCTCTACAAGGTTTTCAAGCGTCCAGGCCAGATGCTGAGGATCAATGCGAAACATAGTAGAACACATGCACACTGTTGGAGACATAAAGTGCACTTTTTTACCCTCTACCGCAAACTGATCTTTCAGGCGATTAACAAGATTTAACTCAGTGGCAACAAGCCAGCGGGTATCGGGTTCCGCATCACGAATCGTGTTAATAATATATTCAGTTGACCCTACATAATCAGACTTCTGACATACTTCATATGAACTTTCGGGATGCGAAATAATTTTAGTTTCAGGATGCTGTAATTTGAAATTATCAATCTGTTCAGGTGTAAACATCTGATGTACTGAGCAAAACCCTTTCCACAAGATCATTTTGGCCTTTTTAATTTGCTCCACCGTCAGGCCACCCATTTCCTGATCATAGTCCCAGACCACCATTTCATCCATGGCAATGCCCATCGTTGCAGCGGTATTTCTTCCAAGATGCTGATCTGGAAAAAATAAAATTTTCTCACGCTGCTGAAAAGACCATTCAAGCACATTTCGGGCATTGGTTGATGTACAGACAATACCACCGTGAGCACCACAAAATCCCTTCAAATCAGCGGCGGAATTAATATAGGTCACCGGTGTTACACACTCATCTGGCTCGATAACACTAGACAACTCCGCCCAGGCTTTTTCTACCTTTGCAAGATTTGCCATATCTGCCATAGAGCAACCTGCAGCCATATCAGGAATAATAGATATTTGTTCAGGACGAGAAAGTATATCGGCAACTTCCGCCATAAAGTGCACACCGCAAAAAACAATATATTCTGCCTTAGACCCTGCCGCAGCTCGGGATAACTTAAGCGAGTCACCGGAAAAATCAGCATGCTTAAAAACCTCATCACGCTGATAATGATGCCCCAGAATAACCAGCCGATCCCCTAACTTTTCTTTAGCTAGCTGAATACGTTGCTCACACTCATCATCATCGAGTAAAGCATAGGGTTGGATTGCGACTGCACTCATTATTATCTTCTTTGAGGATTATTGAATTACTAGAGACTATCAG
>Ga0316207_10002060_pt1 | contig 21891 bp, 25 predicted proteins | sample 6weekpyrite_MG_FD_204943 | JGI IMG/M metagenome (GOLD analysis project Ga0316207, IMG submission 204943) | Microbial mat bacterial communities from mineral coupon in-situ incubated in ocean water Damariscotta River, Maine, United States -... | ecosystem: Environmental > Aquatic > Marine >...
TATGCAGACGAATTCAAAAAATTTAACACCACTGAATTTACCTCAGCAGCTGACTTTGTCTCACAACTCGACGACTTAAGCGTATTCCAGCAGTTTGCCTTTATTGCGTTAAATGAAAGTACGTTTGGCGAAAAATATAATTTGCGTGACCCCGACAATGAATCTGCACTTGGCGGTAAACACAACGAAAACTATGACACCCTGTTTGGCTTTTATCAAAAACTAGGCGTCGCTGATATTTTGCTTGTTGATGCCAAAGGTTATGTAGTTTATAGCACACAAAAGAATATTGAATTCGCAACCAACTTGAATAACGGCCCGTTTAAAAATTCTGATCTGGGGGTTGCGTTCCAGAAAGCGATGAAAGCAGAAGACGTTAAGTTTTCAATGATGACAGATTTCAAAGCGCATCTGGGTGACTTTAACCAACAGGCATCTTTTATTATTTCTCCAATTCAGGACCTGGAAGAAGAAGATGCCTTTGAGATTCTCGGCACACTTGTAATAAAGATAAACCCCATGACGATTAACAGTATTATTTCCAGTGAGCAAAAATGGGAATCTATTGGTCTGGGTAAATCCGGTGATATTTTTCTGGTGGGTCCTAACAAAACAACCTACAGCAATCGCAGAAGCTTTGTAGAAAATAAAGAGGACTTTGCATCAAAACTTAAGAACACAGGTGTTCCTGCAGATATTATTGATACTATCAATAAGCAAAATAATACCGCCGGACTATTACCAATCAAAGGTGAAGCCGTTGGGCTGGCACTAAAGGGTAAAACCGGTATCGTTACAGAAAACAATATTTTTAATCAACAAAGCCTGTTTGCCTACACGCCGGTAAAAGCATTTGGATTGCATTGGGCTATATTAAGTGAGTTAACCACCAGCGAGGCGTTTGCAGCAACTGAGACTTTATCAAATAGTTTGTTGGTCACATCGATAACAGTTGTTGCTATTATGGTTGCCTTAGCTATTGTATTTGCAATTACATTCTCTCTTCGCTTAACTAACCCACTTCAAAAATTAAACAAACAAATACAACATGTAGAGTACGAGTCAGATCTAACCAGCGAACTACCAGTTAGTAAAACCTATGAGTATGGCAATATTGCTAAACTACTTAATAGCATGCTGGATACCTTCCGTCGTAGTATGAAAAAAGTATCATCGTCCACAACTATGCTCAGTAACGCATCCGAAGAGTTGTCGATGATTACTGAAGAAACTTCGAATGGTATCAAGCAACAATTCAATGAAATCGATCAGGTTGCAACAGCCATTAATGAAATGACAGCGACCGTACAGGAAGTTGCTCATAATGCTGGCGAAGCTGCCACTGCTGCCGAAACAGCTGATGAACATGCAAGGAATGGCCGTCGTGTTGTGGAAAGCACGATTAATTCCATTGACAGTCTTGCTCAACAAAATACTCGTATCTCAGAAGTCATCGTTTCACTTAATGCTAAAAGCGAAAGTATCGGTGCTGTTATGGATGTGATTAAAGGCATCGCAGAACAAACTAATCTACTTGCACTCAACGCCGCTATTGAAGCAGCACGTGCTGGTGAACAAGGGCGCGGCTTTGCTGTCGTTGCTGATGAAGTACGCTCACTAGCAAGTCGAACTCAGGAGTCAGCTGGTGAGATTGAATCGATGATCTCAGAGCTACAAACAGAGATGAAACAAGCTGTAGTTGAAATGGATAATAGTAAGGTTCAAACTCAGGCCAGTGTGGATAGTGCTGCCAGTGCCGGTGAAGCATTAACAACTATTGCAGAATCCATTCGTCTTATTAACGATATGAATACAACCATTGCCAGCGCAGCAGAAGAGCAAAGTGCCGTTACCGATGAAATTAATAAGAATATCGAAACAATTCGTGATATTTCTGAAAGAACAACGTCGGGTGCAGAGCAAACAACATCATCCAGTAAAGAGTTAAGCGAGCTTTCAGGTGAGTTACAACAACTGGTTAGTCAGTTTAAGATTGAATAATTAGATTAATAATGGCAAGCAATACTGCTTGCCATTATACTTTTTATTTTTCAGCCACCAGATAAATCATCCAGGATTCCTGATTTTCTACTTCTTTTGTTTCGTAGTAGTTACCGGTTCCTTCTAATTCATCGTCATCATCGTCGGCATCGATATATTCTTCCCAGTAGATGCGAACATTCTTATAGCCGGACTCTAATAACAATTCTTTGATTTCCGGTATCGACCAATGACGCCATTCGTATTTAAAAGCATTGTCCATACGTGAGCCATCATCAAATTCAAAATGAATTGCACATGCCATATGACCATCAATTGGATTAAAAGAAACATGTTCCCAAATATAGGTTGCTTGTTGGTCTTCCAGTTCCGTTTCTTCTTCCAGAACATCTTCACATTCTGTTCCACCAAACAAGTCCAGAATAAGAACACCGTCATCCATTAAACCTTTTTGCGTTTTCTCAAAATAGTCACGCAGTTCATCACGTGTTTCAAAAATGCAATAGCTAAAATTAAATGCGCAGGTAATATCAACTTTTTCATCCGACACATTTCGAACATCGTCTTTATATAAGGTAATACGTTTTGCAACATCTTCACCGGCAGGTTCTAGATTATGTTTGCGTCCCCATTCCAGCGTTTCTTCATCATAGTCCACACCAATGGCAGTACGCTCAGGGCTACCTTTACACCATTCCGTTGCCAGGTAAGCCGTACCACAAAAATCTTCCCGAATTGAAACGGCATCCCGGTTTCGCAATGCTTTGAACGTTTTTTCAAAAAATTCCACTTCGGCTTCAGGACATTGGACTGACTCCTGATACAGCACATGACGATCGGCCTGTTCGGCAAGAGTTAATTTAGGCGCTTCAGATGAATTGGACATAGGCTTCCTCAATAGGTTTTCTTTGTAATTATTCCCGGATTATACCACTGTTAAAATAGGTTTAACCCACTAATTTTATGCTTTAAAGATAAAGCCTGTTTATCATCATTTTCGTTTATTTACATTCTCCTAAAATGCTAAAATAACCAGCAAATTTTCTGCTGGAACAATTATCGTATGTCTTCAACACCTTACACCACCCAGGTAGTAAAAGTCGGCTCTGTCTTAATTGGCGGGAACCACCCCGTGGTCGTTCAATCCATGACCAATACCGATACCACACAGGTGGACGACAGTGTTAAACAGATTATGGAACTCGCCCAGGCAGGCTCCGAAATTGTTCGCCTGACCGTCAACACCATTGAAGCCGCACAGGCTATCCCTGTCATTAAAGAAAAGTTGCTTGGCAAAAACTGCACAGTTCCACTGGTTGGTGACTTTCATTTTAATGGCCACAAACTGCTAGAAGCCGAACCCGCTTGCGCAGAAGCACTTGATAAATATCGTATTAATCCCGGCAATGTCGGCAAAGGAAAAAAAAGAGACGATCAGTTTGCCAGCATGATTGAAGCCGCCTGCCGCTACGATAAACCGGTTCGTATTGGTGTTAACTGGGGCAGCCTGGATCAGGCTTTGCTGGCCAGAATGATGGATGAAAATTCAAAGCTGGCCGAACCGCTGGACAATACTCAACTTATGCACCGCGCAGTGGTCTCGTCTGCACTGGAAAGCGCCGAACAGGCAATCAAGTTTGGATTAAATAAAGATAAAATTATCCTTTCCTGCAAAATGAGTGGTGTGCAAGATTTAATTTCTGTTTATCAGGATTTAGCTTCGCGCTGCGACTACCCATTACATTTAGGCCTAACCGAAGCGGGTATGGGTTCGAAGGGTATTGTTGCATCCACTGCCGCGCTTGCCATATTACTGCAACAGGGTATAGGTAATACCATACGCATTTCACTCACCCCCAAACCCGGTGGCGATCGTTGTGAGGAAGTCGTAGTAGCACAGGAAATTTTACAGAGCATGGGTTTACGCGCATTTACCCCACCGGTTATCGCCTGCCCCGGTTGTGGTCGTACTTCAAGTACTTATTTCCAACAGCTTGCACAGGATATCCAAACGTATCTGCGTGAACAAATGCCCAGCTGGCGCGGTAAACATCCCGGTGTCGAAACTATGCAGGTTGCTGTAATGGGCTGTGTGGTCAATGGCCCTGGTGAAAGTAAACACGCCAATATTGGTATTAGTTTACCCGGTACCGGTGAAAAACCGGTTGCACCGGTTTATGTTGATGGTGAAAAAAATGTCACGCTTAAGGGCGATAACATTGCACAGGAGTTTCAACAGATAATCGACAATTATGTGATCGAACACTATAAATAAATTTTCCAGGGATACGATTACTCTTTTTGTAACCGTATCCCTGTAACCAGTTAGTCATATTCAGTTTTAACTGCTCCATCTACCTGCACCGGATTGACACCGATAATATGATGTCCCCACTGGTAAATACTCATACCCAGCAAAATTAAACCAGAGCCTGTCCAGACAATCATAGGGATCACTTCATTATTAAGTTGGCTCCCCAATATTAAGGCAATAACTGGTGTTAATAATGGTACTAACCCAACGCGACTGGCTGATATATTTTTTAATACATAATAAAACAGTATAAAACCAACGACTGAACCTATCACGCCCAGATAACCGATTGAAATCAATGAGCGCTCAGAAATAGTTTGAGGCCAGTGTTGCCCACCATAGTACCAGAGCACCAACCAGCTCAACGCATACATCGGCATACTAACAAGCAACCCACCATACACAACATCCAGTGATTTAATGTCTCCCTGTATTTGTTTCATCCATACGGTACTGCCCGAGTGTAAAATCATTGCGAAGACAATGGCACTGATACCCAATAAGGACAACTTACCAAACGAAATACCACGTGAAAAAATAATAGTTATGCCAATAATACCTAGAATAAGACCAATGACCTTAGGTAAAGTAAAAGCTTCTTCTTTAAGCCAGATAATCGCAAAAATACCGGTTACAATAGGCGTTAAACCAAAGATAACCGAAATTAAACCTGACTCGACAAACTGCGCGCCCCAGTACACACTCATCATCGAGCCAAAGATACCAATTGAGCTTACCAGGTAGACTTTTATTGCCTGACGATGCAGTGGTAAACGCCGTGATACAAACGACATAATCACAGCACAGACCATCAGAGAAATAAACATTCTTGCTGATACACCAAACAAAAAACCTGCACTTTCACCACTCCACTTGATTGCAAGTGGAGTGGTCGACCAGATTAATACAATGCCTAAATAAGCTGCTTGTACTGACATATTTTTATCCTGTAAATTTACTTTCCCTAAAAATAAAAAACCTAAAACGAAAAAAGCCACGGTGTTTAAACAGTGGCTTCAGGTATCTTATAAACGTGTGATTAAGTTTAATCTATTTCGACACCCTCCGCTTTATGCATACGCACCCACGCCACCGGCTTGGCACCGAGACGACAAATAAAGGCTGCTGTTGAATTAGATTTAATCATGCAAACAGTCTGAGTTAGAAATTAACTTATGTCAAGCAACTTTGTTTTTATATTTGAATCGGTATAAAAATATTGCCAACTAGACGAGGTTAGCTGTTCAAGCTGTTGCATAAACGCATCGGTTGGAACTGCTTCCTGTAAATAAACATTTAATACTTCAATAAAAATATTACCTGTACCAGATGCCTTACGCCAATCAAGATCGGCTTTATTCAAAAGTTTGTTACAGCTGACACACCTAACCTGCCCATCATTCTCAAGATTAGTTGCCTGGTGAATCCAGTCAGTAATTACTTTTCTACATTGTTTACAACGTGGGACAGTTTTTAAGTCCGTCAGTTGGAACTGGTGATAACAAACATCAGGTTGCCTTGTTGAAGATAGTCGAATAAAACAAAAATTTGCAACATCATTCATGCCCAACGTTTGCGGTGGTTCAAATTCGATATAGGGAGAACAGCCCATAAATGTTATGTCACTTAAAAAAGCGTCACCAACGCAGTACTCATTCGCGTCATTTTTCTTAAAAATGGCTGCACCAATAAAGTTCAACACAGCCAGTTCTTTAATCAAGGTAGCAAGGTCTGTATCGGTTTGTGTGTTAAATACCAGTCGGTACTGGCCATCAGTATCAAGCAAAATTCCTGTCCAAACAATGACTTAAAAATTAGAACCAGTTTAACAATAATTATGTTATTTTTCTTGTTACGTTTGCCATTCAGGCTGAATATTCCGGCAACACTATTAAGTTGCAGCAAACTCCTTTAAAATAGCCAGCTCGAAAAATCCAGCAAATAAGGTCTCTTAACCATGTCTGAACAACAAGTGACAGAACAGGAAATTTTATCCATCATGAAGCGAATCCTCACGGATATTGCAAAAGAAACCTTTACGCGTCCGGGTGTTCGTCATCCTTTATCAGATGAGACCATAAATAATATGCGTGAATGCCTGAAAATGATTAGCATTCGTGAAGTTGATTTATCCGGTCATGCTTCTGATGTATCGAACAAACGCCCACGTTATGTTGATGAACCTCAGAAAAGTGTTGTTGTATCTATGCAGGACTTAAAACAAAAACCATCAAATGATGACGATTCGACATCTTAACTAAGACGCTGATCTTATTAGTTTAATCATAGTCACAGTGCACAAAGCATATTTTAGAAGATGTATTATACTTAACTCATCTGTCATACATATTTAGATTAGTCGGAAGTATGGACCCAAAAGATCAAGCTAAAATTCATCACCAAATCACTGAGTTAATGAATGAGCATCGTGACCTTGATGAAATCATCGTTAAACTTGCTGAAGCTCAAATGATCGATCAGATGCAAATAACCCGCTTAAAAAAACGCAAGTTACGTCTCAAGGAACAAATCCAGTATTATGAAGATATGCTGATTCCTGATATAGAAGCGTAATAACCTTACCTCACTGCTGTATTAAATGCCTGATAATAACCTCAACATTGATCTATTTATTTCAACTCAGTGTCCGCATTGTGCTCAGGCACTTGAAATTTTAACCAAAGCCGTTAAACAAGGCGTTGTTAGCCAGTTAAATATTATTAATTTAAATACGGTTGCTAATCCTCAAGACTACTCCAGTATAAGAAGTGTGCCCTTTATTAAAATAGGTGACTTCGAGTTCAGTGGAAACATAAAACAGTCTGAGTTAGATGACTGGATACAGGCATCGCAGGAAAATAAGTTTCCCCATTATTATTTTTCTATGAAGTTATCGGATGGCAATATTAATCAGGCTGAAAGGTTGATTAAACAAAACCCGGAATACTGGTTTACACTAATTCAACTTCTACAGGACAGCGAAACTAAGCTTCAGGTTAAAATTGGCAGCACTTCAATATTTGAAACTCATTGCAAAGACCTTATAAATTCCAGCCAATGTGATGAGGTTACCCATGCTTTAATACAAGCCACGAAAACAGACGAACATGCAACACGAGTTGATCTGATCTATATTCTGTCATTAATTTATTCTGAATTAAAAGCCAATAAGAAAAATAATAACGAACTATCTGATTTCATAAAACAAACTTTAAATGATAAATCAGACGAAATAAAAGAGATAATCGAAGATGCTATTGCTTAAGATTCGACACATTGTTTAATTAAATCTGATAAAGCAGACTCATCGATTGGAAACGACAAAGTGTAGGGTAAATCAAAACGATCCGTAACACGTTTAAATTGATGTGCAAATTCTTTTTCATAAAATACGATTAACTTAATTTCAGGATTTTTCTGTAAAACCGCCAGTAAGGTTTCAAGGTTACTGGTTCTGTCACGAAAGTCTGACTGGTAATTAAATTCAGCAACAATAATATCCGGCTTGCTCTTCTTTAGGATTTTTACTGCTTTTCGCATTGAATTTGTCGTTTCAATATTAAGCTGATACTGATTATAGATATTTGAAAAATCGGGGTAACCACCTAACTCGATGATGGATAACAACTGTTTGTTTTTAATAAGCTTATTATTCATAGCTGTACTTTATGTTAATCTGTAATTTAACCCTATACATAGTATTGTAAACTGCCTATTACTTTGAGGATACTTCAATAATCACCCAAAACCATCTAAAATTACTACATATAACCCATTTGCTTTAACCCCGAGGTCCACAATCATGCCTTATTATTTATACAAAATCTTACCCAGTGTTTCTAATTTAGTAAAAAACATAGAGCAGCTGGGTGAATACAACATTTATAAAGAGGCTAAGCAAGAAGCAAAAAGACTTCGTATTGAGAACAAGCCAGATACAGATATGACTTTTCGTATTATTTTTGCAGATAATGTCATTGAAGCAGAAGAACGCTTACACGAAAAACGTGAAGAGACCGTTGTTAAAGAATGGGAAAAATAACAAGGCCTGCTTTTTGTGGATGAAGATCAATACCGCCATACCTATAGTAATGTCATCACAGTAAAATGTGTCTATGAAAAGGCCATTAACAGCCGACAAACAAGTTGTGAGCAAGCAAATAAAGTTCGCCTGGCTGACCGTGAAGCTGTAGCCTGTCGCTCAAAAGAAAACTGTCAACGATGTAGTGCTTTCCTGGAAGTTCTGCGCGAAAAGTCACTGTTTGCCCTTAAACTACTTGATCACAGTGGCCCACTCCCACATGCCAAAGAAATAAAAGTTCAAATGGGCAGTGTAATTGGTCTTGCAATTGATAACGAAGTTAAAGTTGTTAAGGGACAAAAAATTGAAAATATTTTTGCATTGCTAAATGCAAGTCTCGAACGTTATGGCAACCTCGAAAAATTACCTTATGAGAATTTTATAAGAACTATCGTAAATTACGAAGGGCGTCCCAAACGCAAAAGCCGTAATAAAGAGTAAGCGTACCTTAAGGGTTTAAATGCCAGTCATACGCGCAATCTAGATGTGCACGTACACGTTTAACACCACTAATACCCTCTTCCAGCATAAGCTTAATCGGTGACTGATTATTAAAACGTTTATTACTGGTTTTAATCCACAAAGGCCCCATTGCCGGGTTATGTGGATAGGTTGTATGTAAAGCGTGATGGATCCCAACGATATGTTCAATGCGCTGGTTCAGCTCTTCTTCATCCGGGAAAGGACGATCTTCCTGAAATCGTCGCATACCACGCACCGGCACTTTCTTTGAGAAAGCCAGCAAGGTATGTTGTTGCCGGGTATTCAACCCCCAGCTCTCAAGAATACCGATAATCATTTTGGTAAACGACAAACTGTCTTCACTGCTTAAATTCTGCATTGCTTACCTCATTCAGACAGTACAACTGTCAGTAAAAGTTAACGTATTTTAGCAATTTTTAATACAAAACGCTGCTACTCTGTAACAGGTTGATATATATAATAAAGAATTGATAACAGTACAGTTTATAGGGTTTAGAATTTAATCAATGGCGCAGAATAATCAAAGTGTAACATCTGCTGTTCATTTAGCGCTTCATAAACAACCTGTAAGAACGGCATATTGTGATCTACTGCCCGCGCAAATTGATATATCACTTCAACGGTTATTTTTTTTATTTCCTCTGCACTCATCTCAGGTGAAATCCGGCTGTAAATAATAAAGCGTATAACTGCAACGCGAACCAGTAACATCTGGATATAAATAAAAGCACTCGGCATGGTTATAAACCACTCACGGTAAAAACAATTAAGTAAATATTTTATCAAATAGTCTTCAACCTGATGATGAACATGAGTAGAAAATGTCTGAAAATGTTTTTGAAATAACGCGGAATAATCAGCTGCATTTTCTACTTCAGTAGAATCATTAAATCCTAACTGTTTAGCATAATGGTTAAAAACTTTTTCGACCATAATTGATAGTTTGTCATCAGGTGATTGCTTTTGTTTTAACATCAATATCGAATAGATAATAACAACTGCTAGCGGCTGTTCATTCTCATACTGCATCATAAAATGGTTTACTGAATGTTTATAGTCATTATCAAAAACATGGATACGGTAATTTTCAAGTGCATCTGGATCAATCGATGCGCAGCTCTCGAAATAAATTGTGGATATAGAATGTGAATAACTCGCAAGAATATATAATCGGGTAAAATAATCACAATCCACTGATTTAATAATATCGATAAATGTCTGTTGCACGTTTACAAAATATTTTTCATAAACAGATGAACTATCGTTCAACTCCAATACACGGTGCACCGGTGTTTCATCCCTGGGTGGAAGAATCGAGTTATCAGTTTTTAATAACACATGATTTTCTATATCTTCCGCAAGGCATAAACGAACAACTTCCGGACAGGATAATGCTCCACTTAATTCCATTGCAGCATTCTTCTTTGAAATAATTCTTGGATAAAAAGAGCAAATATCAGAAAGAATTTCGCTCCCATGTTTGACATGCAAAGTACACTGCAATTTATTATTTAAATACGGACAATAACCTTTCTCATCCATCTGAATATAGGCATAACTTCTGTCCGATGCCATTTCCGATTCATTCAAACAAACTGTTTTGGAGAACAGACTTTTTTCATCCGGATTTTTATCAGCCCATTCAAGCATGCGCTGATAATGTATTTTATCAATTCTGACATGCCAATGCTGGCAACAGGTATCTTCGCACTTATCCGCAATACACCGGAACTGTTGCATATAAGGTAAAGAAAAAAGCTCCGACATCATTACGCCTTATTTTATTGTTTTTATCAGGTGGTCCGCTCTGGATGATTAAATCTTACCAGGATCATGCCACAATACTTACTACCCTGATATATTTCAACCCTGAATATTTTGGATTGCTTATCAACAGAGTATCGCTTCATAATATATTCAAGTTTAATTGTCTGGTTACTCTCATCCCTTATTCCCTTTCGAGTATAACCAATAACATTAACGCGATAGCCTTTGATTTTGTGAACTTTAAAATTCCGGTTAACATCAATAATACTACCCAGGCGAATATCTCTTAATTGACCATCCACTGAAACTTTTATACCTTCCAGCGAGTCATCATAATCAAAATATGAAGGTTTAAGATAAGTTAAATTCCTGTTGCCATAGCGCACATTGAAACGGTTTTTATTACTAACAACTGCAACGAGTGGGTTTCCGGAAAAATAATTGATATCTGCATTTTTCTTAAAAGGTACATAATTAAGCCGCTTACGAGCATTCGCCATATCCAGCAAAACTTTATTATCATAAAAGGCAAGTTGCAATTTATCGTACATTGCTTTTTTTATGTCTGTCTCAGCAAGATTAAACTTGCGTTCATATTTAATTCCAATTTCAGACATAAAAGCTTCCATTACACGCAAATGGTAATAAGCACGACGATGGGTCAAGAACGTCTTACTTGCTTCTACACCAAAAGCCGGCTTTGCATGGTTAATAGCAAAATATGTTAACGTTTTTTCCATTTCTTTGTCGCCCAGTGCAGTATGCGTGTTTTTCAAACGATACTGGTGCAGCGGTTGTTTGATAAATTTATTGACTTTTGAAACAACTCTTTTCCCTATTGCCTCCAGATGACTGTAAGGTCCCTTACCAATTTCTGCCTGGTCAATAATAAGACTTTGCCCCCAGCGTTTAGGATTATGTTTTGCGTCAATATACTTCTCATTATAAAACCCACTACCATCATGCAAATTTAAAATAATATCCACATCCGGGGAGGTGATTATTTGCTTGATTTTCTGAACAGTTTCAAATTCAGGATCCGTTGGTTTGAGTTTGGAAAACTTGCGATTCATATCACCATGGATACCGCGTGAGCGCCTGATAATACTTTCGAAATTTAAATTAGGAACAATCCACACCTGGCCAGAAGTGATTTTATAATGTGTTACCAGCAATGATGCTGCTGTAAAACCACCGGGTTCATCACCCTGTATTCCACCAATGACGAGTAGAGTCGGCCCCTTGTCAGGGAAACCGTTTTTATGCAAACTAAATTCAAGATCAGGCAACGCAGCCTGAATGCTGCTAAATACCAAACTTATAAAAAGAATCAAAATAGTTCTGGGTAACATTGCCTGACGTCGTCCAATCGGTGATGCAACTGCCTGCTGTTTACATCCTTATATAATACTAGACAGTTCGGGCTCTGCAAGCCTAAAACACCTGAATTTGACAAATGATAGATATGTACCAATATATTAAGAAGCTTGTCATGACATAAAACTTTTAATAAATCAGAAACGCTTAACTAATTAAGGGAATCAATGGCTAGATTGCTTTCAGCTTCTCGCGCAGCATCCATTGTGGGTGTACCACGCGGTGTCATTCAGAAACATATACAAAACGGTGAACTCACCAGTTTTGAAGGTAAGGTTAAGCTTTCACAACTCGTCAAACTTTATCCCGACTCTCAATTTGAAAAAAATGATATGTCGGAAAAAATTGAAGGCTTTATTGCCAATGCGCTTAAACGTGCCCGCTACGCCAAATTCCAGAAGCTGGTAACACCGGATACCGCAACACTGGCTGCACGCGTTGCCACTCTGAGTAAGGAACTATCTGAAACCAAAACAGCATTGTTCCATTATGAACAATTATTTAGTCGATTACAGGAACATTTAAAAAGCAATTCCAATGAATACGCCACGCTCGAAACATGGTTATCCAATACCGATAAAAACATAGCCACGAATCAACCTGAACTTGAGTCACTCATTATCAAAGATGATCTACTACGTGTTTTGGCGGCCCAGGTTCATGTTTCACCAAGTGGTCTTGAATATTTTGTTGAGGGGAAAAATTCTATTCTTGAAGCAGGCCTAACAACGGGTAGCGCATTGAACTATGGCTGCAGCAATGGCAATTGCGGTAAATGTAAAGCAAAGCTTCTCTCCGGTAATATTGAAAAAATAAAACAACATGAATATGTGTTTAGTAATGCAGAAAAAAGTCAGAACTATTTCTTAATGTGTTCAAACACCGCAGTTACAGATATTGAAATAGAAGCTGAAATTGCAGGCAGTGAAAATGAAATTCCCCATCAGGAACTTTCAACTAAAGTTAAAAAAATTGAAGCAGTCAGCAAGTATGTCACCATCCTTACACTCAAAACACAACGCACAAACAGGTTGCGTTTTCTGGCTGGGCAAGAGGTAACACTGTCTTTAAATGATAACCTGACAGAAACTTTTCCGATTGCCAGTTGCCCTTGTGATGAATCATTTGTTCAGTTCCATATCGAAAATAATGAGTCACCTTTTAGCACCTATATTACTGAATCATTAAAGGCAAATGATAGTGTTAAAATAAGCGGGCCAAACGGGCATTTTGTACTGGACAGCCATTCAACAAAACCTGTCATTTTTATTGCTGTTAATACTGGCTTTGCTCCGATTAAAAGTTTAATTGAGAATGCATTAAGTCTGGAAGCCTCTGAATATATCCATTTTTACTGGATCAATTCACAAACAGAAAAACCTTATCTGGATAATTTATGCCGGGCATGGAATGACGCACTTGATAATTTCAGTTATACAGCAATCAACGTTGGCCACCTCTGTCATAATGAGACACCCAACAAAGAAGTATTTTCAGCTTGCTTGTCAAACCTTATAAAAGATCACATCGACCTAGCTAATGTTGATGTCTACGCATCGATACCTGAAAGCTTAACTGATTTTGCAAATAGCTTTTTTATGGCACAAGGAATGGATAACGAACAAATCCATATCTCAAATAACAAATAAGCGTTACTTTTCTGGTTCCTGTTCTAACCAGTGATTGAGAGCATTAACTACTTTTGTTGCTTGATCACGACTTGAAATATTAAACTTCGATTTATATTGATACTCGCCATTACGTTTTTGATAACGGCGAATACTGAATTTATCTGGACCAAATTCATCTGTTTTACGATCTAAATCCTGATAGCGAAATATGATAGTCGACCAGGCTCCCTTTGTGAGGATAACTTTATCCAGTTCTCTCGAAACAATTCGACCATCTTCTTCATAATTAACAGTCAATTCATCTACAGTTGTTGCCATAATGTTTCCTCTGATACTTAAAATCTGCCTGAGCGGGAATTATACAGTGAAAACCCTATAAATAAATAGCTGAATCAATTCCAGCAGCAAACAAATCAACGAGGAAAATCTTCCGCATGTTGCTCAATCCATTCTTTAGCGGCTTCATCTTTGCCCAGCTCACGGCCTTCATTCTCCAATACCTGCTGCCGATAGTGCATAATATGACAAATTTGCTCAACCATACGCACCTTGAACTGAGTGTCCTTATCGGTAAATTCAACTCCAACCAGATAAAATCGTCCTGACTTTCGACACCAACTGACCAGCGCATGCGCTTCAAAACTCGGCGAAATACTGTCGATCTTTATCGTAATTTTTTTACTCTGATTGTACGGAATGGATGACTGGAACATTAATCCACCGAAACTGACATTTTCCATTTTCTCAATTTTCATCTCACCCTCAACGCTTTGCGACAAAGCCAATGGATTTTGCTCGGGGATGATTTCAATCGGGATATCTGCGGGGTGCCGAATATAATTACGCATTATTTTGTCACTCTTTACTAACCAATTTTCCGTGTTGCTATGCCTGATTCCAATTAGCATGTTATATTTCATCTCTTATATCCTACGTAGCAAAAAGTAAGCCAACAAATGCTTACCGACAAAATAGAATACAAAGAAAAATAAAACTGTTATGCACGGCACCTTCTATACCATACTGATAAAAAATAAACGAAATCTGTCGATTAGTTTGATTTTTATTTGTGCACTATATCTCGGTTTAGTATTGTTTGCAGAACCGGATAAAGTGCTCAAGGCCTTTTCCAAAATGACCCTGTTGAACTGGCTTGCAGTCTTAGGATGTTCTTTTTCAAATTATTTACTCCGATTTTTACGTTGGCACTATTATTTAAGGTACTTACAACACTCTATCCCCGTCTCAGTACATTTTTTATATTATATGGCCGGCTTCGCGCTCACTGTTACGCCAGCTAAAGTAGGCGAAACAATTCGTTCTGCTTATCTTGCCCAACATGCTATCCCTTATACCCGTTCCCTGGCTATGTTTTTTACCGAACGATTTCTCGATGTAGTTATTATTTCATTGCTGAGCCTGTTTACATTGAAATTGAGCCTGAGTAAGGCTCATGCTGATATGCATAACTTTATAATTATCAGCGCAATCGTTATCGTCAGTTTTATACCACTGCTGCGACAAACTTTTGTCACTCAGCTTTTATCAACTTTACAGAACAAAATTAGCTGGCAACGCCTAAAAAATGTTCTACAACATCTTATTCAACTATTTTTAACGGCAAGGGATCTATTTTCCGCAAAACCTATTTACATCGGTATATTTCTTGGTGCAATTGCATGGATAATTCAGGGTATTGCCTTTTACTTTATTCTCAACAAACTCAACATTGATGTTACCCTGCAACAAAGCATGGGCATTTATGCCATTAGCTTATTAGCCGGCGCTCTGAGTTTTATTCCCGGAGGCATCGGTACAACTGAAGCAGTGATGACATTATTGTTATCCTTTATTGGAGCGGATACAGCCACAGCCATTGCCGCAGCATTAATAAGTCGTCTATCCACACTATGGTTTGCGGTTAGCCTGGGCTTTATAACAGCAAGCTTACTAACCCTAAGCAACAAGTAGCCACTTCTTTTTAACTATAGTAAAGGCTGTTTTTTAACCAAAATTTATTAATATTACGATAATAATCGACTGTTTAATTGATAAAAATATTCTTCACTAATAACCTCATATTAAACAACTACTCAGGGAAAAGAGCATGGGATGGCTTACAGTAAACCAATCTGTTGGAACAAGTAAGGGAACTAACAAGAAAAAAGATGTAAAACTTGTACCAGCCCTGTTAAACATATACTTACGTAGTAAGAAAAAAACCACATTAAAAATAACCGGAAAAATAAACACTGATACAAATCAAGCAATTATTGATTTCCAGAAACATACTTTTAAGAAAAAGACTGTTGATAGTAAAGTTGATCCTGGCGGAAAAACATACAAAGCATTAATAAAAACACGAAAAAAATCATTTACACGCAAAGCCATTACTCAACCAACGTATGGAATAGTAACCTGGAACTCAGAAGGGACTGAGGGAGGACGTTATCATTCCAGAAAACTGCATGTCCCTAATGGAAATTCCGGCTTAACTCTGGGGCGAGGTTATGATTGCAAACAGAAAAAACAAGCCAAACTATCCAAAGAATTAACCGCTGCAGGTGTAAAAGCCAAATATGTAAAAATATTGAAAAAATCATCGGGCTTAAAAGGCAAAAAAGCAAAGCAATTTATAATTGATAATGATTTACTTGATTATGAAATAACACCTGTTGTGCAAAAAAAGTTATTCAAAACAAGTTACGACGACGAAGCCAAAGTCGTGAAAAAAATTAGTGAAAGAAAAAATATTGAGAAAGCTTACGGAAAAACTGAATGGAATACTCTAAACAAATATATAAAAGATATTGCTATAGATCTCAAATTTCGTGGGGACTATCATTCTACTTCCAGAAAATTCATACAAAACCTATTGCTGACAATGATCTTGCTGCTTTTACAAAACAAATATCAAAAAAATCAAACTGGAACAGCGTTCCTAAAGATCGATTTAATCGACGTAAAAATTATCTGGCAAAAGTAAACACAAAGAAAACTGGCGCAAAAAAACAACGACTAAAACAACCACTACCCAAAGACCTCAGACGGTAACTCCATAATGCTGAAAAAATTACTCCTATTATCTATTGTTCTCATATTTTCATTTCCCGCTTTTTCCGGGAAATTAAAATCCAGCATCCCATTATCAGTCGATAGTGTTCAAACACACCGGGTTGCCGATAGTCTCATTCAAATAATTCAATATAATATGGAGTTCACTCCAAAACTAGTTATCCAAAGAATCGAAACACCAAAACTCAAACTTTCACAACAGAAAGTAATTGATAAAATTAAAATCAAAAACAGAACAATTGATTTTAATCACTCTGCAGGTACGTTTATAGAATCTTTAGACATGATAAAAGGTGTCATTAAATTTACCGTCATACACTATTATGCTAGTTCAAGTGGCGGAGAAATTACTTTAAACTGTAAAGTTGATGTGAATAACAATCATATTTCAAACCCAAGCTGTGTAGAAAAATAATGCGTTTACTCCATACAATGCTCCGTGTAGGCAATATCGAAAAATCTATAAAGTTTTATACTGAAATTCTTGGTATGAAATTACTACGCCAAAAAGATTACCCGGAGGGAAAATTCACCCTCGCTTTTGTCGGCTATGGTGACGAAAAAGACAATAGCGTAATAGAACTGACGCACAACTGGGATACTCAAAGTTATGATATGGGCAACGGCTTTGGTCATCTCGCGATTGAAGTTGACGATGTTTATAAAGCTGCTGATAAAATTAAAGAACAAGGTGGTGAAATTACTCGTGAAGCAGGGCCAATGAATGCAGGCACTACCATTATTGCTTTTGTAAAAGATCCAGATGGTTATGAAATTGAATTACTTAATAAAAAATAAATATCTTAACGAATGTGAGTATTCAAGTGCACTGTTTTACCCGAGGACAATTTAAATTCCAGGTTAACGTCTACATCTTTCTCTAATAATACAAGCGGTTCAATCAACATAATATGAAAACGTCCCATTGATGAAGTGACACTTTTCCCTGGTTCAATTTTGAGTTGTTTTATCTTATGCATCGAGTGAGTTCCGTTATCCATGGACATCCGATGAAATTCTACTTTCCGGAACTGAGGGCTCGTCACCTCAGTGACAACCTGTATTTCTTTAGATAGATTTGTTACCCGGGTAAATAAAACCAGGGCACCCGACATCTCGGATTTTATTGAGATAACAGTATCTTCAAATTTGAGCACACCAGAGTTAGCGACATAGGCTGCTTCACTAGTGAAAACAGACTGAAAGGAAAAACATATTACTAATGTTATTTGGCAGATACGTTCTATCATAAACGAATATACTAGATATGCTGATTTTGTACATTTCAGTCTAGAACAAATAACGTAAAAAGCTATAAACGGGCAAAGAATTCCAGGTTATTCATACTCCGTATATTTAGCTGCACTTCCCTGACATTTGTCTGCCGGATATTTAGCTGCATTGCGTTTTATTTTTTCTTCCACAACCATGTCCAGATCGACTCCTAAGCGATCTGCCAACCGTACTAAATAAATAAACACATCGGCTACTTCATATTGCACTTGATCAAGTGTTTTTTCATCTAGGTTATTACTCTGCTCTTCTGTAAGCCACTGGAAATGTTCCATTAGCTCAGCCACTTCTACGTTCAAGGCCATCACCAGGTTTTTTGGTGCGTGAAAACCTTGCCAGTCACGTTCTTCGGCAAACTCTCGCAGTTGCTTTTTTAAGGCATTAATATCCATGAACATAATCCTTATGTTTGATAATGAGCGTCGGTTGTTTTTAACCCGATAGACATGGGCCTAAAAAGAAAGGATGTGAGGTTACGCATTGAATACGTAACCATGATTTTATCTAAGTACGATATTACGGCTAACGTCACTAATACGTTTATTAAGATCAAGTGTTAACCATTCATTAAAGGCTAACATCTGGATGCTTCCATCAAGGTATTCAATAACAACGCGTTCAATCTTTTCTTCAAGATAAGAAAGCATTTTTACCTTAATAAGTTTGCCAGTACTTTTAACATACCATTCACCAACAACCGGTGTGTATGAAGTAAACATATTTATTCTCCCCTGCACTGCGTGAAATTTTTTGATCGGTTTAATTTCTTGTGTCAGTAGCAGGGTTGTATTTTACCAAATACTTTTTATATACGGCATATTGACAACTTAAAAGCTTGCAAGATGCACCTATATAACCATTTAATTAAATATTTTAAATACAATAAGTTATAAACGGGTTAACCCAAATGGGTCAAAGTTGAAATAAAAAATTTAAAAAAATATTTTTTTCTACTCGTCCGTCACACAACCTTCGGATGCGTTCTTAACAACCTTAATATATTTATACAGCGTGCCTCGATTTGCTTTGTAAGGCGGCATTGTCCATTCGCTGCGGCGTTTCTGCATTTCAGCATCATCCACATCAACATCTAAAACCAGTTTTTCCGCGTCCACTGTAATCATGTCACCATTTTTAATTAAACCGATTGGCCCACCTTCCTGTGCTTCAGGCACCACATGGCCAATAATAAAGCCGTGTGAACCACCAGAGAAGCGGCCATCGGTAATCATCGCAACATCACTGCCTAAACCAGCACCCATGATAGCCGAAGTTGGTGTCAACATTTCCGGCATACCCGGTCCACCTTTCGGACCTTCATAGCGAATAACAATAACATCACCTTTTTCAATCTGACCATCTTCAAGGGCTTTAAGCATGTCTTCTTCAGCATCATAAACTTTGGCAGGACCAGTAAAAGTTAGACCTTCTTTTCCGGTTATCTTTGCAACCGAACCACCCGGCGCCAGGTTACCTTTTAAAATACGAATATGGCCTGAGTCTTTAATCGGCGTATCCAATGGTAAAATAATATCTTGTCCATCTTTTAAGTTTGGCAAATCTGCCAGATTTTCTGCAATGGTTTTTCCGGTTACTGTTAAGCAATCACCATTAAGCAAACCTTTATCGAGCAAGTACTTCATTACGGCCGGAATACCTCCAACTTCATGCAAGTCCTCCATAACGTATTTACCACTTGGTTTTAAGTCGGCAATAAAAGGAATACGGTCACTGACTGACTGGATATCATCAATGGTCAATTCCACGTCCACCGCACGTGCCATTGCAATTAGGTGCAACACCGCATTGGTTGAACCACCCAAAGCCATTAACATGACTAATGCATTCTCAAAAGCATCACGTGTCATGATGTCACGTGGGCGAATATTTTTTTCCAGCAAATTTCGAATTGCTGCACCAGCACGAATACATTCGTCATGCTTAAGCGGATCTTCCGCAGGAGTTGACGAGCTATAAGGTAAGCTCATGCCCATTGCTTCGATTGCAGTCGCCATGGTGTTCGCAGTATACATACCACCACATGCACCCGCCCCCGGGCAGCTATGACGTACAATGTTTTGACGTTCTTCTTCATCGATACGTCCAGCAATATACTCACCATAACTCTGAAAAGCTGAAACGATATCGAGTGTTTTGTCCTGGTAATGTCCGGCACGAATCGTCCCGCCGTATACCATTAAAGAAGGTCGATTTAGACGCCCCATTGCAATCAACACACCTGGCATATTTTTATCACAACCGGGCAGAGAAATATTGGCGTCATACCACTGTGCACTCATAACCGTTTCAACTGAGTCAGCAATAATATCGCGCGACTGCAACGAATAACTCATACCATCGGTACCCATTGATATACCATCACTAACACCAATCGTGTTAAACCGCATGCCCACCAGGCCTGCTGCCTGAACACCTTCTTTTACTTTTGCAGCCAAATCATTCAAGTGCATATTACAACTGTTACCTTCGTACCAGACGCTGGAAATGCCCACTTCAGCCTTATTCATATCTTCTTCGGTCATACCAGTAGCATAAAGCATGGCCTGTGACGCACCCTGTGATTTTTGCTGGGTGATACGTGAACTGATTTTATTTAATTTCTTTTGGTCTGACATAGCGGGCTTTTCCTTACTTGAGTACTAATTTGGGGTGTCACTATTTGGAAAACAGAGTATAAACTTTTTAGCGCCTTGCTTCACGCTTTAAAGAAGGAATGTGTCTGGAGGTATTGAAAGCCGGGGTGGAGCAAATTCACCCCTGACTTAAAAATTATTAATGCCGTGGCCACAAGCTCGCATCAATGGTTTCTTGATAGGCATGCCAGGTAGCATGACCAATAACGGGTAAAAAGATTAACAAGCCGATAAAAGCTGTGATAACACTTAATGCAGCACTTAAAAATATAAAAAACGCCCACAACAACATTGGTTTTTTATTGCGTAGCACTGCGTTTATACTGGTAACAACGGCAGTCACAGTATCCACTTTTCTGTCCATAATCATCGGTAATGAAAACGCACTGGCAGTAAAGATAATAAATGAAAAAAATGCACCTACACCCGTACCAATACTAAGAAAAACAGCAAAACTTTCCAGACTCGCCCCGGATTCAACTGGGTAAAAAACATGTAACATCGAGGCTGCCCGTGCCCAGATTAAAAACACCACCATCAGGATTAAAACAAACACAGCAATGTTGCCAAAGTGACGCTGCCCTTCACGCAAGCAATAGCCAAGTATTGGTATCTTACCTTCCTGTAACTGACAACTAATAGAATATAAACCAATCGCAATAACCGGCCCTAATAAAGAAAAGCCAACGATTAAAGTCAAAATTGAATAGAAATTACCAAGCTCCAGAGCAAAGTAACTAACGATATAACCAATTAGCATCATCGCAAAACCGTAGGTTAAGCTTTGGCGTGGTGCACGTTTAAAATCCTGCCAGCCAAGCTTAATCCAGCGTACTGGTGCTGTGGTTTCAAGCTGCTTGCAAGGTGCCACAAACGGTAACTGTTGTGGATCCATCGATTGCTCAGGTTTTTGGGCTGATGTCGCCATAACGTATTCCCCCTTTCCTTATAATTTTGCACTCTTCGCTTAAAGGGTATTGTTATTATTTATCCCTTAGCATTTATGTCAGGTAATACACTTAATTATTATAATGATAATTATAGTTGCAGATTAAAAAGGTAAGGTAAAGCTATCACTGAAAATTCGATATTTTTACTGCTTATTGAAACCTTTTGCTGCTAAAACACCCTTTTTTTGTCCACTTGTGACCTATCCTGCAATTATCACTTCACCGATGCGTATTGGGTGTCGATATGCTAATGTTAAAGATACGA
>Ga0316207_10002061_pt1 | contig 21887 bp, 27 predicted proteins | sample 6weekpyrite_MG_FD_204943 | JGI IMG/M metagenome (GOLD analysis project Ga0316207, IMG submission 204943) | Microbial mat bacterial communities from mineral coupon in-situ incubated in ocean water Damariscotta River, Maine, United States -... | ecosystem: Environmental > Aquatic > Marine >...
CTCGCCGTGGCTCTTGCGTGTTCCGGGTTTCTGTCTCATCTTCACTCCTTGGTGGGTACGATGAGCCAGAAATCCTCCCTTATCAAATCACCCTAAACTGTTCCATTGGCGCTGACGTTGGACATATCCTATACCCAGAGCGGTTCAACAAATGGTCCGTCGAAACCGCATGGGCTGAGCCTCATACACAGGGTTTCGGATACTCCCAGGCCAGGGGCTTTTCCATTCCACAGAAGATCGGACGCTCTCGTGGTTCAGTTCAGTCAAATCTGCTCCATATCCAATTTCCAATTATTCGGCAACTTATTGATATATAGACGATGAACCTCCCGATATTGTCGATCTAGCGTCTCAACTAGCCTCCTTCTCTGATGTGACAGCATAGGAAGGCTACCTGCTTTGTTCCTTCTTTTTTTTAGATCCGGTGCCGTGAAAGATATTCCAATAAAGTTGCATAGTCGTTCAATTGCAGTCTCAGAAAAAAGATTCTCATAGAATTCAACAAATACGTCCTCTTTGTTAAATACGCTAAAAGTTCTATCCAGTGTCGATTTATAGTCCGATCTCTTAATGTATTCCGGATTCGAGATGCACAACCCTAATAAATCGTCTACATTCTCCTCTGTCAGCGCTCTTTCGGAAAATCTCATTTGTGACCAAAATCTCTCAGCGGGATTACGCATTACAAATACCAGCTTGACACGGTCAAAATTTTCTCTGATCCGAATTAACTCTGTGACCGGGAGCATACTGTAAGCTGGGGTGAAATCACAATAAACACTTTCATTAGAAATCCTACGCTCATAGAATTTTTTATAAGCGCTCACGCTACCATCCATTTTGACTCGCTCAACCAAGTCGTGTATTTGCCTTTGTTGGAAAGACGATAGCTCTTCGCACAAATGTAACTGCTGAAGTCTTCTTTGGAAGTAACTGTTTGGCCATGTACCTCCAAGTTTATAATACTGAAAATAATGCATTTCTTTAATCGAAGACGAATACACATCTTGATGAGATTTCAAGAAGTGTGACAGCCAAGAAGAGCCCGTTTTTTGAGCTCCTATCCCTATAACTAAAAGCTTGCGATTGAATGCACTACTCATTTTCACCTATCGAAGCTCCAACGGCTTTAATTTTTTGTTTTATATAGTGTCCACTATGCGTCCTTCTTCGGGTAGTTCAAGGGTAATCCCGTGGCAGGTCACACCGCACACCGAGACACGGATATGGTTTCGAAAGAGGCTCTGAGCCTCGCCCAAGAGATTGACCGGCTTCGACGCGAGGGTAGTCCCCCCAAATTTAATGGGGCTCGCCCGTAGAATTACGCGGCCATTTTCAGTTTCATGGCGGGTGTGATCCCGCCGATGCCCATGTTGGGTCGCTCATTGTTGTAAGTCCAGAGCCATTCTGTTGCTTTCTCCTGTGCCTCCTCGATGGTTTCAAATGTGTATTGGCCGAGCCATTCACCTCGAACGGTGCGATTATAGCGCTCGATATACGCGTTCTGTTGTGGCTTTCCGGGTTGGATGTATTCAAGCCGGACACCCTGTTTCTCAGCCCATGCCACCAGCTTTCCGCTGACATTTTCCGGACCGTTATCGACACGAATGGTTTTGGGTTTGCCACGCCATTCAATGATGTGATCCAAACTTCGGACAACCCACTCTGCGGGTAGCGAGAAGTCAACTTCGATACCCAAACCTTCGCGATTGAAGTCATCCAGCACGTTCAACGCCCTGATCGACCGCCCGTTAGCCAACTGGTCCGCCATGAAATCCATAGACCAGGTGTCATTTGGCATACCTGGCACTGCCAGAGGTTCCGGTTTGTCCTTCTTCAGCCGCTTCCTGGGCTTGATACGCAAGTTCAGTTCCAGCTCACAGTAAATCCGGTACACGCGTTTGTGGTTCCAGCCATATCCCTGCACGTTGCGCAGATACAAAAAGCACAGACCAAAGCCCCAGGTCCGCCGGTCGCTCGTCAGCTTCACAAGCCATTCGGCGATTTCCGCATTCTCATCATTCAGCTTGCGCTCATAACGATAGCAGCTCTCGCTGATTTGAAAGGCCCGGCACGCCAGCGCAATGCTGACCCCGTGCTGTGCGACCGCTCTCACGGCCATCTCCTTACGTTGGGATGGCCTTAGCGCTTTTTTCCAAGCGCTTCCTTCAGCAGATCGTTTTGCATGCTCATCTCAGCATACATCTTCTTGAGCCGGCGGTTCTGTTCAGCCAGGTCCTTCATCTCTCCAATGAGAGAAGCATCCATTCCGCCAAATTTGGCCCGCCACTTGTAAAAGCTGGCGCTGCTCATCCCGTGTTCGCGACATAGCTCAGACACGGGAACACCGCCTTCGGCCTGCTTCAGAATGCCCATGATCTGTGCGGCGCTGTATCGTTTGTTCTTCATTCAAAATCTCCTCAGATATCCTGCCGAGAAAATTCTACTTTTGAACACCACTAATTTTAGGGGGGATTACCTTGGCACGCGGGCCCCGATTTTGGTCGAGGCGCGGCCCAATGCGCGTTGGTCGCTCGATTTCGTGCATGACCAGCTTGCCTGCGACCGGCGGTTTCGCATCCTGAACGTGGTCGATGACGTGACCCGGGAGTGCCTGGCGGCGATTGCGGACACATCAATCTCGGGGCGGCGTGTCGCCCGGGAGCTGGGCACCCTGATCGAGCGAAGAGGTAAACCGGCATGATCGTCTCCGACAATGGCACCGAACTGACCAGTAACGCGATCTTAACCTTTGCCGCCGAGCGCGGCGTCGAATGGCATTACATCGTCCCGGGAAAGCCGATGCAGAACGGTTTCGTGGAAAGCTTCAACGGCCGCATGCGCGACGAGCTATTGAACGAGACGATGTTCCGCGACATGGCCCATGCCCGCTCCAAGATCCGGGCCTGGGCCGTAGACTACAACGAGGAGAGACCCCATTCAGCCCTCGGCTATCAAACGCCCAATGCGTTCGCCAAGGACCTGCTCACCGCAACTGACAGCCGCGCTGCGTCATCTGAAAACTCCGCGCATCTGCCGGTTGCTCCACCCGCGCCAATCGGCGTATCAACCCATAGGGCTCCGGTTCCGGCTGGGTGAAAGTTCAGTGGCAGGTCACCGGTTGTTCTCGTCTTCGAGATCACGCAACCGCCGCATCTCGGACGGTAACAGCCCGGCATACTTTTTCTTCTAGTTAAAATATGTCGCCTGGCCTATCCCGGCTTCCCGGCAAATCTCGGCAACCGTCTTGCTTTCCTCACCCTGCTTGGTGATGAACGCCTTCTGCGCGTCCGTGAACCTCGATTCTTTCATCGCTTCCGCTCTTTCTTCCAGCCAGGGTAAATAATGCGGAAAACTCTAATCAGGAATGGGAAAAATTTCGGGTATCAAAGCATAAAAGGCAAAAACTATCGCGATTTCAATTTTTCGTTAATCAGACGTTCATACAAATTTAACCAATTGTCGGCAACTGCTTCCAAACCATAGTGCTTTTTTACTCTTTCCCTGTGCAATTTCCCGATTGAATTACGCTCTTTGGTTCCAATTTTCGCCGATTTTACCAAGGCGCGCCCAAGAGCATCAGGATCATTCCGTGGCACGACAAAACGAGAGTTTGGCAACCATTCCCTTACGCCACCTACGTCGGTCGCAACGACCATTTTTCCACATGACATTGCTTCGCCTATGACCAATGGAAAGCCTTCCCATGCCGATGACAGTACAAAGATGTCGCACGCGCTAAGAAGCTGCGCTACGTCACGCCGCAAGCCTAAAAACTTGACGCAGTTTTCAAGGCCCAGACCTCGACAAATATCCTCAAGCTCTGCGCGAAGTGGGCCTTCGCCAACAATGATAAGCCTCAAAGTTGGAAGTTCTTGTAAACTATTGGCAATGGCTTTCAGAAGGTTGGGGTAATCCTTCTGTTCCTCAAGTCGCCCCACTGCCATGATGACGGTTTGCTCAGGCTGAATGCCCAAATCTTTTCTGATATTCTCTCTTTCGAGTTTCGAAGGAGCGAAGGAACAAGTGTCGATGCCGTTATGTATTACCACCATTCGATTGCGTTTTACGGCTTTTTGAGAAACAAAAGCATTTACAGCGTCAATCGACACGTTTGTCGAGATATCTGCCAGTCTATCAGTTGCCCGATATGCAAGCATTCTGTGTCGTGCCCCTTCGTTGGTATTGTGTGCGCTTGAAATCAGTAACGGAATATTTGCGAAGATTCGCAGCAATCTTAGCAAGATATTTGCCTGAAAAAGGTGGCTATTTGCGACATCAGGTCGGAATTCATCGACGATCTGATAAAGTTTTCGAACACTCGAAATAAGGGAAAAAATGTTTTTTCTGAGACCGAGGTTTTCGATGGTCACGTTTGCTTCGCTTGGTGCAAAATCTACTAAACCGAGAAGAACTACGATCTTAACCTCGTGACCTCTTTGAGCGAATTTGTCGGCCAATCCAGAGACTACATTCTCAGCTCCCCCTCGCCCAAGGCTGTTAACGACTAAAAGAATCCTCATTACTTTTCCCTGCTGCTAGTGACCTATGGTGCTAAAAAGGCCGAATTTATTTGCCACACGTTGATGCTCCGTACCGTGCGGAAAAGCTTCCTTAAAGGCCCTAATCATTACAAGATGGTTGTTCTTCTCCGTCAGACTCGCCACGCAAACGAAAACCGGCACATCTGTCGCGGAATCTCAAAACGGCGCCGTAGCGCGCTATTGTCTATGCTGGTGTCTGCGTCGAATAGGATGCCGGTCGGAACCCCTATGGTGACTACGGCATCAAGGCTGCGTCCCGCTTTAACCAGCTTATTCGGACGTCGTTGAGGCGATACAGAAGCCTCTAGGATAGCTAAATCACGAAATGATGCCGCTCGAGCACGTTGTGATAGGAAGCTACAAGTCGAAATCTGGCCTTGAGCGGAAAGAGCCGCGCGACTACCTTCAGCAGCGACGAATAGGCATGGACTACATCTGGAGGCGCAGCCTGCAGCAACCTCGCCATTTCACGCACCAATTCTGGCACCCTGAGCTACTCCCCGATGATTGGACAGTTTCCGGCGTAATTTAAGCTACTCCTTGCTCCTGCTGATCGGTTTGCATTTCATCTTTCTTCAGCCAATTGACAACGGCTGGTGGTTTGCCGCCAAGGGCGGAATGGGGGCGCTTGCGATTGTAGAACTCCATCCACTTTCGGACACCGGCTTTGGCCTCTGATCCGGTTTCCCAGGCATGGAGATAAACGCACTCGTATTTCAGCGACCGCCGCAGGCGTTCGACAAAGATGTTGTCGAGGAACCAAACCTTGCCGTCCATCGAGATCCGGGTGCCGATCCGCTTCAGTCGGTCAGTCCAAACGAAGGACGTGAACTGGCTGCCCTGGTCTGTGTTCATGATCTCGGGCGGGCCGAACCAGTGGATCGCCTCGTTCAGCGCCTCGACGCAAAAGTCCGCCTCAAGGGTGTTCGAGATACGCCAGGCGAGAACTTTCCGGGTGTGCCAGTCCATGATCGCCACCAGATAGAGGAAGCCGCGCCGCATCGGCAGATATGTAATGTCGGCACACCAAACCTGATTTGGCCGATGCACATGCAGCCCGCGCAACAGGTAGGGATAAATCTTGTGCCCTTTCGCTCCCTTGCTGGTGTTGGGTTTTTGATAGATCGGCATCAGGCTCATCAACCGCATCGGCCGCCGGATGCGCTTTTCGTTCACCAGATGGCCTTCGTTGCGCAGATGCCAGGTCATTTGCCGGACACCGTAGAACGGCGTTTCCAGGAACTGTTTGTCGATCTGCCGCATCAGCCCAAGATTCATCGCAGTCTCGCCTTTCGGCGTGTAGTAGAACGACGATCGCGAGATCGACAGCAGCGCACATTGCTTGCTGATTGGCAGGCTCGGGTGGCCGGGCTCAATCATCCCACGCCTCACTTGCCGGTCCACGGTTTGAGCTTTCTTTCCATAAAATCGTTGGCGATGGCCAACTCCCCGATCTTGGCGTGCAGCTCTTTGACCGTCGCCTCATCAAACTCAGGGGCAGCCCTTTTACCACCGTGCTCGAAGATGTCGGCAGCCCCTTCCAGAAGCGCCTTCTTCCACTGATGGATCATCGTCGGGTGGACGCCGTAAGCGCCGGAAAGCTCCGACACGGTGCACTCGCCCTTCAGGGCTTCCAACGCCACACGCGCCTTGAACGCAGGACCACGGTTTCTTCTTTTCGACATTCTGATCTCCTTTTCGTCGAAGATCAGCAGACAACAAATCGTAGCTTACGTCAGTGTCCTATTCTCGGGGAGTAGCTCACCCCGCCCGGACCGGGCGACAGCCGAACAACCCGGATTCCGTGATCGTACTGCTCAACGGTCGGGTCGGGCTGCGTAAGCATAGTTTCAACTAGGATGAGCTCGCGCCCGCTTCGACGCAGCGCGATAGCAAAATCGACCAGGTGGCCCCCCGTTCCTCCCAAGCCCAACGTCTTGATGAGCAGCCAAAACCTTCATTCTAGGGGTTCCGGCATGGTACGCTTCAGGTGCAGGCACTCCAGATAGGAATCCGCGATCCTATCGAAGGTAAGTTCGGCCGCCATTCCGACGGTGTGGGCCTGCAGGTTCGCCAGCACTGCGTCTGCGCCCAACAAAGTTTGCAGGACCTGCCGCAGCGCTACGCGATCGCCAAAGGGGACCAACAGCCCATTGCGCCCGTCCTGCAGCACCTCAGCGATGTCGCCGACCTCCCAGGCTACTGTCGGCAGGCCTGCCAGTGTTGCTTCGATCACCACGCCGGGCACCCCCTCGGTATCGCTGCACAGAAGCAGGACCGAGGCCCCCAGATAGTGAGGCCAGATATCGGCTAAATGGCCCCGAAACCTGACTGCACCCTCGGGAAATTCCTGCGCCGCGCGCCGCGCAAGCATCCCTCGCAGAGGACCGTCGCCCACGAAGGTCAGCTTGCAGTCGCGAAGGCTACGGCGGAGCTCTTCCAGCAGATCGAGCGCAAGAGCTGGGTTCTTCTCCAAGGAAAGCGCGCCGACCATCAAGATCTCTTGCTTGGCGCGGACAATGCCGTCGGGAAGCTTGGTCGGCAGGCGCCGGCCATTGGGGATTCGAACGATCTTTGCCGCCGGTACGGCAAATTGCTTGAGCAATTCCTCGGCTTGCTTCGGCCCAAGGCAAATGCACAAATCGGTTCGCGCCATCAGCATACGATTCAGAAGCAGCCTTAGCCTGACGAAGCGGCGCACCCAGTGCATCAACATGCCAATCTGCTTTACGGCGAGGAAGGGCCTCCGTGACCCGGTCCCCAGAAGCGCGATCACGCTTGCCTTCTGCGGTCCCTGTCCATGGCACAGAACCACCGCACCGGGTTCATTAAGCAACTGGCCCCGCAGCCAGCGCAACTGGCCGATGCCCCGCAGGTCCTGATCGCATGTCTCAATGTCGCAGTCCACAATCTGCGGCGCTTGTGAATCCAGCCCGCTTAAAAAGATGATGCGTTGCCTGACGCCCCGCTCGGCTAGTTCCTCCGCCAGCTCTACACCGAAACGCTCGGCGCCCCGCAGTTTTGGGCCATTCATGACATGGATTAGCATGATCGACACACCAAATGCTTAGGTTTCATCATAGAACAACCCAGCCGGCGGCGGATGGCCCGCAGGATTGCTTCAGTAGGTGAAGGATATGAAGTCAAAGGAACACTCCGAGGGCTTTTAAAGAAACGAATTATGCGCCCAACTGGCCCGGAAAAGGAAAGGTCGCCATGCTCAACCCAACACTTCACACCAGACCTTGGCGGGACCATCACCTTCGCCAAGCCTCCAGCGGTTGGTCAAGGATTTCACGCATCCGGGTATTGTTTTCGGCGAAGGCCTCCTGAAGCTGGGCGCGGAACTCGGGGCGCAGCGTGGCACGCGGTGCGTACGAGGTGTTGAGCAGGTTGAGCATCTGCGCCGGGCGCAGGCCGAGCGAATTGGCAGCGTGCTTTGCAGGTCCGTAGAGCGCGCGCAGAGCGCCAGGCGGATGGATAAAGAGTTCCGCGAGCTTGGGGTAGCGCCAGGCCCGGTTAGGATTGGCGCGGGGCACATCCTTGACCTGATGCGGCGGCACGCCGAGAAAACGGCATACCTGAGCGAGCCCGACCGCTGGATCAGCGAAGAATTCCTCGTAGATCAGGATCAGAAGCTGCTCCTTGGGCACCCGTGCGCACGCGCGCTCAACCGCGCCGGCGAGAGCACAGGCGTCGAAATACTGCACAAAGGCCGGATCGACGACATGAGGCGGCAGGTTCCGCCCAATGCGCCGGGTCTCCATTAGCGACCATGCCGTTTCAAAATCGGCCTCGTTCTCATGCCGTTTGACCAGGTTGAAGGCGTGCATGGACTGCGCCATGTTCACAGGGTTGCGCAACAGCATGATGCATTTTGCCCCAGGGTCGAACTCTAGGATTCTGTCGATCGCCACGCAGGAATAGAGATACCAAGTTGAGGCCTCGCCGATCAGCGTATTAGGCGGTGCCTTGGCAAACAAGGACAGGTAGCTTTCAAGGGTTGGATGGCGCTTGTGTAACGCGATGTCCGGAGCAAAAAAATGAGGTTCAATCTTCGATTCAGGGAGGTAGAGTGAGGGGTTGCTGCGCAGCATCTCGTAGAGGGTTGAGGTTCCGCACTTAGGCGCACCGAGGATAAAGAAGCCAGGGCGGTGGCTGTTGGTGGCTTCGGTCATTCTGCTGTCTCTAGTCCCTCGATGTCCGCAAGGCGCGCACGGGCGCGGTCAAGGGTGGTAAACTCAGCTTCGCACGTATCGCGCGCGGCCCGGCCGAGCGCGATCCGAAGCTCAGGGTCGTCGGCCAGCTGGCGCACCGCCCGCTGCCAGGCATCAAGATCTTCAGGCGGGACCAGCAGAGCGTTCAGGCCGTCTTCGACTACGTCGCGGATGCCCGGCAGATCTGAAGCAATTATCGCCTTACCCCGGGCCATGTATTCGAACAGTTTCATCGGCGAGGTCCAGCGGCCGTAATCGGTCGTTTTGCCGGAAAAGCTTTGGATTGATGGTTGCGAGGGGAGCAGCACGACGTCGAAAGCATCAATAAAAGAAAAGACAGCAGCGCGCGACTGCAACCCGTGGAAATGTACGCTAGCGGGTGCCGCCTCTTGCCAGGTTAAGATGTCTGCAGATCGCCCGCCAACGATGTGAAAATCGCAAGCGGGCAGGTCAGTGGCCAGCGGCAGGATCACCTCCATCCCCTTGCCGTGATAAAGCGCGCCAACATAGCCAATCTGCAGCACATCCTGGCGCGCTCCTTCGAGCGCGGTTGGCATGGCCGGCGCAGCGATTGCTGCAGCAGACACCCCGTTTGCCACCACCCGCACCTTGCCTTGTTCGAGGTTGGGAAATGCTGCCAGGTAGTCGTCGCGCAGCGAGGTCGAGATCACTTGCAGCCGGGCAAAGCGTTTGTGAGTGAACAACCGTCGCAAAATCGGCATCTGTAGCCGACCAGGCATTTCGTGGGCCTCAAAGATCACCGGAATACCAAGGCCGAGAAGTCCCATGAGCGACCAAGGTTCGCGTCCGAACACCAGATCGAAACCGCCTGCAATGCGAACCTCTCGCGCGATCCTGAAAGCATTCAGTATTTTGGAAATCCGAAACCACGGTTTCTGCCAGTTGAACCCCGGCACAAGCGCCACATCCGGGTCAAAGGCAAGGTCGTAGCGCTCCAAAAGATCGGCAGGATCGAGGTCCCCCTGGCGCGCAAAAAGTGTCACAGAGTGCCCTAGCGAAGTGAATGCATCGACCGTCTGCAGAATATGAACCACATCCGCCATGAATCCGTCGAGCCGTCCATCGGTGACATAGGCGATCTTCATTTTGTGGTTCTCCTTTTTTTCCGCGAACGCTTTTGCTTCATAAGCCTCACCGCCCGCAGCGCCGATTTATTACTATCGCGCCCGTGGCGCAGCATGAGTGCCGCGATTACAGGTGAAACCTTCCAGGCCGCAGCGATGGTGTTAGCGATCTAGGCTGGTGCCGAACCGGTCACGAGCAGCTTTTCAAGGAGCACGTGGGCACACGCGCTCAACCCCCGCCTGGCCTTGTTTAGAATACTCACCAATGAAACCATCGTGCCGGCCAATCGTCATTGTCCGATAATCATTTGGTAGGGTAGGTAGCAGGCTTGGAAAAGCCGCGAGAGCGATATCCATGCCACGAAGAACAGGAAATGCATTGAAAAGAGCCCGAGATTGAGCAGCTTGCGCATGTTGCCGGAGAAAAGGGAGGGAACGTCCGCTAGGAACATCGCTATGATCGGGATCATGTAATAACCAAGCCTGTCCGCGATGACGCTATTAAAATTGACCAGCGCGAGGAGTGCAATACTGGTAAGGGCCCCCAAATATATCAGAAAATATGTTTGGCTGCGCCGTTCCTTCCAGCGCTTGCGCGCCAGTACAAAGAACACCACGCTGCCTATGCTCAGTAATGCCAAACGGAATATTGCGCCCTGCGCGGCTATGTCCGAATTAAGGTAGCGCGTCTGCGCTAGGGCGGCTGCCTCGGTGCGCAGCAATCCAACACTGATCGGAACCGCAAACAGCAGCATCAGAATAATCTGGTCGTGTTTCTTAATGCGCAATGTAAACGGCCAGGCTAGCATGAAGAAGATCGCACTGAAATGAAATCCGGCTGCGATGGCGATTAAGGCCACGAACTGCATGGATCGATGCCTCAAGAGCGCATCCAGCGCGATCATCACAAAGCCGATTGCTATCGCCTGCCGTATGCCCGACATAGCCAGACCGATGATCAACACCGGGTAAAGATAGTATAGGAAGCCCACCTTGTCTGACACGTGCCGCGCCAGAATCCCGATCCCGACGAAGACAACCAGAGCGGTCAGTACGTTGATCGCCGGATAGAACTCAAACCCTACGACGTCGATCATCCAAACCGCCGCATTGAACAACGGGTCTCTGCGGGTCAGGCTTTCGCTTAGAGTCTCGGTGACGTCCCGGCCATATCTAATGTAATTCGACCAGTCGCAACCAACGCGATACCGGTAACCCACCCAAAGCCCCAGCACCACGGAAGCGAGCATTAGCGCCAAACGCTTGCCTGGAAGTGTCGTTCCACCTGCAAGCCTCAGGCCCAGCAGAAACGGGAATACGGCTAGATACGGGATCACCGCGCGCCTCCGATCATGCCCATTGCCTGGGATGGAGACTGATGCAGGCTGCATTGCTTTTACCCGTGATGGCCCGGAAAGCTTCGTTGTCCCAGATCAGGCTTTCCCAGTTACCCAAGCCCACAACCCGTGCGCGCTCAGCCACGAAAATGCGGCCGGAGCGCCGCACAGTGCTAAGCCTGTGCGCCATTGCTCCCACCGTCATTTTGCACGGTAATGAATCAATGGCGGCCAAGACACTAATTTATTTTCCCTCATTGATATATGGAATTTTCAAGATTTTGCTTTTTTCCGAATTCGGAATTGATACAGGCATAAGAGGTATTGTCACGGGGCCGACCTTAGAAGGAAATCCGTTTAATTTGACCCATCAAATTAATGCGTCAGTTTCGCTATGCTCTTGGCGGTGGTTCTGGATTTTTTCAAAGGCAAATTTTTCGCAATCTCGTCCTCGCGTTGTACGCACATACTCGAGTACGGCAGACCAATCGGAGCAGAATTCATCCCTCATCGCCAATTTGTGTGGCTCAGGTATTTTTATCGGCGTTTGCCGCCCAAAATTGCGTAGGAGACTTGCAATCTCGTAAGTACTCCCAGTCAAACCGAATATCTTAAAAAACAGATGTACGGCCCTCACCTTCAAAAATCTGACGATTAATGAACTTCCATTGAGATAACGTAAAAAATCTCCTTCCAGTGACATTACACCTGCGTTCAATGGCCGCCGATTATTGACCTGTGGAACAGTGCTGGTGCCTATGAAATGAGCAAGGTCTTCCATTAAGCCATCTAAGTCGGTGGCTATCTCTTCGCGAAGAAATACAAATGGTGGCGTTTGGAAATTCTGAATGATGCATTCTATCAGAGGAATGAACTCCAAGTCTTCGTCGTGAAGAATTCCACTTTGAGAATTTGGCGTATACAGTCCACTGATGCTAAGATTGCCACCATTCCGCAGGTATTGCTTATATATGGATTCAACGAAAGTATCCTGTCTGCACAAAGACAGGATGATTTTTGCATTTGGAAATATTGTTGCCAAATTCTTTATCGCGAGAAAATTGCTTGATCTGTAGGAATGCTCTGGAGCAGAAGAAAAAATATCCTCGCCCAATTTACCCAGAATATTTTCTGATGAAATAATTGATATTGGAAAAAATACTTGGTTAAGCTTGAATAGCCTAGAAAAATGGAATGGCCGCCCTAGATAGTTTACTCCTTGCCAGGTTTTGAAGACTTTTTCCTGCATGAACGTAGTTCCAGTCTTTGGCAAACCTACGTGGATAAAGAGTGATGTTTCCATTTTCTCTCGCTAAATTTAGACGTTTAACCGCTGGATGCTCTAGATTCGTTATAATCCCAAAATTCTCGTCGAATTCGACGGATTTTCAGGCTTTACCACAGTCGGATATTGACGGTTCCTCAGGGATGAAAAAGATATCTGCACGAGTTTTCTCATTAATAAGCAAAAAGTCCGTGGTCAGTTTTCCAATGAGCGCCGCGAAGCCAAATTTTTCTTCCTTTCCGTCGTCATACTCACCGAGATGCCACTGAAGATATGAGCCTAAACATTTGGGAATGTGTATGAAAACGAACCTGTACCGGTCAGATATGATCATCACAACGCTGCCCTTCTGACCTCGCAGCTCTACTTAATGGCACAAATTGGTCCGAACGGTCCCGGAACAATGCCCAGGCGCCTGTATACTAGGAGGCCGAGAATGATGTTCCAGGTTAATATGCTTATGACAGTCGCGATCGCTGCACCATTAATGCCGAAGGGAGGGATGAGCGCGGCGTTCAGGACCACATTTAGGGCCGCCGAAATAGTTAGCCCTCGCAGCGTATCCTTTTCATGGCCGGTCATGCTCAGAAATAGCCCAACCGAGCCCATGGTAGCATTAGTCATTTGCCCCAGAACCAGAATAGCCAGCGCGGTATAACCCACTTCGTATGTCGCGCCAAAGATTGTTTTAAGGAGCCATTCCCCCGCTAGCAATAATGGCAGTCCAGTCAGTGCTGCGACAACAGTCATGACCGCCGTGGAAATTGTCGCGAGCCGTTGCAATTTACCCAGCTCGCCCTGCGCAAATAATCGTGCGATATTCGGGGCCAACACGGAATTTAAGGCGAAAAGCGAGAACGAGACTAGAATCGAACCCTGAACCGCTATGTTGTAGATTCCAACCTCATTTGCCGACGTCATCACGCCCAGCATGAAGATGTCGGTATTCCGGACCACCAAGTTAACACTGGCCAGGAGCGCGAAGGGCAACAGACTACTCAACCATTCACGTGATCGATACGAAGGCGCCGACACGGCCGCAGATTGCGGCCACAGCCGTCGGAGTAGAAAGACTGAGGCCAATAGTGGGATCATAGCTGCGCTAACATTCAGCGACATTGCTCCATTCGCGGACAGACCCTTTCCAAAGACCAATAGAAAAAGCAGGAAAAAACCTGGCCAAAGTATCGATGTAGGCCATGCTGCATGGATCACATGGCGAAGGCCCCGAAGAAAGCCACTCGCGATTACCGTGGCCACTTGCAATGGAAGCAGCATAAGGGCGATCGCGAATGTCACTGGATCCAGTGCAGCAATAAAATCGGCCAGAGCAAGAAACAGCCCGCCGAAGCCGAGCGCGCCGACAATGACGGTAATGAGTGCTATCTGCGCAACACGCCGCCGCAAACCCTGAAGCAGAGACCACTCTTCCTTCGCTTGGCACGCTGCTACTTCCCGGGACAGGAGTTGAGGCAGGCCAAACTGTGACGGGATCGAAATCAAGGCGACGACTGCGGTGGCAAACGCATAATATCCGTATCCCTCAGCGCCAAGCGATCGCGCCAAAAAGATGGCGATCAACAGGCTCAGCCCCTTGTTTATTAGGCCGAGGCTTCCCGTTCCCAGAACGCCCCGAATCAGGTGCGCTCCTATGCCGTCGCCAAGGATCCGACGCAGAACGCCGCTGACCCGACCCTCCAGCTCCATAGGTCCACTACTCATCCCGATCATCCATAATGTTCATAGTCTCAGATCGCTTTCGGAAGCAGTGTAGATGTGTTTCAAATCGTAAAGCACGTGATTTTCACGACAACAACCTCGCGCAAAAGCGGCACCACCCTCACTAAACTCGCTATGGGCTACGGCGAGAATGACGGCATCATATGCCTTTGGCTCGGGGGTGGAAATAATACTCAATTGGTATTCTTCGTATGCTTCGTCTGCGTCCGCCCAAGGATCATAGACATCGACCTCTATCCCATAATTTCTCAATTCCCGCACCACATCGATAACCCTTGTGTTGCGCAGGTCCGGGCAATTCTCTTTGAAGGCCAATCCCAACAGGAGCACCTTTGCTCCATCGACGTGTATCCGGCGCTTCAGCATGGCCTTAATCAACTGACCCGCGACATAGGCACCCATTCCATCGTTCAATCGACGACCCGCCAAAATAATTTGAGGGTGATATCCCATTTCTTCAGCCTTATGGGTCAAGTAATATGGATCGACCCCAATGCAGTGACCACCAACCAATCCAGGACGGAATGGCAAAAAATTCCACTTGGTTCCAGCAGCGTTCAATACAGACTCGGTGTCGATGTCCATTTGGTTGAAGATGATTGCCAACTCGTTGATGAGCGCGATGTTGAGATCTCTTTGGGTGTTCTCAATCACCTTGGCAGCCTCTGCGACACGAATGCTCTCTGCTTTGAAAGTCCCCGCAGTTATGATTTCGCCATAGAGCGCATCAATCAGGTCGGCCACCTCGGGAGTGGAGCCGGAAGTTACCTTGCAAATATACGGAAGTCGGTGCTCCTTGTCGCCGGGGTTGATCCGCTCTGGAGAATATCCCGCGAAAAAACCTTCGTTGAATTTCAGTCCTGAGGCTCGCTCAAGGACAGGAACGCAGTCCTCCTCTGTCGCGCCGGGATAGACGGTGGACTCATAAATGACGATGTCGCCCTTTTTCAGAACTCTACCAATGGTTTCTGAGGCGCGGAGAAGAAGCGTCAGGTCTGGACGTTTATTGGCGTCGATAGGTGTTGGAACGGTCACGATATAAACAGTGCAGGCGGCGATATCGGCGGGATCGGTTGTAAAACTCAGATGCTGCGCGTCAGCCAGTTCTTCCGGCGATACCTCCAAGGTGGAATCATTGCCCGCCCGTAACTCGTTAATTCGTCCGGATTTTATGTCAAAGCCGGTTACGGGACGCAGCTTACCGAATTCAACGGCAAGCGGCAGACCAACGTAGCCGAGGCCTATTACGGCGATTTTCCCGGCGCCTGAATTGAGTGGGTTCTGCATTTCAACTGGCCTTTCTAACAATATAGATGAAGGTTTCGGCCGCGTTTTCGTGGGAAAATATCCAAAACGCGCCCTGCCACAATCGCCACAAGACGAAAACGGGCGTCAGGATCATAAAATAACTGCTCATCCAGAACAGATGTCTTTCGACGATTTCCAATTCGCAATCATTGAAAAGCTTCTCGATTTCCCGGGGCGTACACTTGTCATATCGCGCGGGAAAACCTTGGTGATCTTCCACTTCCGGCGAGACGGTGTAGAGTAGTTTCTCCTTGAGCCGCTGTGGCAGCAAAAGGTTGATCCGCGCGAAAACAGCATTCCGGCTAGGAGCGAAGAAATACGCCTTAGCACCTGGTTGCATCAGGTCGGCTATCGCTTTAACCGCGCCTTCCGTGTCCGCAAGGTGCTCAAGCGTAGCCTGGCAGATCACCACATCAGCCTCGCTCTGCAAACGGAGCGTGCTGATATCTGCAACAACGATTTCATCGTAGGTTCCGGGAGGTGCCGCTTCAAGCTCTTCCCGGCTTATGTCGATGCCGGTCGTCCTGAGGCCGAACCGCTGCTTGAGTTTGGTATCAACATAAGGTTGCGCCCCCCCCCCAATATCGAAAACGACCTGACCAGGAGCGAATGCGTAAGGCAATATCTCGTTAAGAAAAAAAACGTTCCCGTCTTGCGTCACGGACACCGGAAGAAATGAATTCAGATATCGTGACGCTCGTCGGTTGAGCTCGATGAACTTTCGAATTAATCTAGACATGCTTGAACAATTCTTCTGCTACTTTGCCGAATATTTTCGATACCATTCCACGAACCGTGCAATCCCGTCCCGGATATCTGTCTGCGGCCGGTAGCCCGTTAACTCCTTAAGGAGTTCGGCATTGGCCCAGGTCGCCGGCACATCGCCCATTTGCATGCCCATGCAATTACGGACCGCCTTCTGGCCGAGACATTCCTCGATGGCGTCAACAAAATCCAAGAGACGGACCCTCTCGGAATTCCCGATATTGACGATCCGGAACGGTGCAACAGGTGAGAGGCTGTCTCCCTCAGAGATTTCGTCCTTGGAAGTTGGTCGCGGGGGGACAGCATCGATCAATAGTCGAATGGCCCGTACCAGGTCATCGACAAAAGTGAAGTCGCGGTACATGTCGCCGTGGTTGTAGATGTCGATCGGCCGGCCGTCGAGGATCGCATCGACGAACTTGTAAAGCGCCAAGTCCGGCCGTCCCCAGGTTCCGTAGACGGTAAAGAAGCGGAACATCGTTGTGGGCAGATTCCAGAGATGGGCATAAGCATGCCCCATGCTCTCATTGGCCTTCTTCGTAGCGGCGTAAATGGTGAGCTGGGTGTCGGCCTTTTCAGTCTCAGTGAACGGCATGTCCTCGTTCGCGCCGTAGACTGACGAGGTCGAGGCCATGAGAAGATGTTGTACCTTGAGTCTGCGCGCAGCTTCCATCACGTTGAAGGTGCCGATCACATTGCTGTCGAGATACGCGCGCGGGTTCTCCAGACTGTAGCGGACGCCTGCCTGGGCCGCGAGGTGGACGATCACATCGGGGGCGAAGTCGTCGGCCACCTTGTCGAGGAGCGCCTGATCCTCCAGCATTCCCTCGGTCATTGAAAAATTCGGGTTCTGCAGCAGCATCGCATGACGGCGCTGCTTCAGGGTGACGTCATAGTAATCCGTCATCCCATCATACCCGTGCACGCGGAAGCCTTCCTCGAGCAGGAGTTTTGCCAAGTGGAAGCCGATGAAGCCGGCCGTTCCAGTGATTAATACGCGCGTCAAATCAATTACCTTTCTCAATGTTCATAGGGAACAGTAGGTCCACCGACCGGGGCCGCAACTGGCAACTGCGGCTCATTCAACGGTGACCGATTTTCCGAGATTGCGTGGTTGGTCCACATCGGTGCCTTTGCGCACCGCCACATGATAGGCGAGGAGTTGTGCCACGACCGCGTGGCCGATTGGCGCCCAGACCTCCGGAAAGACCGGCATATGGAGCCGCGCAAAGGATGTTGCGCCAGCGATCGACGCGCCCTCTACATCCGAGACCAGGATGATCATTCCACCGCGCGCCGCCACCTCCTCGGCATTGGACAGGGTCTTGTCAAAGAGCGCGCCTGCGGGCGCAAAGATCACCGCCGGCATCTCGGCATCGATCAGCGCGATCGGCCCGTGCTTCAGTTAGCCGGCCGCATAGCCCTCGGCATGGATGTAAGAAATCTCCTTCAGCTTGAGAGCCGCCTCCAGCGCCAGCGGGTAGAAGGCACCACGCCCCAGGAAGAGCGCATCGCCCGCGCCACTCAGGAAACCTGCCAATCGCTCAATCCGGGGCTCGAGCCGCAGCACCTCGTCGATCAGTCGCGGCAGGGCAATGAGCTCACTCACACGTGCGGCCTCTTCCGGAGGCGTCGCCCGGCCCCGATCCCTGCCCACCTTGAGCGCCAAGACCGCAAGACTCAGAAGTTGCCCAGTAAAGGCCTTTGTTGAGGCCACGGCGATTTCCGGCCCGGCGGCAATCTCGATCATGTGTTCGGCCGAGCGCGCAATTGAGCTGGTCGGCACGTTGACGACGGCAATGCGATACCGCACCCGGCCTTTGAGGTGCCGGAGGGCGGAAAGCGTGTCGGCGGTTTCACCGGACTGGCTCACGAAGATTGCCGCTTTACGCCCCGCTCACGGCCAGGTTGCGGTAGCGAAACTCGCTGGCAATCTCGACCTCGACGGGCAGACCAGCAATGCCTTCGAGCCAGTATTTCGCAATATGGCAGGCATGATGCGCCGTGCCGCAGGCCACAAGGATAACGCGATCGACCTTGGAAAAATCAACCGCCTCGAGCAAAGGAGAGATGCGCAGCGCGTGATGGTCCACAAGCCCCCTGAGTGCTCGCGCCAGACTTTCGGGTTGCTCATGGATTTCCTTGGCCATGAAATGCCGGAACGGGGCCCTGCCCACTACCCAGCTCTCTGCAGGCACCTCCTGTATCTCCCGCGTCACCTCAAGGCCCTCCTGATCCCGGATCACGACGCGGTCCCGGGTCAGCACCGCCATGTCGCCATCTGCAAGATAGGACAGCCTGTCGGTCAAGCCAGCAAGGGCCAGCGCGTCCGAGCCTACGAACATTTCGCAGCCGCCCGTGGCGTCGGCGCTTCCATAGCCGATAGCGAGCGGCGAACCGGGACGGGCGGCGATCATCAAATCCGGCTCATCCTCGAAGACGAAGGCCAGGGCATAAGCTCCCGACACCTGCGCCAGGGTTCGGCGCACCGCCTCCTCAGGAGTGGCGCCAGCTGCAAGCGCCTGAGCGCAGAGCTGGGCCACCACTTCCGTGTCGGTCTCCGAGGCAAACTCAATCCCATCTGCTTCCAAGGCAGCGCGCAGGGGAGCATAGTTTTCAATGATGCCATTGTGGACAACCGCGACACGACCGGCATAGTGCGGATGGGCATTGCGCTCGGATGGCGCACCACGAGTTGCCCAACGCGTATGCCGCGATCCTCGCGGCGGCTAATATCGGGCCAGCCAGAAGCAATGCTCGAAGCTCAGTCACTTTTCCGACCGCGTGCCGCTGGCCCAAGGTTGGCCCGTTCAGGATTGCATGTCCTGCACTGTCATATCCACAGTATTCAAACCGTTCGAGCGCGCCGACAAGCCGTTCAGAAACGCAATCTCTTCCCAGGATCCCAACAATGCCACATAGAAAGGTTTTCCTTCTAAAATCAAAAATTTGCAAAACGCGCGGAACATGTCTTTAGCGGCAAATCCGATGTGATGTGATCCCCGAAAACTGGACCAAAATGGCTTAGAGTTTTCCGCGACGAATCCCAGGCTGGGAAAGGAGCGGAAACGCATGAAAGCATCGAAGTTCACGGACGCGCAAAAGGCGTTCATCATCAAGCAGGGCGAGGAAGGCAAGACGGTTGCCGAGATCTGCCGCAAGGCGGGGACTAGCCAGGCGACATACTTCAACTGGAAGAAAAGTATGTGGGTCTGATGCTATCCGAGATGAAACGGCTGCGCGAGCTCGAAGATGAGAACGCGCGGCTGAAGAAGATTGTGGCTGATCTGACGCTGGACCGCGAGATGCTCCAGGACGTGATCAAAAGAAAGCTCTGAAGCCGGGTCGGAAGCGCGAGTTGATTGACGGGATGTGCACGGATTGGGCGGTGTCGATCCGGCGGGCTTGTGGGGCTCTCCGGTTCGACCGGTCCACCTACCACTACAAGTCCCGGCGCACCGATCCGGCGGCTTTGAAAGCGCGGATCAAGGAAATCTGCGAAACGCGTGTGCGCTACGGCTATCGCCGGGTGCATGTCGTCCTGCGTCGCGAAGGATGGGACGTGAACATCCAGAAAGTCTATCGGATTTACAGGGAATTGGGCTTGCAACTTAGAAACAAGACGCCGAAACGGCGGGTCAAGGCCAAATTGCGCGATGATCGTGCGGAGGCTGTCGGCCCCAATGATGTCCGGGCGATGGACTTCGTTCATGACCAGCTTGCCTTGGGCAAGAAGCTGAGGGTCCTCACCGTCGTCGATACCTTCTCGCGATACTCGCCGGTGCTCGACGTGCGGTTCAGCTATCGCGGAGAAGACGTGATCGCCACCTTGGATCGGGTGTGTCGTCGGATCGGCTATCCGAAGACGATCCGCGTCGACCAGGGCAGCGAGTTCATCTCCCGCGACATGGACCTCTGGGCCTATCAGCGCGGCGTAATCCTCGACTTCTCCCGCCCCGGCAAGCCCACCGACAACGCGTTCATCGAGGCATTCAATGGGCGGTTCCGGCAGGAGTGTCTGAACACGCACTGGTTCATGAGCCTTGCAGACGCCCGCGAAAAGGTGGAGGCTTGGCGTAGATACTACAACGAGGAACGGCCACACAGCGCGATCGGGAACAAACCGCCGATCATGCTGACAAAATCGGGAAACGCAGCCAGCCCGTTATCCCGATGAAGCCGGAAAACTCTAGCCGACGCTGGTCCAAAGATGGGTGTCGCTTCAACAACCCATAGGACTCTGGTTCCGACTGGATGAAAGTTCAGTGGCAGGTCAAGCAAGTTCCGGACTTGTCGGGGCGCGTAGAGAACAAGAAAAGAAAAGCCATTTCCAGGCGCAGCACAGCTTCCACAGCGAGACTGGCTGCGCTCCAATCCCGAGAGGCTTTTCTGCGTTGAAACAGATGTCGCGGACTTCTGCATTCATGATTAAACGCCAAATAAAAAGCACTGCAGCAATCCAGCCAGACGGCATGTCGGTCCGCGGCGAACCGCCTGCCGCTGAAGAAAAAAATGCTCGCAACACTACCACAGCTTTCGAAATCCAATGTCGCAGTAGGCACTTTCCTCAATGATGTTTGAGCGGATGTCAAACATGACGGGGCTCGTTGTTTCAGCGTCGTCTTCAAGAGCCACTTTTTAACTCTTCGAAATTGTAGCGTCACAAAATCGGTAATGTGAGTGCTTGATGAAAAGCATGCCCCCGAGTTTCAGATATTCATCAAGCTCGGAAAGCTGGTCGTCGAATTTCTGAAAAGAATACAACTGCCCTATATTGAGAATACTCTGATCAATGACAAGTTGTGGAACTCGCTGCAAAACCGCCATGAAAAAAAATCGCATCATAAGGACCATTGTCACTCAATCTCTTTTTGCTGGAATCTATGAAGATTATATCATCATCGACTGTCAATGCGCGACGTATTTTCAATCGCTCTTTATGAACTTCTGACCCGACGATCACTGCATCCGGGAAATATTCACGCAGCGTCAGGACTTCTTCGCCCGTGGAACACCCGAAAGAAAGTAGTCGCGGCGCAGGGTGCGTCACCAGACGTTGCGATGCAGCAAAAATGGCAGGATATCTGTTACAGACCGTGGTTCCGGATGTCTGATTCACTTTGTTCCTAGAAAAAACCACCGATCGAACCAAATAACGGGCGTTTCCCCGGTTCAGAATTGCGTTGACCAGCGGTCTCTGCCGGTAGGAAGGAAACTCCTTTATAAACCCTCTGGGATTTTTCATGATCACTTGTGGGCCCGCAATGGCACAATTGCAGTTCTATCTACTGTTCGGGAAAAGTCGTTCACGATTTTACCGATAGGCACCTGCACGTCCCAATTGCCCGATAACGTAAAAGATCATCCAAAGAGGGAGCATCGGCTTTCAGAACAGAGGCGCGATCGGGAAAGTCTCCCAAACCCTCACCGGCGGGGCGCACGAGCGGCAAGCCTTTCTTCCTCGTCCTGCAAAGCGGCAATCTCCACCTTCAGCATTTCGTACTCCGCCAGTTTTCGCTGCAGAAACCGGCCCGTCAGCGCGGCGCGTTCGGCAAGGCCGCCGGGGGTCAGTACATAGGCGTATCTCAGCTTGTTGTCAGAGGCCC
>Ga0316207_10002062_pt1 | contig 21879 bp, 20 predicted proteins | sample 6weekpyrite_MG_FD_204943 | JGI IMG/M metagenome (GOLD analysis project Ga0316207, IMG submission 204943) | Microbial mat bacterial communities from mineral coupon in-situ incubated in ocean water Damariscotta River, Maine, United States -... | ecosystem: Environmental > Aquatic > Marine >...
GCCTTAGGTGGTCCAACTGAAGGCGAGAATGAAATTAAGATTAATTTTGATGGCGTCATTGATGATATGTTCAAGTTACTTGATGATCGCGAACAGCAATTAACCGTGTTGGAAAATGTGTTGATGACTACGCACATGGCAGAAGAAACGTCTCCAGAAGGTCGTCCAATAAAGCGTGGCTGGATTTCATCTTTCTTCGGTAAACGCACCAATCCATTTACAGGCAAAACTGAAATGCATAAGGGTATGGATTTTGCCGGTAAGATGGGTAGTAAGGTATACGCAGTTGCTGGCGGTGTGATTACCTGGTCTGGACCACGATATGGTTACGGGAATCTGGTAGAAATCAGTCATGGTAATGGCTATGTTACACGCTATGGTCATAATGCCAGCAATCTGGTGGTGGTTGGCGAAGCGGTGAAGAAAGGTCAGGTTGTATCACTAATGGGGTCGACTGGGCGTTCAACTGGTCCGCATGTGCATTTTGAAGTGCTTAAAAGAGGCAAAAGAGTAGATCCGCTCAAGTTCGTTCAAGCACGCTAATAGCAGAAAGGGCCTTAGAGGCCCTTTTTCATTTTTAACAACTCCTCAGCTACAATAAATTTTCTCTTCTGGCAGTCATTTCAATTGAAACTTAAGTCTTATCGTAGGGTTCAAACTCAGGCATAATAGAGTGATTTTTTAATTTGGGGATGTTATCGACATAACTGTGGTTTTTGTCACGCTCGGTAACTCAAGTCGTTTTTTAAGGGTAAATAAATGTTAGGTAAGCTCGTTCGTAAAATTGTCGGTAGTCGTAATGACAGGCTGGTTAAACAGTACTGGAAGGTTGTCGCCAAGATTAATGCCCTTGAAAAAGATTTTGAGCAACTCAGCGATGAACAACTGGCTGCAAAAACGCTTGAATTCCGCCAGCGTCTTGAGTCGGGTGTGGCACTTGATGATTTATTACCTGAGGCATTTGCAACGGTTCGTGAAGCGGGCAAGCGAGTGATGGGAATGCGTCATTATGACGTACAGCTAATCGGTGCGATGGCTTTACATAATGGCAAAATCTCAGAAATGCGCACCGGTGAAGGTAAAACACTGGTTGCTACACTGACCGTATATTTGAATGCTCTTGAAGGTAAAGGTGTTCACGTTGTGACGGTTAATGATTATCTTGCTAGTCGAGATTCACAGTGGATGGGCAAACTTTATAACTTTCTCGGCTTGAGCACGGGTGTAGTTGTTAGTGAAATGGATTCACTGGCGAGAAAGCAGGCTTACGCGGCCGATATTACCTACGGTACTAATAACGAGTTTGGTTTCGATTATCTGCGTGACAATATGGCTTTTACTGCAGATGAGCGCGTACAACGTGAATTAAATTACGCCATTGTCGATGAAGTTGATTCGATTTTAATTGATGAAGCGCGTACCCCGCTAATTATATCTGGCCCAACGAATGATAATTCTGAGCTTTATCAGGTTATGAACAGGCTGGTTCAAAAGCTCGAAAAAGGCGAAGAAGCGAAAGAAGAAGGTGGGGATCCGACGGGCGACTTCACGGTTGATGAAAAGTCTAAACAAATCCATTTAACTGAAAAAGGCCATATTAAGATTGAATCACTGTTAGGAGAAGAAGGTATTCTCCCAGCAGGCGAGAGTCTCTATAGCGCGGCAAATATTAACCTGGTTCATTACATCAATGCTTCAGTGCGTGCGCATGCGCTATATCAGATCAATGTCCATTACATCGTGCAAGATAATGAAGTGGTTATTGTCGATGAGTTTACCGGCCGTACAATGCCCGGTCGACGTTGGTCCGAAGGATTACATCAGGCCGTTGAAGCAAAAGAAGGCGTAACCATTCAAAATGAAAACCAGACGCTGGCTTCGATTACCTTTCAGAACTATTTCCGCCTGTATAACAAACTGGCAGGTATGACCGGTACGGCTGATACCGAAGCGTTTGAGTTCCAGTCAATTTATAGTCTTGAAGTTCTCGTTATCCCAACTAATGTCTCGGTTGCCAGAGCAGATCATACTGACCTTGTTTATCTTACACATGAAGACAAATTCATGGCGATAGCTGAAGATGTAAAAGACTGTGTTGCTAGAAAACAACCGGTTCTTGTTGGTACTGCATCAATTGAAGCTTCAGAGTTACTTTCAGGTCTGTTAGATAAATTAAAAATTAAGCACGAAGTTCTGAATGCTAAACAGCATGAGCGCGAAGCACATATTATTGCACAGGCGGGTCAGCCAGGAGCAGTAACGATTGCGACCAATATGGCGGGTCGAGGTACCGATATTGTGCTTGGTGGAAACCTTGATTTCGAAATTACCGAAAATGGTGAGAAAGCAGATGTCGATAAACTAACAACGGCCTGGAAGCAAAGACACGAAGATGTACTTAGTGCTGGTGGTTTACATGTCATTGGTTCAGAGCGACATGAATCACGACGTATTGATAATCAGCTTCGCGGTCGATCTGGTCGACAGGGCGATGCCGGCTCGTCTCGTTTCTATTTGTCATTGAATGATGATCTGATGCGAATTTTCGCATCGGACCGAGTTGCTGGCATGATGAAGCGCCTGGGTATGGAGAAGGGTGAGGCTATTGAGCATCCGTGGGTGAGTCGCGCAATTGAAAATGCCCAGAGAAAAGTAGAAGGGCATAACTTCGACATACGTAAACAGTTACTTGAGTACGATGATGTTGCAAATGACCAGCGTAAAGTTGTCTATGAGCAACGTAATGAATTAATGGATCAGGATGACGTCAGTGATGTGATTACTAATATTCGTGCTGATATTGTTGACAATGTTTTCAGTGCATTCATTGCGCCGGGTAGTATTGATGAACTTTGGGATGTGTCTGGCCTTGAAGAAGCGGTTGATACAGAGTTTGGTCTGACCCTGCCGTTACAGAAATGGCTTGATGACGATGATTCGCTTGATGAAGACGGACTTCGACAGAAAATCTTTGACGCTGTTAGTGAAGCTTATAGAGAAAAAGAAAACTCAGTGGGTGCAGAAGTATTGAGGCGTTTTGAAAAATATATCATGCTTCAGGTATTAGACAGCCACTGGAAAGATCATCTGGCTGCGATGGATTATCTGCGACAGAGTATCGGCTTACGTGGCTATGCGCAGAAAAATCCGAAACAGGAATATCGCCGTGAATCTTACGAAATGTTTTCACAGATGCTTGATCAGATAAAACAGGAAGTTATTACTGTTTTATCAAAAGTGCAGATTCAAGCTGAATCAGAAATTGAAGAGCTTGAAAAGAGCCAGCAGCATGAAGAGAATATGGTCTTCAATCATGAAGAGGCGGCAGGCTTATCTTCTCCTCAATCTGATATAGAAGAAGAAAAAGCGCAGCCATTCGTCAGAGATAAAAAGAAACTGGGCCGCAATGACCCATGCTGGTGTGGCTCGGGTAAAAAATTCAAACAATGTCACGGGAAATTAAGCTAGAAAATGACAGTTAATCTTAAAGCGCCAGAGTCTCTGCTGGCGGTTAACGGTGTAAAACTTTCAGCCATAGCTTCGGGCATTAAAAAAAATCAGGCAAAAGACCTGGTGCTGATTTCATTCGAATCATTTACTAACTGTGCGGCGGTGTTTACAAAAAATCGTTTCCGCGCTGCACCGGTTTTAATCGCTGAAAAAAATCTCTCCTCAGCACGACCTGTTCTTCTAATGATTAATTCTGGTAATGCCAATGCAGGTACAGGTGACTCTGGGTATCAAGATGCTCTCAAAACCTGTGAGTTGGCAGCAGCTGCCATAGGTTGTGAAGCAAATCAGGTTTTACCTTTCTCAACAGGTGTAATAGGTGAAAACCTGCCTGTTGATTGTTTTGAGAATAGCTTACCAAAATTAAATATATCGTTATCTGAAGATAACTGGATGCAAGCAGCTGAAGGTATCATGACAACTGATACCGTTGCTAAAGGTGTCTCTAAACAAATACAGCTTGATGGTGAAACAATTACCATTACCGGTATATCTAAAGGTTCTGGCATGATTAAACCTAACATGGCTACCATGTTAGGTTTCGTTGCAACCGATGCTAAAATCGATTCTGTGCTATTAAAAACTTGCCTCCAGAATGCTGTTGACCAGTCATTTAACGCTATCACCGTTGATGGGGATACTTCTACCAATGATAGTTGTGTTCTGATTGCCAGCGGATGTTCACCGGCTGTGGAACTTACTGAGGGATCCGCTAATCTTGATAAGTTTATTGTAGCTTTGAATGCAGTGATGCTGGAGCTTGCCCAGTCGATAATCCGAGATGGTGAGGGTGCAACTAAGTTTGTCGAAGTAAAAGTGGCGAATGCATCGAGTGTGAAAGATGCAAAGGAAATTGCTTATACTGTCGCTCATTCACCACTAGTAAAAACAGCATTGTTTGCCAGTGATCCGAACTGGGGAAGAATTCTTGCAGCTGTGGGTCGTGCTGAGATAAATGAGCTGGATATAGATAAACTTTCTATTCATCTTGATGATGTCTGTATTGTTGAAAATGGTGGTCGAGCCGATAGCTACACCGAGGCGGCAGGACAAAAGGTGATGTCGAAGACCGAGATTGTGATTACGGTAGACCTGAATGCTGGCTCTGAAACAGCTTCAGTCTGGACCTCTGATCTGTCGTATGACTACGTTAAAATTAATGCTGAATATCGATCCTGATGTCGAATCGTGTTGTCCATGTCGCGGTTGGAGTGATTAAAAACCAGGATAACGAAGTTTTAATAAGCAAACGTGCAGACCATGTTCACCAGGGTGGATTATGGGAATTTCCTGGTGGAAAAATTGAGTCAGGGGAAAAAGTTGTTGATGCACTAAAGCGGGAATTAAAAGAAGAGCTTGGCATAACCTGCCAACAAGTTCGGCCTCTTTCCGAAATCGAGTTTGATTACGGCGATAAGAAAGTTTGTTTGCATACACAGGTTATCAATGAGTTTATGGGGACTGCTTCTGGTTGTGAAGGTCAGCTAGTTCAATGGGTTAAGCTTAATTCGCTTAAAGATTATTCCTTCCCTGAAGCTAATGTAGCGATACTTCGCCAAATACAGTTACCTGAGCTAATTCAAATTACTGGTCAATACACAACTATAAAAGAGTTATTGTCGAAGTCTGAACAATGCTTTCGAAATGGTGTATCAATGCTACATTTTCGCGCCCATCATCTGTCTGATACTGAATATATAAGCCATGCGAAAGTATTAAAATCTTTATGCGCAGATTATGAAGTAGCCATGATAATCAATCGCAATCAGAAAGTATTTGAAGAGATTGATGCTGATGGATTACACCTGACTCGCTATGAATCCCTCAAGTATGTTGACAGGCCAGTAGGACGTGAAAAATATTTATCAGTTTCCTGCCACTCGAAACAGGAAATTAAAGTTGCTAGACATCTCAAGGCTGATTACTGTTTTATCTCACCTGTCAAAGTTGCTATAAGCCATGATGCTGGCGAAGCGATTGGATTTGAGGCCTTTAAGTGTTTCTGTCATCAATCGCCTTTTCCTCTCTATGCGTTGGGTGGGATGACGACAAATGATATCAAGCAGGTACGCTCATTGGGTGGAGCAGGTGTTGCAGGTATTTCAGAGTACTGGTGATGAAAAAAGACTTTATTCAAATTGCTGTTTTCATCTTACTGATTGCCCTAATTATTTCAGGGCAGATACTATTTAACAAAACTGACGCACCCGGTGATGATGTGGTCGTTGTTGATTATGCTTGCCGGCTGGACTTACAGGAGTGCGTTCTCTTTATAAACAATGCCGAGTTAACTGTTTCTGCCGAAGGCGATTTACAGCCGTTAAAACCTTTTACCATCAAGATTAAAGATCAGACATCTATCATTAAAAATGCAGTTGTTGATTTATCAATGCTTGAAATGGAGATGGGTAAGAATCAGTTTACCTTTGAGCGGCTAAATCCAACAGAGTGGCATGCTTCGGTTGTGATCCCTGTTTGTACGACAGGACGAAGAGACTGGAAGGTGGAGCTATCAGTTAAAACAGCTGAAAAAAACTATTTAATGAGTGTTTTACTTCAGCTTTAAAAGCAGCAGTTGCATAAAATAAAGTGGATATCATCATCGCATTGTTCAGGGTTGGAACTGAAGTCTGTGCTCTGTAAAAATCGAATTGAGAACCTGTGTTTTCCTGCGCTAATTTCCGGAAAATAAGTGGCTGCTTTCGGGATAGCGACTCGGATCATCTGGTAAGGCCGATTTAGGTCTAGATTGTCCTGATAAAAACCGTTATCAGCTACGTGCTCAACGTTATCACCACTATTGCGAATGGTTTTTAGTGCTAATTTGATGGCGCTGTTCAGTGTTTCGAAAGGTGAAAGCCAGTCTGCCAGCTGCTGGTTGCGACTACCTGAGTCCTGATTGATCCATTGAATATAAAGCGGGGAATCAAAGTTTCCGGAGCTTCCCGGTAAAATGCTCTTTTGTTTGGCGGCATTGAGAATTATATTCTGATGCAGATGGTGGCCGATAGCTCCATTTATGCTGTGTAATTCATTATTTAAAGACTTATATTCTTCAATTAACTTAAGTGATTTTTTTTCATTCACACCTGGTTGATCGAGTAAACCCTGAACATGGTTCTGTTGTCTCTCGAGTTCCTTGATGACTTCCGATTTAATGTCGGTGCGGTTAGTAAACTCCAGAATGTCGTTAAGTACGTTTACAGCATTGGTATTATCCCAGACATTTTTGGCCCGAGCGAAATAATTGATCTGATCAAACAACAGATCAAGACGCATCATCGAGCGGATGCGTTTATTAATGGGCTGTTCGTATATCTGGTAGTCTTTCACAGTAGCCGTGTGTAAGTTTAAAAGTTAATTTTATATATCAAAGCCTATAGTCAGGCAATATATTTTAACAGCTTATTTTTTATTATATTGGGCCGCTTGTAACAGAAAATCGTCATGTAGTTTCTGTATTTCGATATTGAGTGTGTTCAGATCGTCATTATTTACAATTATAAACTCAGCAGACGCCAGTCGTTGTTCTCTTGTAACCTGGTTGTTGATAATAGCCTGAATATCTTCCTTACTTCTATTGTCTCTGCTGGACGCGCGGTCAATTTGAAGGTTCTCGTCACTATCGATGACCAGGATGCTATTAAAGCGTTTTTGATGCTGTCCTTCAATCAATAATGGGACAACAATAATGCAGTAAGGTGATGACGCCTCCTGTACCTGTTGCTCTACAATCAGCCAGATAAGTGGGTGCAATATGGCTTCTAGCTGTTGTTTTTTTTGTACGTTATTAAAAACGATATCTGCCAGTTTCTTACGGTTAATCGTTTGGTCGGTACTGAGTATACCAGCACCAAATTGCTCGATAATAGCTGGGTATGCTGGGCCATCAGGTGAAGATATTTGATGTGCGATATCGTCGGTGTCAATAACACTAACGCCGAGCTGTTTAAAGATATTCGCAACCGTCGATTTTCCGCTGCCTATGCCACCGGTCAATCCAACACGGAACATGGGCTAACCGAGATACCAGTGTATGATTTGTTCGCCCCACATCATTGCGACCCAGCCAGCGATTGCTAGATATGGGCCGAAAGGGATTGGGGTGCTTCTCTCATGTTTATTGAACATCATCATGGTGATGCCAATAATCGCACCTGAAGCCGATGATAGAATGATAATCAGTGGAATGAATGTCCAGCCGAACCATGCACCAAAAAGTGCGAGCAGTTTAAAATCGCCATAGCCCATGCCTTCTTTGCCCGTGATTAACTTAAACAGCTGGTAAACACTCCAGAGAATCATATAGCCGGTGATTGCACCAATAATACTGCTGGCGGGATCTATATAGATATTAAAAATGCTGATCAACAAACCAAGCCAAAGAACTGGCAGGGTGATGTCGTCTGGTAATATTTGTTTATGAATGTCGATAACCGACATGGCCACTAAAGACCAGGTTAAGATCAAAGCGAATAATGTCTGCCAGCTTACGCCAAACTTTAACGCGACTGCTAAAGACAGGGCACCAGTGAGTAGTTCAATTAAAGGATACTGTATTGAAATATGTGCTTGGCAGTTGCTGCATTTGCCTCTTAATAATATATAGCTAAGCAGTGGAATATTTTCCCAGGCACGAATTTTATGTCCGCATTGTGGGCAGGTGGATGCAGGTTTTGATAAGGTAATTACTGAGTCAGTGCCTGGGTCTTTTATTTCCAGCAATTCACGGCACTGAGATTTCCAGTCGTTTTCCAGCATCAGCGGAAAACGATAGATAACAACATTTAAAAAGCTGCCAACACTTAAGCCAACGAGAATGACGAAGGTATAAAAGATTCCAGGATTAAGCTGGAATAATTCGATGATTTGCACGTCGCTTTCTCAATTTAGAATGCGTCGCCCATCTTGAAGATAGGTAAGTACATCGCGATAACCAGTCCACCAATAACGATTGCCAGAAAGACCATAATCATTGGTTCCATTAATGCAGTCAATGCATCAACAGCATTGTCGACCTGCTCTTCATAATAATCGGCAACTTTACCCAGCATATCATCCAGTGCGCCGGACTCTTCACCAATGGCGACCATTTGTATAACCATATTCGGGAACAGACCTGACTGCGCAAGACTGACCTGGAGTTGTTGACCTGCGGCAATATCATCGCGTATCCGAAGAATAGCTGCCGAGAAAATTCGGTTACCTGCGGCACCAGCAACTGAGTCCATGGCTTCAACCAGTGGTACACCGGCAGCAAACATGGTTGACAGCGTTCTTGAAAAACGTGCAATAGCCGATTTGTTGGTCAGGTCGCTGACAACAGGGGCTTTAAGTACAAAGCCATCAAACCATAAATTAAATTTTTCAGACTTTTGTTTCAGTGTTTTAAACCCGAATATAGCACCACCAATGGCGCCAAAAATAATGTACCAGCTTTCGATAAAGCTGTCGGACAAACCAACAACGAACTGTGTGAAAACAGGTAGGTCTGCACCAAAGCCTTTAAACATATCGGCGAAAACCGGTACCACGAACATTAACAGGATGGTGGTAACAATAAAGGCAACAACAAGAACAGATATAGGATAGACCAGTGCTTTTTTGATTTTACCTTTTAGCGATTCCGATTTCTCTTTATAGACAGCAATTTTTTCCAGCAGGGTTTCTAATGCACCCGACTGTTCACCGGCATCAACCAGGTTACAGAATAAGTCATCAAAATATAGAGGATGTTTTTTCAGTGCATTATGAAACGTGCCGCCAGCTTCTACATCGGCCTTAATTTCAAGAATCAGGTCACGCATGCTGGGATTTTCATGACCCTCACCAACAATACTAAACGCCTGTACCAATGGCACACCTGCTTTCATCATTGTTGCTAGCTGGCGACTGAATACGGCGATATCTGCGGGTGTAATTTTTTTCGCTCCACCACCAAACAATGGCTGTGGTTTTTTTCTAACTTTTTTTGGCGTGACGCCTTGTTTACGTAAGGCCGCTTTTACCAGGTCTGCGCTTAAGGCTGATTCTTCGCCTTTAATTTTATGTCCCTGGCGATTAACACCTTCCCAGACAAACTGAATTTTTTTAGCCGCTTTTTTAGCCATGTTTTAATCCTTCGTTACGCGGTTTAATTCTTTTAGGCTCATAACACCGGCTTTAACTTTCTTCAGGCCTGAGCGCCGTAAATCATCGATACCATCTTTTGCAGCCTGATCGGCTATATCCATTGCATTGCCATTTTGCATAATAATTCGGCCTATTTCTTCAGACAGAGGCATAACCTGATAGATACCAACACGACCTTTACTGCCTTTATCACACTGGTCACAGCCCACCGCTTTATAAATAGTCATGCCTTCGGCAATATCTTCTTCTGTAAAGCCTTCTTCAAGCAAAGCTTCTTTTGGTATTTCATCTACTTCTTTGCATTCATTACAAAGTCGTCTTCCAAGGCGCTGTGCAATAATTAAATTAACGGCTGAAGCAATATTGAATGGTGGTACACCCATGTTAACAAGTCGTGCTAAGGTCTGTGGAGCATCGTTAGTATGAAGCGTCGACATTACCATATGACCGGTTTGTGCGGCTTTAATAGCAATCTCGGCAGTTTCAAGGTCACGAATCTCACCGACCATAACAATATCCGGGTCTTGTCGTAAGAAAGCACGAAGTGCAGAGCCAAAGTCTAAGCCCACTTTTGGGTTTACATTAACTTGATTAATACCTTCAAGATTGATCTCAACCGGATCTTCAGCTGTTGATATATTGGTGTCTTCTGTATTAAGAATATTCAGGCCTGTGTATAAAGAAACTGTTTTACCACTTCCGGTCGGGCCCGTTACTAAAATCATGCCATATGGATTTGCCAAGGCATCAAGATAAAGTTGTTTCTGGTCTTCTTCGTAACCGAGCACATCAATACCTAACTGAGCGCTAGAGGAGTCCAGAATACGTAAAACTATTTTTTCACCAAATAAAGTTGGGCAGGTATTGACTCGAAAGTCTATAGAACGACTTTTCGAAATATTCATTTTGATACGACCATCCTGCGGGACTCGTCGCTCAGCGGTATCCATTTTAGACATTACTTTTATTCGTGCAGTAATGCGTGGTGCCATGGTTAAAGGTGGCGAAGCAACCTCTCTCAAAATACCATCTATACGGAACCTTACTCGGTAACGTTTTTCGTAGGGTTCAAAATGTAAATCCGAGGCCTTTTTATTAATCGCATCCAGCAGTACTTTATTTACAAAGCGAACGACAGGGGTATCATCTACTTCGCTACTATCGGCCTCCTGTTTTTTCGTGTCATCTTCATCTGAGAACTCGACATCGTCGAGGTCCTCATCCATCAGGTCATCCATGCCGGTGTCCTGACTACTGAGGACTTTCTCAATCATGGCTTCGAGTTTATTAATTTCGCAGAGTATCGCTTCGGTATTGGTGCCGGTCTGGAATTTTATTTCTTCCAGCGCAATTTGGTTGGCAGGGTCAGCGATACCGATATAAAGACGATTGCCACGTTTATACAGCGGCAGGGCATGGTGCTTGGTGATTAATTTTTCATCAACAATATCTACCGGGAAGGCTTCGCTATCCATTGCGGCCAGGTCGATTAACGGGATACCAAATTCCTGTGAAGCGGCCACAGCAATTTTTTCAGCAGAAAGAGCCTTGCTGTCGACCAGTTGTTTAATAAAGGAAATTTTTTCCTTCTGGGCCTGCTGTTGTGCGGCAACGGCTTTTTCTTCTGTGATTAGGCCATCCAGAATTAGTTTTCGCGCCAAGCCAGTTAATTTAGGTGCTGTAGCCATTTTTTATTATCCCTTGAACTAAGCAAGAGTATAGTTGATTTTTTAATTATATAAATAGCATAAGTTATGGAAAACTATAAAAAATTTCAATGCTAAGTTGTTTTTTTATGATTCAATGTGCATTTATTAAATTTAGGCCAAAAAAAACCCCGCCTGGGCGGGGTTTTTTTAGACTAAGTGATATTAGTCAGTACATACGTTAGCAAATGAACCGTCACCAGCTGGGTCAATACAAGTACCAGTAGTTGTCCATTGTAAAGATACAGCTTGTACACCATCAGCAACAACAGTGCCAGCAGCATCAAAACGCTGTGGAGTCCAGATCATTGTTTCATCAGTACCGTCACCATCTGAATCCAGATTTGAAGTAACAGTAATAATACCACCTGCAGTAACTGCAAGCGTCTCTACTGCACCAACAGTACCTGTAATGTCAGGATTCGCCACAAAGTTATACAGACGACCTACGCCATTAACTGCACCAGTCTTTGGTGTGCCTGCAGGGTGGCACTGAGCCAGACCGTGCCACTCTGATGAACATAGTTTAACCTGAGCTTTATAAGGTGCTGCGGTGTTCATAACTTCTTTAAATTCAGCTTTCGCGATAAATTCCTGATAAGCAGGAACAGCGATTGACGCCAGAATACCGATAATCGCAACAACGATCATCAATTCGATCAGTGTAAAACCTTTTTGTACTTGTTTAGCAATTTGCATGTGTTTCTCCAAAAATGGTTAGGCGTTACCGCCTGGTTAAAACCTGTATGGTTGATGAATATATAGCAGGCTCTGTGCCAAATGTTGAAAAATTTTACATAACTGTTTTAAATCAATGACTTAAGAAAACCTTAAGAAAACAGGCGGTAAAAAATGACAGATAGTAGGTTGCATATTTGTCATATATTGACAATTTTGTCAGCTAATGACTGTTAGTAAATTAACAATAACTAATATGTAGATTTACGCTTCGGTTGAATTTGATGGTGATTGTTTGGCGAATTATTCGATATGCATTTTTTCCATGCGGTAGCGCAGCTGACGAAGTGTGATCCCGAGAATTTTTGCTGCCGCGGTTTTGTTCCAGCGCGCTTTATCCAGTGCTTTGATAATCGCCTGTTTCTCCATTTCTTCTAGTGATTGCCCATTGGCGGTATTTTGAGGTGATGCAGAATCAGGGGCTGAAACATTTTTTTCATTGCTCGGTAAATTCAGGTCGGCCCTTGATATCGTGTTGTTTTCGGCCAATGCGATTGCACGTTCAAGAATATTTTCCAGTTCACGTACATTGCCGGGGTATGAGTAAGACAGTAATGCATCGAGTGCATCCGGGCTTAAACGGGGCTCTGGAATTGACAGTTTCTGGCTGAGCTTTTTAATCAGTGCTCGCGAGAGTATTGGAATATCACTAATGCGTTCACGTAAACTTGGAATATCCAGTTCGATAACATTAATACGATAATACAGATCTTGTCTGAACTGACCTTTTTCAACCAGCTCGGCCAGGTTTTTGTGGCTGGCGCTTAAAATGCGCACATCAACAGCGATTTCTTGCTGATCACCAATACTACGCACGGCTTTTTCCTGGATTGCGCGCAGCAATTTTACCTGCATATTGAGGGGAAGCTCGGCGACTTCATCAAGAAATAATGTACCGCCATTGGCAACCTGGAAGAGGCCTTGTTTGTCGGTGGTTGCGCCAGTGAAACTGCCTTTTTTATGACCGAAGAATTCACTTTCCATTAACTCGGCTGGAATCGCGCCGCAGTTGACGGGAACAAACTGTGCATCTTTTCTTGGGCCTTCGATGTGAATTTGTCTGGCTGCCAGTTCTTTACCGCTACCCGATTCGCCATGAATAAACACTGGGGCCTGACTACGTGCTAACTTGGTGATCTTGCTTTTTAAAGTCTTTAACGCAGGAGCTTCACCAAGCAACTGTGACGTTTGTTGTTGATTCTCAGTGACTTTTGCCTGGCTGGTTGTTTCGGTATTACTTGGCAGTTTAATCGCCGAGCTAACAAGGTTTCGGAGGATATTGATATCCAGCGGCTTGGAGACGAAATCAAAGGCACCTGCTTTTAATGCACGCACAGCTGATTCCATATTACCGTGTGCAGTAATCACTGCGATGGGTAATTCTGGTTTATGCTGCTGGCTGTATTCAACCAGGGATATACCGTCACCATCGGGTAACTTCATATCCGTCAGGCAGAGGTCAAAATGCTGTTGATCGATCAGCTGTACCGCGGTGTTATAGTCTAATGCCGAAGTAGATTCGAGTCCCATTCTGCCAAGTGTGATTTCCAGCAGTTCACAAATATCGGGTTCATCGTCAACAATCAGGACGTGTTTGCTGCTCATAATAAAATCATTCTTCTAGTATATCTTCTGGTATTGCTTGTTTTTCAGGCTGGCGTTTTGTATCGCTGATAAAAGTAATGCGAAAACAGCTACCGCCTTTCGGTAAAGGAATAAATCGTATTTTAGCACGGTTGCTTTCAATCATTTCTTTAGTAATGTACAAACCTAAACCTGTGCCGGAAGAACTGGTAGTAAAGAACGGGTCAAAAATCTGGTGTACGAGTTCCGGGTTGATGCCGCTACCATTGTCGATAACATCGAGAAAAGGCTGACGTGATTCCAGCGAGACGCCCCCCTGAAGTTGAATACGAATCTGTGATTTTTCTCGTTCTGAGTGAGAAACAGCATTGCTGCATAAATTCCAGATCACCTGGTGAAGATGGTTCACGTCAAACAGGATATGTGTCTCTCTCGGGGTGATTTGAATATCGATCTGTTCAGCGGCCATGCCCTGAGAGTTACAGAACTCAGTACGAAAATCCTTTAACCAGTCATAAAGATTAATGTTTTCTCGATTGCTGGAGTTTTGCCTGGAGAGTTGCAGAATATTTTCGATGGTGTGATTTAAGCGTTGTACCTGTGTATTGATAATATTACTCAACTTGATATTCGAAGGTTCTTGTAAGGTTTCGTTGAGCAGCTGGGCGGCGTGGTTGATCGCGCCTAAAGGGTTACGTATTTCATGTGCAATGCTGGCTGTTAATCTGCCCAGGGATGCCAGTTTAACTTCCTGGAATCGCTGGTTGAGCTGGGCGGCATCTTCGATAAAAATAATAATTTCACTACCTTCCCGGGAATCATCCAGTCGCGTCATACCCGGTTGTAATTCAGGCAGACCCTGTTCCTGTTTTAATGGGGGTTGCTGCATTTGCGGATTTTTAATCCACTGGCGTAAGCGTTTAAACAGCGCGGGCGAAATGTTGGATAAATGTGGACGCCCATCAAGTTTACGGTTGCCGAGTAAGACTTCAGCGGCTTCATTGGCCATATAAATCTGGCCGTTTGGCAGGGCGACAACAATGCCGGTACGCATGTTTTTAATGATGTGTTCATTGAGCTTTTCAAGGTCGGCCAGCTCTGCCGTCGTCTGGCTGGCCAGAGCCTGGGATTCTTTAGAGCGGGTAGACAGTGTAGAAGCGATAATCGCCGAGCTGAAAAGCAGCAGGCCGAGTAACCCAGCCTTTGGATAATTGATGATTTCGCCGAGTGCAAAATTGTCGGCAAAAAACTGTTCACCAAGAACAGCCAGTGATGCGACTGATGAAACAAAATAGGCTGTCTGCTTCGAAAGAAAAATGCTGCTGGCGGTAATGTTAACGATCAGTAGCATGCCAATACCACTTTCGATGCCACCGCTTGAATGCATTAAAATAACAATAGTGATGATATCGATTACGGCCTGAATCATCACCTGAGTTTTAAAGTCTGGTGATCGGAGATAGGCCGAGTAAATAAACGATACACTGATAATGGTATAAAGCAGGCAGGTCCAGAAAAAAAGATTCGGTGCCTGGGTACCCAGAATATGGCCGGTGAAACCAGAAATAAAAAACACCAGAAACGAGCTGGCAAGGAAAAGCCGGTAATAATTTAATAGTCGTAAGGGTCGCCAGCTTAACTGATCATGTAACTGTTCGAGGCTGCTTTGCGTGGTGTCGGTATTTTGCACAATCTGTTCTTATTCTATTCGTGATAGCGATAACTGAATAGATTATAGATAAAAGCCGGCGCTATTGTGATTCTTTCCACTCTGCCAGGTGTTTCTGGCTACAGAATGTTTGCCCGCTTTCACGCACGGCCCTGTCTTCAGGAATAAACGCCTTGCATTGATGGCACTGCACAATGTTTTTGATCTCTTTCGGATTTTGAGAGCGAGATGTGCTGTTATTTCCAAGCTTGTTTTTTAACATGCGGCTGACCAGCCAGATAACAAGACCAATAGCGATGACAAAAATAAGACTTCGAAACATAGTTACTATCCACTAACAGTTAAATATACACATTAATTAAAAAGCAGTTTCCTGATAGAATCCACCCAATAATTACCCTGATCGAGTACGACTAAAACCACATGACAACAGCCCTATGACCACAGAAGTAACTATTGCACTGGCGCAGGAAAACTTTCTGGTGGGTGATACCTATGGGAACACCGAGAAGATAATAACGCTGGCCAGACAACAATGCCAGAGTGGTGTCGACCTGATTGTGTTCCCCGAACTGGCGATTACCGGTTATCCGCCGGAAGATTTATTGCTGCGCCCGTCTTTTATTCGGCAGGTGAAGCGTTGCATTGAAAAGTTATGTGCAGAAATAGAAGGTATCGAGCTGGTGGTAGGTGCACCACGGCTGGACGCTGTAACAGGTCGGCTGTTTAACAGTGCTTACTGGATTCGAAATGGTGTTGTCGAAGCTGTCTATGATAAAAAAGACCTGCCTAATTACGCAGTATTTGATGAAAAAAGATATTTTTCCGAAGGTCAGGATTCTTGTGTGGTCGAACTCAAGGGGCATAACTTTGCTCTACTCATTTGTGAAGATATCTGGCAGCAGCAACCGGCGGCAGAAGCAAAAGAGGCAGGTGCTGATAGCCTGCTAGTACTCAATGCATCACCATTCCATCGGCATAAAAACCGTCAGCGTCATCATGAACTTGACCAGCGTATCAAGGAAACGGGCTGCAATATCTTCTACCTGAATATGGTCGGAGGTCAGGACGAACTGGTGTTTGATGGTGCTTCTACTGTCATTAACAAGCAATGCGAAGTGATTGCCCGTGCGCACTCTTTTACTAATGAAGTCCTGCCGATTAAGTTGCATAACGGCGGCTTAAGCTCGACAGCGTCAATACCCGGTGAACGTGACGATCTGGCCGAGATATACCAGGCGTTGGTGACAGGGGTTAAAGATTATGTCGAAAAAAATGGCTTTAAAGGTGTATTGATTGGCTTATCAGGTGGTGTTGATTCGGCCTTAACCCTGGCTATTGCTGCTGATGCTGTTGGTGCTAAAAGAACTCGCGCGGTGATGATGCCATCTCGATATACGGCGCAGATGAGTTATGACGATGCCGAGAAAGAAGCCGATATACTTGGTGTTCAATATCAGGTTATCTCTATCGAAGCGCCGTTTAATGCTTTTCTCGATACGCTCGATGAGCCATTACTCAAAGGCACTGAGCCTGACGCAACCGAAGAGAATATACAGGCACGTTGCCGCGGTATTATGCTCATGGCCATCTCCAATAAAACTGGTTACATGGTGTTAACGACCGGCAATAAAAGTGAAATGGCAGTGGGCTATGCGACCTTATATGGAGATATGTCGGGTGGCTTTGCGCCATTAAAAGATATCAGTAAAACCCTGGTTTATGATTTGTGTCGTTACCGTAACTCGCTGTCTGAAGTGATTCCAGAACGTGTGCTGACCCGTCCACCATCCGCGGAGCTGGCGCCAGATCAGCTTGATCAGGATAGTTTGCCACCGTATGAAGTGATAGATGCAATTCTGGAGATGTCGGTGGAGCAGGATATGCCTGTAGCGGATATTGTTGAACAGGGTTATGATTTAGCCACTGTTGAGCGTATCATCGGCATGGTTCAGCGCAATGAATATAAACGTCGCCAGGCTGCGCCAGGTGTTAGAATAACGCGCCGTGCATTTGGTCGGGATAGACGGTATCCTATAACGTCTGGCTACCGGCGCTAATCAGTATTAGCCAATAAACTGAGTTGGCCAATATAAAAAATAATAATGCTCCCGGGGGTGAATGGTGAGCAACACGTAATCGATTTGAATGCGTGTTTACAGTTTTAGAGAGATGACCAATGAAAAAAATAGAAGCAATAATCAAACCTTTCAAGCTGGATGATGTCCGTGAAGCCCTCACTGAGATTGGTGTAACCGGAATGACAGCTACTGAAGTTAAGGGCTTTGGTCGCCAGAAAGGTCATACAGAGCTATATCGTGGCGCAGAATATGTGGTTGATTTCATGCCTAAAGTGAAACTGGAGTTGATTGTGTCTGATGACAAGCTGGAAAGTTGTCTGGGAGCAATCACTGAGGCGGCACGTACCGGTAAAATTGGTGATGGTAAGATTTTTGTTAGCACGGTAGAACGCGTGGTACGTATCCGTACTGGTGAAGAAGGTGACGAAGCGATTTGATCTGACCTGTTAATCTCTACAGATCCCCAGCTTAGGCCTCACTGAAATTAAATAATCAGCGAGACCTTAAATTGAACTTAGATAAGCCTCGGTAGTGAAGAGTTAATTTAACTCAGGAACTGCCGGGGCTTTTTCGTTTTTCAGCGACGTTTTTTCTTCTTCGCTGAGTTTTTCTATCTTCTTTGGCGGGTTCATTGACTGAATCTTGCGGGTATCGGCTGCCAGTTGTGTCATACCTAGTTTGCCATATCCCAAAGCCATAATTTCCAACGCACGATCACGTGCTGGAGATGTCTGGTAATGCAGAATCACGTTTTGTGCCCGGTTGATAGCAGATATCCAGGCTTCGCGTTCTATATAGTATTCAGCTGCGATAATTTCAGCTTCAGCCAGTTCATTACGTAAAAATACGCTGCGAAGGTAGGCATCAGGTGCATAAATGCTCTCAGGGTAACGTCGAATCACCGTGAGAAAATCTTTCATCGCTTGCTTGGTATTCTTCTGATCGTGCTCGGCAAGATTACGTGGGAACCAGGAATCAAGCAGTGTTATGCCACGGTAAAAGTTGGCTAAGCCGCGCAGGTAAATAGTGTAGTCAAGGTGCGGACTGGTTGGGTGCAGACGACGGAAACGGTCTACCGCGGCAATTGCAGAATCAGGTTCATCAAACTTGTAGTAGGCATAGGCAACATCTAGCTGTGCCTGCTTGGCATAATTACTGAACGGATAGCGGGCTTCCAGCGTTTCCAGTTTTTTGATCGCAGCTTCAAATTCAGCCAGGCGTAAATCATTTTTAGCTTCAATATAAAAATCTTTAGCGGTCCAGTCCTTGAATGGATCTTCTTTTTTTTCATCTGAGCCACAGGCAGTGAGAAGGCTCAACGCACTGAGAATAAAAATACGCTGGATAAGCGAACGGCTAGAAAAGAGTTTCACAACATTCATATTTAACATTACTACTGCTTAAGGTTACTGGTAAAAGTTTACTGGCCAAGCTAATTAAAACAAGTTAATGGATCACTACACTGTGCCCGGTATTACAGGGTACAATCTAGTCGCGTCCACAAGCGTAGCTATTATAACCGAGAACGAGATAGATTGATCCACATGCCTGAAGAATTACTTACCTCCGTAATACCTGATGAACTCTCTGGTCAGCGATTAGATGCGGCACTGGCCAAATTGTTCCCGGACTATTCGCGTAGTCGTCTTACCCAATGGGTGAAAGAGGGATTAGTCGAGCTGGATAACGACGCTGTATTGCGTCCACGCGATAAGATCTATTCTGGTCAGGTTGTCAGTGTGAAGGTGCAACCGATTGAATCAGATTCCGAGGTGCTGCCCGAACAGATTCCTCTTGATGTAGTGTTTGAAGATGACGATATTCTGGTCATTAATAAACCAGTGGGCATGGTAGTGCATCCTGCAGCTGGTAACTGGAGCGGTACCTTACAAAACGGTCTGCTGTTTTATTGCGATGAGCTTAAAAATATACCGCGAGCCGGTATTGTTCATCGGCTGGATAAAGATACCTCCGGTCTGCTGGTGGTGGCAAAAAACCTGAAATCGCATAAATCCCTGACTGAACAGCTGCAGGCTAGAACCGTGCACCGGGAATACCAGGCCATCGTCAATGGTGTTTTAACCGCCGGTGGTACGGTTGATCAGCCGATTGCACGTGATGTGAGAGAAAGAAAACGCATGGCAGTGCGCGAAGAAGGCAAAGAAGCTGTGACCCATTACCGGGTGATTGAAAAATTCCGTCGTCATACACATATTCGCGTTTTTCTTGAAACAGGCCGTACCCACCAGATTCGCGTACACATGAGTTATATTCGTTACCCGCTACTCGGTGATGTTCTTTATGGTGGCAAGGTGATGTTACCCAAGGGCGCCAGTGATGAGCTAATAGAAACAATTCGTGATTTTAAGCGCCAGGCCCTGCATGCCGCCAAGCTGGGTTTGATTCACCCTAAATCCGGCGAAGAAATGCAGTGGCAGGTCCCTGTGCCTGATGATATGCAAAAGGTGCTTGATGCGTTGGCGACAGATCTGGTTGAACACGAACAACGCCAGAATATAGAATAATGTCGATGACCAATGACGATCTGTTATGGGCTGACTGGCCTGCACCAGAAAAGATTCGCGCGCTGACAACAACACGCACTGGCGGTGTTAGTGAGTCAAAATTCCGAAGCCTGAATCTGGCCGACCATGTTGATGATGATATTTCGCATGTGCAGGAAAACCGTCAGCGACTTTGCCAGCATTTAAACATCCAGCAACCACTGTGGTTAAAACAGGTACACGGTGTACAAGTGGCGAATGCACAAACAGCAAAGTCACCAGTCGAGGCCGATGCGATCGTTTCTTTTCAAACTAACCATCCCTGTGCGGTGATGACAGCCGACTGTCTGCCGTTATTATTTTGTAATCAGTCAGCCACCAAAGTAGCCGCTGCTCATGCTGGCTGGCGTGGACTTGCCAACGGCGTGATTGAAGCCACTGTAGATGCAATGCAAGAAAGCAGTGATGCCTTGATGGTATGGTTAGGCCCGGCGATAGGACCTGAAAACTTTGAAGTAGGCCAGGATGTGGTTGATGCCTTTGTAAAGCAAGACAGTGGGGCAGAACAAGCTTTTTTGCAAACCGATGAGACGCATTACCTGGCGGATATTTACCAGTTGGCGAGACAACGGCTGAAGAAACTAGGTGTTGAAGCGGTATATGGTGGCGGTCTTTGTACCTATAGTGATGAAGATCGCTTTTATTCGTTCAGGCGAAACCCGGTCACCGGCCGTATGGCCAGCCTGATCTGGATAGAAGAATAATAAATGGTCAAAAATTAAAACGAAGAGGATTAGCAAATGAAAAAGTGGAGCGTACTAACACTGGTAGGTGCTGATCAGGCTGGCATTGTTGCTGGCGTCACCAAAGCTCTGGCAGCAGCCGACTGTGAGCTGGGCGAAACCTCGATGATGCAAATGGGTGGAAATTTTTCGATGATGCTGCGTGTACGCCATGACGATATTGACCTAGCATCAGCATTAAAAGACATTTGCCAGCAGCTGAATTTGCACCTGCATATTGATGACGATGTCGATGGCAAAACAGAGGCCGAAGAACCGGATGTTAATATTACCGTTTACGGTGCTGATCGCAGTGGTATTGTTGCCGAGGTGACGGGCGCTCTCGCCGATGCTGGTTTAAATATTGTCGATCTTGAAACCGCTGTCGGCGGCAGCAGCGACAAACCGATTTACATTATGACCATCGAAGGTAAAGCCTGTAACGGTGTTGATGCATTAAATGATGCGGCAAAAAATATCTCCGCAGGTATCGAACTGAATATCGTACCTATTCAGACCCTGAGAGCTTGAGATGGCGGTACTGGATATAATCTGCTATCCCGATGAGCGTTTAAAGCAGGAATCGGAAACAGTCGAAGAGTTTGATCAGGCATTAAAAGATTTTGTCGCCGATCTTGAAGAAACAAGGCTGGCCGGCCCGGGCGCTGTTGGCATTGCGGCACCCCAGGTTGGCATGGCGAAACGCATTGCGATTGTTGATGTTTCAAAGATGAAAAAGCCGGTTGAAAATCACGGTTACCTGTTGATGATTAATCCCGAAATCACCAAATGGGAAGGCATGGGAAAAGGCCGCGAAGGATGCCTCTCGGTGCCAGATTTTACCGGTAATGTGATTCGCGCAGAAAAAATTCATATTCGTTTCCAGAACACCGATGGTGAATGGACAGAGTTTGATACTCACGGTTTTGAAGCCCGTGCAATCCAGCATGAAATGGACCACCTTGATGGTATGTTATTTCTTGATCGACTGGTGAGTCGACGAACTGATCTTTTTCAACGAAAAGTTTATAAAAAATAACACCCACTGCAGAGGCGCGGAGACGCAGAGTGATAATAAGAAATTTGACGCAAGGTTGGATGTCAAAATTCTCAAGTTGAAAATAAAATACCAACTAGTTTGATATGTAGTTTTTCTCTGCGCCTCCGCGCCTC
>Ga0316207_10002063_pt1 | contig 21876 bp, 19 predicted proteins | sample 6weekpyrite_MG_FD_204943 | JGI IMG/M metagenome (GOLD analysis project Ga0316207, IMG submission 204943) | Microbial mat bacterial communities from mineral coupon in-situ incubated in ocean water Damariscotta River, Maine, United States -... | ecosystem: Environmental > Aquatic > Marine >...
ACCTGTAACCGTGTTCGTTTATCGGTTGATGGCACTATCTATACCTGCCTGGGTCAGGAACACAATTTAGCACTGCGCCCATTATTACGTGCGGGTTGTACTGACGATGAGCTAAAAGCAGCGATCTTAAAAGCCATTGATATGAAACCAGAAAAACACGAGTTTAATGAAAAACCTGAGAAGCTGGTTCGGTTTATGTCGATGACAGGGGGCTAGCGGAGCTAGCCAATCAAAAGTCGTTAGTCACTAGTCCAAAGTCAAAAATATGAGACTATAGACTGACGACTACAGACTTACGACTCTCTTTCTTATGGCACGAACAACTATCGACACATGGAACCCAGAGTTCCTCAAACTATCACCCATCTTTGATTCCATTCGTGACGTCGCGCAACCTTTCACTCAGCTCGAGCAATGGCCAACACTGCAACAATTCGTAGCCGAGTTTTCAAAGCGCGACATCAGCTCTTTTAATGGCACACAGATTCAGCCCGTCGAGCAAGGTTACACACCAGAAAAGTTTGACGATCACTATGAGTCACGTATTTATCTAAAAGGTGAACTACAAACCCGACTCGAAAACTGGCACGACTTCTTTAACGCCACAGCCTGGTTACAATTCCCAAAAATAAAATCTGCGCTTAATTCACTGCATTATGAAACCTCAAAAAACAGAGAAGCCGGAACCAATCGCAGCCCGTTAGAAAACGCGATTGCATTATTTGATGAATGCGGTTCGATCATTGTGGCTGATGATGAAAAGTATTTAGAACTTATTCGAAACCATCAGTGGAAAGAAATATTCTGGGACAATCAAGATGCATGGGGCAGCAATAACTCTTCAGGGCACGTTCAATGTTATGTTTTTGGGCACGCCATGCATGAAAAAGCATTAACACCTTATCTGGGTATGACTACACATAACATCATGCTCACGCAAGAGTCAGGTTTTTTTCAAAAGGATTTTTTAGAGCAACTTAGTATTATCGACCAGACCATTTCAGATATCTGGTTACGAAAAAAAATAGAAAAAGCTAAAGAGCTACAACCATTACCGTTACTAGGTATACCAGCCTGGTGGAAAGAAAAACAAGACAGTAAGTTTTATGACAATCAGGACTATTTCAGGCTATTAAATAAACAAAGCCAGAGAGAATAAACACACTCTAGCTTTTCAAATCCCCCATCTCAACATCTACTTACATAAACTGAGACTTTAGATAAAATAAATTATCATTTGCACATGTGATTAATTTTTTGAAAGTATGAATTTAATTCTTTAGCCACCATAACAGCATCATATTCATATGCATCAAGTATAATACTACTGCGCCTAAAACTAACAACCTCCTCAGACATCATTCCAAATCTGATAGATATACCTTCTCTAGGCTCCCCCTCTGATGTTACGGCAGCCACATTCCATTTCGAAAACTCCATATTCAAACTCTCATTCCTATCCTCATGCCCTGTCCCTGAACTTTTTATCAATATAGATAAACTACAATTACCAGAACCCTTTACCTCTATATTATTTTTTAAATAATATCTCTCCCCATCCCCTCCATAATAAATAGCTTTAAAATTCATCTTATCTGACTCAAGATAATCCTTAAGTCCTGAAATAACCCGGCTTGCTTCTTTTCTCTTATCTGACTGCAACACATCTCTTGGCTTAACTTTAGTATCAATAACACCACTGTCATGATGTCCAGAATTCAAGCGACTATAACCTCGAACAATAACTCTCCCTTCAAGGATGGTTGAGCCACCCACAATAGCGCTACCAGATACACGTGCACGATCACGCACTACCGCATCACCGGTAACAACTGCTTTACCCATAATTTTCGCCCGATCTTCTACCGAAGCAGCACCACAAACGGCAGCACCTCTGGCAATAAAAACACCCTCTGATACATAAGCACCATCTGCCACAAAGCCACCGGTCTGCGGGTTACGTGTTTTGTAATTGGTATAATAATATCCTGACTCATCAGGACACAAATCCGATGTATCGGCCAGTGCAACACCCGTTAAAAAGCTCATGACTATAAAAGAAATTATTTTATTTTTTATCATTTTCACTCTCATCTTCTCGATCTACTAAATATCAATTAATTAAACCTTACTTCAGACCTTTAAACAATCATCCCCTAACACTCCCTACCCCCTTTTTATTTTTCATGCTTTTCAGGCAGGCTTTTCTAGACTTTCCACTCTCGATACAATCCTTAATATACGACTTCCTTATAAGACCTTTCATACGATTTAGCCAGGAACCTTCATTTTTTTTCGTTTCGCATATCAAACCATATAAATATTCATAATCTGCGACGTAATAACTTTTACCATTTTTTTGATTTATTTTTTTCTTCTTATAGCCAACAAAACCTCCAGTAGAAAGGTGCACCTTCATAAATGCTGGATGGGGATTCTCTATCCAAAAATGGATTTTATTGTCAGAGCAGTTTGCAGTCGATGTCCAAAAATGCCCGCTGGGTTTATCATACGAGGGATAAATAGCAGCCGCACCAGCTTCTCCCCACCAATAACGATAGTCTGCAATCCCGCTACAGGAGAAATGACTCAGACTCTTTCCAGGTTTTAAGCCACTATTACTCGTACAGCTCCACTTACCGTCCAGCACTTTTTTTACGCATAAACGGAGTTTGATAATTTCAGATGAAATATTTCTATATGATATTTCTTCACTTATTCGTTTATTACATCGGGTACCTTGTTTTTTACCCACCAACTCAACTGGCTCAGACTGAGCAGCCAGGACAACACTTATAGGCATACAAAAAGTGAATACAAATAAAACTACTTTAGTTATATTAATAACGCTACCTTCAAATCTTCAATTCAAATAAATTTATATTCACTTAATATTCTAGAAAATCTCATTAGATTCACTATATCAAACATAGACTAATTAATCCGTCTTAACCGTGATTTGATTCGCAAAAAGATTTAACCAAGCAAGGTCAAAGAAAAATGTTCTCAAAGTTACAGTGAGATAAGCAGACAGAAACAAAAGGGCATTTAAGAAAGAGTGCATCCTTGCACTCAAGATATTACTAACAACCAGTATGGGGTGTTCTAACCACACACTGACTATAGGGGACGCGCATATAAAAGCACATCACCCAAATGGTGTAAATTTGCACAAAATATGTGCTTATTTTTTAAAAAGGGGTATTTTTTCGATAAATACATACTGTTTTTGTCCGTTTTAAGACCGTTTTTGTTATGCGGGTACTCGCTGGATTTGTTCGAGTATCTCTTCCCAGTGCTGATAAAACAAATAATGCCCCTGACCCTCACGGATAAAATATTCGGTGTGTTTTAAATGCTGTTTGAATCGTTGTGCTAATACTAAGGGCACATGATGATCACAGTCACCATGCCAGATATCAACCGGAATTGTTATATCCTCTGGCTTGAAGTCCCAGTCATGCATTAGCTGAATAATTTCGAATGCGGTTGCTTTACCACCCTGAAGAAAACCTTCCTGCAGTGATGCAAACATTTCTGTTTTGAAAGTTTCATTTTTCATGATTTGCTGATCTGCCACATCCATCTTTTCACTGAGCTGAGCAAAGAAACCCGCCGGGTCATTAATAACACCTTTGACTAAAACATCACTCAATAGTTTGTAAACTTTTGGCAGGTATTTGGCCAGCCGTATATTCATTTTATACAGCGGGATAATTTGCTCATAATCGGAAGAGGACTCTGCCGGCATACCGGCACTGATCAGCACTACTTTTTTTAACCGCTCAGGTATCTCATGCGCACAGGCCAGTGCGTACATGCCACCCATGGCATAACCGGTAATGGAGAACTGCTTAATTTCTAAATGATCAACCAACTGAATCAGATCCGCAATCCATTTGATATAACTCATATCAGGGTCAGGGTCGGACGCACCAAAACCCGGGCGGTCGATGACAATCAGCCGGACTGATTTATTCTGTGAAATTTCATCGCCATTTAATGCCAGCTCCAGACGCGACCCCAGCACACTGTGACAATGAACAACCGGCTCACCGTCTGCATCGCCATACTCCTGCCAGGCCATGTTTCTGCCATCAGCTAACTGCAGCACTTTATAATTTTGCTGCCAGGCTTTGGCTTTCGCTAACAAGCTCTTGCGCCCACCCGGTACCACAGCCGGTATCGAATTAACAAAGGTTCCCATGCCGTTATAAACCAGACTGACCAGTTCCGCCTGACGTGAGGTCTGTGTTTTTTTCATTACCGACTTTACCTGCGTGCGCACGGTATGCTCGGAAACGCTTGATTCACAGGAAATTTCTTTAATACTTAAACCACGCACTAACTGCGACGTTATCGCCATTTCTTTTTCGGTTAATCCGTAAATTTCCGCTAATTCCGGTGGCAGGTTTAATGGCTGTGACTTACGCTGTGCGATAAAAACGGCAACAGACGCTTTTTGCTCCATACCATGATGTTTTAAGGGCGCGAGAAAAAGCATTAAACTATTTTTAGTCACTTCATTGGTCATTGCCAGCGTGTGACCTCGTGAGGTCGCCGGATCATGCTTGGACATCAAACGAATTGAGTTTACTAATTTCTCATTGTTTTCTTTAGACGCTGCCAGTGAACCTTGCTGTACAGACAAACCCGTTTTAGCTTCTAATAATTCATCGGCCAGTACATTACTTTCGATAATTTGCGCATTAGCATCAACCAGCACCAGCGCAATGGGCAGGCGATCCAGTAATGACAATACCACTTCATGTTGCTCATCAATATCAATAAGACGTTTAGCAATTTTTATAGCACGTGCAAAGTGACTGATTAGCAGATCGTTGACTTCACCAAGTTCGTCAGGTACTACTTCGACCGCATCATCATTGATACTGGTTAACGACTTTAATGTTTCGGAAATGGTGGTTTTGGATTGTTTTTCATCGATAGCCGATATGGCAGGTATGACTGATAACACATCCTGCTCTGGATTTGCCAGCACTGCCTGTGTGTCAACATAGTCAACATACTCAGCTAGTGAGTTCAGAAGGTCTGACCACTTTGACGGTTCCATCGCCGCATCATAGATCAGGCCTATCAATTGGTTGATATTTTTATTATCCATTTATTTTTATTATGTTTTAAGAACGGTTATTCATTACTGATAACACGACCTTTGTTTTTATATAAACTTTAAATCCACCTGCATAATACAAACTTTCAGTCCATGATACTCTACTTGTTCCCGTTCCTGCCAGCCCAGCTTGTTATAAAAGCCTTGCTGATCGGGAGTATATAAATACAATTGCTCTATTCCCTGTTTCGCAGCCTGTTGCATAACATGCCTGACTAACTGGCTGCCAACCCCCTGGCATCGCTTTGCCTCATCGACGTAGACACTTGCCAGCCATGGTGTCAGTTGTGATCTTATTTCCATATCACACTGCACGATGGCAGCCGAACCCAGCAATTGCTCGGCACTGGCAACATATGTCGTCGGAATAAAATCATCGTTTAGGTAGGTCTGCATTTTATCAATACGCTGCTGCAGACTCTGAGCGGGATTTAATGACTGCCACTGCGCCTGATGCCAGTCTGCTAACGGTATTAAATACTGAGGGACTTTTTTTAAATCATCAATCTGCATTTTTAAAACACATGCCTCGAACCCAGCAACACATTTGAATCACCCGTATCAATCGCATAGGCAAAATCAAGACGAATATTTACCTTTACAAAAGCTGCCAGTTTCCAGCGGAACCCAAAACCTACCGATGGGTGAAGATCTGATATATCAATTTCACTTGCTCGTTCATAGGTATTACCGACATCAAACAAAAAACCATATCGATAGGCAGGGTTAAGTGAAAAAGGTGCAAGGTACTCAACATTCATCTGCAACATGGCGTTGCCAGTATAGGCACCCTTCTCATAACCCCGTAAAGACCTGCCACCTAAATCAAACACCGGGTCACCCAGATAATCTGTGTTACTAAAGCCCAGCTGAACCTGTACATTTAAGTTATTTAAAGGATTGGATTTGAGCCGGTAATAACTTCGGTAAAATAATAAATGTTTGGTGTGCGCTTCTTGTTCTGATGAAAAAACCTGATTGGTATTAACAATATAGCCAACGTCTTTACCGCGCCGGTTATATAAATATTCATTAATTCTTTTATAACCCAGACGAAGTTCTAAAAAATCACCACGAAAATCAGGCAAAGAAATATCACCGGCAAACATCGCTTCATTATTACGTTCTTCTGTATAAAGACCCGCTCCTATGTACCAGCCTGAACTCCGGCCTTTAGGATTTAACCAGCGCTCCATTGCAAAGCCGTACTTAAATTCTTCTCGCAACTGCGGATCATCGGTGTCGGATTCGACAGCAGCATCCCGGTAATCATTAAAGACTTCTAAGGTATAGGGCGAACCATTAAGCCTTGGCATACGATAAGTCAGGTTCTGACGAATATCACGCACACCCAGTACTTTGCCATTTTCTCTCGCCCGAAAACGCAGGCTTTTATTTGAGCCACCAATATTATCCCAGTACGCCCGCACGCCGTAATACAACCGATTTTCATCATCATCCATTTTAATTTCTGGCAAAATAAACAGATAGCGTTTTTCAACAACCCGAATTTCCAGCTTTACATTACTATCAAAAACCTGATTCTCTTCTTCATGGAGAAAATATTCAACCTTGCGAAACAGACTTAAATCCATGATCGCCTGAATATCGGATTCAATCGTTTTAATATTTAATTGATCACCAACCTTGGTCTGCATTTCCTGTAACAATACAAAATCTGCTGTTTTAACATTACCGACAAACTCAATTTTACTGATGATTGCCGCCTGCAATGGCGTTGCAGCTAATAATAAACCGATAAAAAACAGAGAATAGATATTTCGTACTAACAACTTCACTCTATTAAGCTCTCTCGCAATCCCTGGGGCACAACAATAAATATAACTGACAAAACTAAACAGAACGAGCATTCAATCCCTAAAAATTTCATTTATAACACCTAAAACGACTCAAAAAATAGCATTTTGTCCTGATTTTCTTGTCATCTGGCATTGAAAACGTCATTATGTGTGATTAAACATAATAATAATGATTTTTCATGAGCAGACCGACTCATAGGAAAAAATAGCAACAAAATGGGCCAACAATGAATATTAGAAAAGTCTGTATTTTGGGTGGTACTGGTTTTCTGGGGAGTACCTTAGTCAGCAAGCTGGCAGCTATGGGTATTAAAACCCGCCTCATCAGCAGACACCCTGAACGCTTCCGTCATTTACAGGTACTGCCTGAACTTGAAATTGTCGAATCTGATATCACCGACTTTAATCGTCTGTCCTTTTACCTGCATGATGTCGATGCGGTCATTAATCTGGTTGGGGTGCTTAATGACAACACGCTTGATGGCTCAGGTTTTAGAAAAATCCATATCGATCTGCCCAAATTAATCGTTCAGGCCTGCCAGAAAAACAACGTAACACGTTTACTGCAAATGAGCGCTTTGCATGCCGACGCAGGCACCGCCCCAAGCCATTATCTGCGCTCAAAAGGTGAGGGTGAAAATCATCTGCATATTTACAGCGACAAAGGTATTCAAATTACCACCTTCCGCCCTTCGGTAATTTTTGGACCGGGAGATGATTTTTTTAATCGCTTTGCCAAACTACTGAAAGTGACGCCTTTTGTTTGTCCTGTACCGCGTGCTAATAGCCGTTTTTCACCTGTTTATGTCGGTGATGTTGCTGACTCCATGGTCAAACATTTGCTTGATCCAAACAGTAACGGCTTAAGAATTGACCTGTGCGGCCCGCACACTTACAGCATGATGGAAATCATGCAATACACCGCCTCTGTAATGGGCATCAAACGCCGTTTTATAGCGCTGCCAGATCGACTTTCAAGACTGATGGCGCATATGTCTGACGTGGCCAATAGCATCCCCATTATTTCACCGGCAATGAACATGTTAATTCCGGGCTTTAAAGAATCACGCTTTTCAATCGATAACTATCGCTCATTACTGGTTGATAGTGTTTGCGACGATGCCGAAACACAAAAGACAGCGATCGAAGATATCGTGCCTAAATACCTGGGTAATGAACATAACCAACACCGCTATGACAAATTCAGAGCTAAATCTACTACGCGTTAATACCTAACAAAAACCTTATGCCACGCGACGAAGAGAAACTCCCTATTCTGCTTGTGATCTTCCTGCTACTACTGGGTGGGCTCTTATTATTTGGTTCAATCGGTACCTTTTTTGGTGTTTTTGATCCTGAAAGCCCTCCTCTGCAAAACCTTAAAGACGGCCTGGTAACGCTGATTTGTAGCCTGATAATTCTGTTTGCCGTTTTCGAAAAAGCGCTGAAAAAACGTTTTACAAAAAAACGAACAACAAGGCAGCCTTATCGAGTGCCATTAATTTTCAGGCTTAGTGATAATGAAAAAACTCAAAAAATCATAGCCACATTTATCATCTTATTATTTATTGCCTTTATCATGATACCGATTAGCTGGACTATACGCCCCACTTATCAGTATTCAAATAACGCCTTAATCCTGATGTGGCTGGTTATCTTTCCTTTAATCGCTTTTGACTGGCGCGGCGCTATTAAATATAAATTTAAAGACCTGTTTAAAGTCGGTCGTTTTTTTCTTTCAGCATGCTTTGTCGGCTATTTATTTATGTATATTGAATTGTTTCAAAGCGAATTCAATGTCAAAGAAAAAGAACTGGCAGTCACCATCGTAAACGTCAGTTCAAATAGTGATGATGACTATTGCTGGCAACGCGCAACGGTAAAAGATGCTGAAAACTATCGTCAGGATTTTTGCATCGATGATCTACTAGAACACAATCTGGTCAATGGTGACACTGCCTATATCGATAATGGAAAAGCCACCCTCTCACTCAGCGAAGGCTGGTTTGGATCAGTGGTCGATGTCATTATCTGGCATCCTCAATAAAACAAATAAACAACCGTTACCGATTTAGAAAACAAATAATGTAATAACCTCAAGAATTACAGTTGAAATCACCGGCAATCTACGTCAATCTTTCATCACCTCTTCTTTACGTGAAATGACCTTAAAATTGAACACTATTAAACAACAACTGATCAGCGCTTTTTGCGAGTTAATACCGAAAACGGCCATACTTCATCAAGCGGAAGAGCTACGTCCCTATGAGTGTGATGGTCTGTCTGCCTATCGACAGACACCGATGTTAGTTGTGTTACCAGAAACCATTGAGCAGGTTCAAGGCATTATTCAAACCTGTAAACAGCTTAATGTGCCAGTTATTGCTCGTGGTGCCGGCACTGGCCTTTCCGGCGGCGCTTTACCACTGGCCGATGGCGTTTTACTGAGTCTTGCACGGTTTAAAAACATTTTAGGTATCGACCCGCTGGCGCGTACCGCGCGGGTACAGCCGGGGGTTCGTAATCTGGCCATTTCAGAGGCCGCTAAAACCCACGGCCTTTATTACGCACCGGACCCTTCTTCACAAATCGCCTGCACCATTGGTGGCAATGTGGCAGAAAACTCCGGCGGCGTGCACTGCTTAAAGTACGGTTTAACCGTACACAATATTTTAAAACTGGATATTGTTACCATTGATGGCGAGCTGATTAGTATCGGTAGTGAAGCACTGGACAGCCCCGGTTATGATCTGCTGGCACTAATGACCGGTTCGGAAGGCATGCTTGGCGTGATTGTCGAAGTCACCGTTAAGCTGTTACCCATACCAGAGCAAGCTAAAGTCATTATGGCTTCCTTTGATGATGTTTATAAAGCCGGTCAGGCAGTTGCCAATATTATTTCTGCCGGCATTATTCCGGCCGGCCTTGAAATGATGGACAAGCTGGCGATTCAGGCAGCAGAAGATTTCATTCACGCTGATTACCCGCTCGATGCCGAAGCCATATTATTATGCGAACTTGATGGCAGCCATATTGAAGTTGATGAACTCATCCCACTGGCTGAAAAAGTCTTGCACGACAGTGGCGCCACTGAAACCCGACTGGCAAAAGATGAAGCGGAACGTGCCAAATTCTGGCAGGGCAGAAAATCAGCCTTCCCCGCTGTCGGCAGAATGGCGCCGGATTATTATTGTATGGATGGCACCATCCCGAAAAAAGAGCTCGCCAATGTACTTAAACGCATTGCTGATTTATCCGCTGAATACGACCTGCCAGTTGCCAATGTTTTCCATGCCGGTGACGGCAATATGCACCCACTGATTCTGTATGATGCAAATATCGAAGGCGAGCTGGAGCGCACCGAAGAATTCGGTGCAAAAATTCTCGAAGCCTGTGTTGAAGCCGGTGGCACAATTACCGGCGAGCATGGCGTGGGCATGGAAAAAATTGACCAGATGTGTGTGCAGTTTAAAAGCGCAGAGCTGTCGCAATTTCATGCAATCAAAGATGCCTTTGACCCGCTTGCACTTTTAAACCCGGGCAAAGCCGTTCCAACATTACACCGCTGTGCGGAACTTGGCGCCATGCATGTGCATGATGGCAAACTTCCTCACCCTGAGTTACCGCGTTTTTAAACATGAATGATCAAAGCCAACAATTACAGCAACAGATTAAAACCGCATTTGACAACAAAATGGCCTGCAATATTGTTGGTAGCGGCAGCAAAAACTTTTTAGGCAACGCCTCTTCTGCCGAAGAAACCGTTAGCACAAAAGATCACACAGGCATCATCAGTTATGACGCCAGTGAACTGGTGATGACTGTGCGTAGTGGCACCCGCTTAAAAGATATCGATGCGGCACTGGCAGAAAATAATCAAAGCCTGCCGTTTGAGCCACCTGCTTTTGGTGACGATGCCAGCATCGGTGGCACCATCGCCTGCAATTTATCCGGTCCGGCACGCGCTTATAGCGGCGCTGCCCGTGACTTTGTTTTAGGTGCTCATATCATCAATGGCAAAGGCGATGACTTACACTTTGGTGGACAGGTCATGAAAAATGTTGCCGGCTATGACGCTTCGCGTTTAATGGCCGGTGCTTATGGTACGCTGGGTTTAATACTGGATGTATCACTCAAGGTATTACCGATAGCGCAAAGCGAGATTACCGTTAAATCAGAACTGCCGGTGAATATCGCCATACAAACTATTAACGAACTGTCGGCACAAAACTTACCGATTACTGCCAGTTGTTATTTCGATAATCATCTTTATATCCGCCTTAATAGCAGTGAAAAAAATGCGCAGTCGGTCAGCCAGTTTATTTGCAAAAAGATCAGTGCCACTGAAATCGATAACAGCAAAGCTTTCTGGTTATCGATTAAAGAACAGCAACATGCATTCTTTGATACTGAAGAACCCATTGTACGATTATCTTTGCCGGCCACCACTCAGTCGCTGAATTTTGATGGTGAGCAACTCCTCGAATGGGGCGGCGCATTACGCTGGTTGAAATCAGACCTGAATATAAAACGGATTCGTCAGACTATTCAGCAATACGGAGGACATGCCAGTGTTTTCCGTAATGCATCATCCGATATCGAATTTTTTCATCCATTGGAGCCGGGCGTTAAACAATTACATCAACGCCTTAAACAAGCCTTTGACCCTGCCGGTATTTTAAATCCTGGCCGCCTGTATAAAGAGTTATAACATGCAGACTCAGATTGATTCAGAATTTAAATTCACTCTGGACGGTCAGCGTGCAGAAGAAATTTTAAGAAGCTGTGTTCACTGCGGTTTTTGTACTGCGACCTGTCCGACCTATCAGTTACTCGGTGATGAACTGGATTCACCTCGCGGGCGAATCTATTTAATCAAACAAATGCTGGAAGGCAATGAAGTTTCAATCAACACGCAGAAACACCTTGATCGCTGCCTGCTTTGCCGCTCCTGCGAAACAACTTGTCCGTCAGGTGTTGAATATTCACACTTGCTGGAAATTGGTCGCGACTTAGTTAATAAAAAAGTTTCAAGATCGGTTAAAGATAAGCTAATACGAAAAGTATTATGCTGGCTACTTCCTTATCCGAAACGTTTTTCTGCAATAATAAAACTTGGGCGCATATTTAAACCTTTTTTACCGGCTGGTATAAAAAAATCAATTCCTGATCTTAAGGGCAACCCGCAGTGGTCTGAAAAAACACAAAGCCGAAAAATGTTAATTTTAAATGGCTGCGTACAACCTTCACTCAGTCCTGAAATTAATGCTGCCAGTTCAAGAGTATTAAACAAACTGGGTATTGAGCTAATAAATAAACCGCTCGCTCAATGCTGCGGCGCGGTAAACCAGCACTTAAATGATGAGGTCACATCACTTAAGTTTATTAAACAAAACATTGATAACTGGTATCCACTGGTTAAATCGGGCGAAGCCGAAGCAATCATTATCACCGCAAGCGGCTGTGGTGCTATGGTTAAAGAATATGCCTACCAGTTACGCAATGATAACGATTATGCCGACAAGGCAAAAGTTATTAGCCTTGCCTGCAGGGATCTTTCTGAAGTAATTGCAGCGGAAGACTTGAGTAAATTAACTATTGATACTTCACCAAGCATTTCATTCCACAGCCCCTGCACCTTACAACACGCACTAAAACTCAGCGGCGTGGTGGAAAACATTTTAACCTCAGCAGGCTTCCAACTTAACATCATTAAAGATTCGCATTTATGCTGTGGCTCTGCCGGCACTTATTCAATCCTGCAGCCCGAAATCAGTCAGCAATTAAAGGTCAACAAACTTGCATCGCTGCAACTGGACAAACCCGATATTATCGCCACAGCCAATATCGGTTGCCTGCATCACCTGGCAACAGACAGTGAAATAGAAGTACTTCATTGGATTGAATTACTGGATCAAAAGGATAACGAGAGATGAATGTCAGCGAGGCTTTGCTTTCAAGAAAATCGGTGCGCGCATTTCTTAACAAACCCGTCAGGCGCGAACTGATCGAAACTCTATTAAACAATGCATCACACGCTCCCTCAGGTACTAACACACAACCCTGGCAGGTTGCTGTTGTCAGTGGCGATAGTAAAGTAAAGCTGCAGGAAAAACTTGAAAGCGCCTTTCGCGATAAAAAAACGGCCCATACAGACTACCAGTACTACCCGCTTGAATGGCAAACGCCTTATAAAGACCGCCGCCGTGCCTGTGGTTTACAGATGTATACAACCCTTGATATTCAGCGTGAAGATAAAGAAAAACAATTGAATCAATGGGCCGCCAATTATCGGGCATTTGATGCACCTGTCATGCTATTTTTCTTTCTCGACCCTGTTATGGAAAAAGGTTCTTTTCTTGATTACGGTATGTTCCTGCAATCTTTCATGCTGGCAGCCACAGAACAAGGGCTCTGCACCTGCCCACAAGCAGCGCTTGCAGATTACCCGGATATCGTTAAGCAAGAATTGAATTATGAACAGGACAAAATTCTGCTTTGTGGCATGGCACTTGGCTATGAAGATACTACTGCACAGGTCAATAGTTACCGCACACCACGTGAAGATTGTGATAGCTTTAGTCACTTCTTTGACTAAACCGCTGCTTAATTTTGATATACTAATCAAAACTCAATCATTTAACGGAAGATATTATGTTAATAGTTGTTTCACCTGCTAAAAAACTCGACTACGACACACCGGCAAAAACCAAACAAAATACGACTCCTGACTTCCTCGAACATTCACAAATTCTGATTGATCGTCTGCGTCAGTTCTCTGCCGTGGATATCGCTGAGCTAATGCACCTGAGCATGAAACTTGCCGAGTTAAACTTTGACCGTTACGAAGGCTGGCAATTACCACTGACCACAGATAATGCCAAACAGGCGATGTTCGCCTTTAAAGGTGATGTGTATACCGGTCTGGATGCAGAATCTTTTTCCGCTGCTGATATCAAATTTGCACAAAAACATTTCCGCATGCTGTCTGGCTTATACGGCTTACTGCGACCACTGGACTTAATGTACCCGTACCGCCTTGAGATGGGTACCAAACTTGATAATGAACGCGGAAAGAACCTGTATGCATTCTGGGGTAGCATCATTACCGATGCGATCAATAAGCAATTAAAAGCCAGTAAATCTGAGCATTTAATAAACCTTGCCTCTAATGAATACTTCAAATCCGTCAAGACTAAAGAAATTAATGCTGAAATTATCACACCGGCTTTTAAAGAGTATAAAAATGGTGAATATAAAATGATCGGCATTTATGCAAAAAAAGCCCGCGGTCTGTTAAGCCGTTATATTATCCAGAACCAGCTGTCTGATCCGGAAGATATCAAAAACTTTGACCTGGATGGTTATAAATTCAACAGCAAGGTCAGTAAAGGAAATAACTGGGTTTTCACTCGCAGACAATAACAGCCCTGCAATAATTTAAACTGGTTAATATTTAAAACTATTGATATATAGCAGTATCAATAGTCTTAAATTGATCTATAACTAGTTTATGAATCGACTGCTCAGCTTCTTCAAATACCTATTCCGCCGCAAGGTTAAATCTGACTCGCCTGCCTCTATGCATGTCAAATCCGATGAAATAAGTTATCTAAGTCAGCTTGCTGAAAAACAGTCCGTCATATTCAATCAGGCACAGAAGGAAATCAATAAAAAAACAGAGCAGTTAAAAGGCATTCTGGAAAATACCACTGACGCCTATATCATGCTGGATAATGACTGGATCATTAACTACATGAACCCTGCATCAGAAAACATGCTTGATATTTCTATTAAGGAATCGGTTGGTCGCGACCTCAGAGAGGTTATGCCTGACATAACGAGCATGTTTTACAAGATTTTACAGGCTTGCCTAAGAGATCAGGAACCTAAAAGCACTATTGCTCTTTATGGGCCTACCATGAAACATATTGAGGCATACACATACCCTTGTAGAAATGGAATTGCGTTGAGCTTACGTGATATTTCCCGACGAAAAAAATCTGAAGATGCTTTTTATAGAATACAACAGGAACAAATTCTAAGTCATCAGAAATTACAGTATGCCGCAGAATTAACCAGTTATATGAATGCCATTGATGAACATGCTCTGGTTTCCATTTCTGACACCAGCGGCACCATCATTCATGCCAATGAAAAATTTTGTGAGGTCAGTGGTTACAGCAAGCATGAGTTATTAGGACAACAACATAATATTATCAACTCTGGTATACATCCAAAATCTTATTTTGAAGAACTATGGAAAACAATAACAGCAGGTAAAAAATGGCATGGTGAAGTATGCAACCGGGCTAAAGATGGTTCTTTATACTGGGTTGATAGTGCCATTGTTCCCATGAAAAATGAAAAAAATGAAATCATACAATATTTGTCAGTACGCATCGATATAACAGACCGTAAGCAACAAGCGGCTGAAATGAAACAGACACTTGATGATCTGGCCATTACAAATACTAAACTTGAAAGAATTAGCAAAATTGATGGCTTGACTCAGATTTCAAATCGTCGCTACTTTGATGAAACTCTGGATAATGAAATTGCACGACTCAATCGCAAACACTCGCCATTAAGTCTTATTCTCTGCGATATAGATCACTTTAAAAACTATAATGATCATTATGGGCATCCGGGCGGCGACTACTGCCTGCAGCAGGTCGCCAAAAGTATTGAGTCATGCTTTAGTCGCGCCGGTGATCTGGTTGCGCGGTATGGCGGAGAAGAGTTTGCTGTCATACTTCCTGAGATTGACCGCAATACGGCTTTATTGCTGGCAGAAAAAATGCGAAAGAACATTGAACTGCTTAATATTGAACACGAAGCCAGCCCCGTCCGTAATCATGTTACTATCAGCATAGGGGTCAGTACTGTTTTAACTAATAAAGACTCTACGGCTGCTTCTCTTATTGAGCACGCTGATAATGCCTTATATGCAGCAAAAAATAACGGAAGAAATAACGTTCAGTTTAAATAGATCTGTTCGGTTTATCCTTTATTTATTTTCCGGTCTTTATTCCACATTCACATAAATTCTTTGAGTTTAATATTATTTTTAGCGGAATACTTTGCAAGCATCGCAAGAAACAGTTCCGCTGTTGAAAGCGCATCTTCAAGCGCATTGTGTGCTTTATATCTTGGAAGTCCATAAGCTTTCCTGATATTAAACAGGCGCAGCTCATTAGCTTTAATTGCAGCTCCTCGACGCTGTTTTTTTTTCATCTCCAATGCCATAGTGTCCACTACCCGTGTTACTAACGGAGTTGAAAATATTTTTTCACAGGCTGCATTTAAAAAACCTGTTTCTATTGCTGCATGATGTGCCACCAACACTCTTCCCTTCAGTGCTGTTATTAAATCAAGCAACGCTGATTTAAGTTCATCACCGGCTCTGGCTTCTGCATCCGTTATATTATGAATAGCCACATTGTCACTCTGCATCAATTTTTCCTGCCGGATGATCTGGTACACGTTTTCACTTAAAACGATACGATTATTTCTGATCACTGTATAACCGATACTTAAAATATTATCTTTAAGCGGGTCCAGCCCTGTTGTCTCCAAATCAAGTACTATAAATTCCAGATCTATAATATTCTCCGAAGGTGACGCTATTGGGTGTGAAAGATACTCTTTATATACCTCCGATTTAGAACGCCAGTACAGTAGTTTTCTGACAAAATTAAGCGGTAATATTCCATATAGAAATTTCATTAATAGCGCTGTTCCAATACAGTCTGCATGGTACGCACCACATCAAAGGCATCTTTTAAGTGTCGCCGCTCCAGTGTCGATAAAATCTCAGGAAACACATAATTATCAATCGGCAGACTCTTTTTCACCTGTAACATCTGGTGTTGCAACCTCACCGTTGAAATAAACTCCAGTGCATCTTTTAAATCACTCATACCATCATGGCTAAGCACGCCGGCTTCACTGGCAGCCATCAGCCTCTGTTGTGTATTTATTTCTGTTAAACCTGAGGATAATGCATACACTCTTGCCAGATCCACAATCGGTGTCAGACCTCTTTTTTTCATATTAAGTGCTTTTTCTTCATGCCCATTATCTTCCATAACGAAGTTTCTAAACAAACCAATAGGCGGCCTGAACTTGAGCGCATTTGCCGCTAACAGACCGAGAAAAATAGAGTTATCTTTTGTCTTATTCAGCACAGGTTCTCGCACTTCTGCCAGCAATTCTTTATCCCCAAACACACATCTAAGATCAAAAAATATACTCGATTGCATTAATGCCATCGGTTCCGGCTCATCAATCCACTTATTAAAATACGTTTTCCACACTTTTACAGGTTGTCGCCATTTTTCATTGCTGGCCATTACATTGCCGGGGCAATAAACATAACCACAATCATTTAAGCCATCACATACTTTTGCGCTGAGTTGTGTAAAATACTCAGCATGCTCTTCTGCGTTATAGTCATCTGACAAAATAATGCCATTATCCTGATCTGAAACAGCCGTCTGTTCATTTCTTGCCATTGAGCCTGCCACTATCCATGCAAAACTTACCGGCGCCTCGCCGATTTCCTGCTGCACTATTTTTATCATCTGTCGGTTTATTGCCACACCAATAGAACTGATTAGCCGGCCAATATCATAGGCCGTTAAACTATTCTCAACCAGATTCATTAATGTATTCGGAATCTGTCTGGCCAGTACGACCAGCTCTGCCACAGAACCGGAACGGTTAATTTCATTGATCAGATAAATGGAGTTATGGCTTTGCTGGCGTATCAAATCAGTTGCTGTAATCACACCGACAATCTGCTCTTCGCGGATTACCGGAATATGACGAATATTGTGTTTTGCCATCATCAACAATGCATCAGAGCCGGAAGCATCAGCACTTAATGTTAGCGGCCTTTCTGTCATTATTTTTTTAATTGGTAAATCAAGTGAAAGATTGTTGGCCACTACTTTTGTACAATACGCCCGGTCTGTCACGATACCCGTCAGTTTTTTTTGATTCATGACTAATGCAATTGTGTAACCTGCTTCTTGCATTGCTTTCGCAACAGACTGCACGCTATCGTTCTCTTCAACCAGTAATGGTTTGCCATGCACCAGTTCCGACACAGTGTTTGTAATAAGGGCGCTGTTTCCACTGTCACGGATATCCTCAATGGCACTTCTTAATCTTTGTGGCTTTTGCTGTGAAAAATACTCCGAAATGAAATCATATTGACGAAATAACTGTAAAAATACATTGCCCGGCACACGGTATAACAAAGTATCTTCTATCGCCTTGATTGCCAGTGTGATTTCACCGTCATTTAATAATGAACGATATCCTACCCAGTCACCTGCGCCATACTGCCCCTTTATATTACCCTCGGCATCAGTAACTGCCAGTGCACCGGAACGGATCAAAAACAATGTATGATTATTTTCACCCAGCCTGAGTAACTCTTCACCACTACGGCTATAGCTTATTTCCAGCGCATGAACAACTCTGTTTAGTTCATCATCCTGCAACTTATTCAGTGGTGCACACTGAGCTATATAATCACGAATTTCGAGCTGTTCTATTTCCATTTATATTTCCGAACCCACGCTGCTTTATTCGATCGTTTCATCTGCAAAATACGCATTACCATTCCATACTACCACCAGCCTTAACATTAACTTATTAATATTACTTTTTTCATCAATATTTATCTGCGCCAGCCAGTCACCTGTTTCTTTTTTCTTCATTCTTTGTGGCTGACTCTGTTGTTTTTTCTCGGCGATTGAAATCAACACATCTTCAATTTCTTTAGAACTATTTAGTGTAATTAGCAGCGGCTGTCCTGTCTGAATCTCTGCCAATGATTTCAATTTTATTTTCAGTCCCAGTGTATCCAGCACACAATCACCGGCACTGATATTACATTTATTCTCCGCCAGTAAAACCCGCATCGGCTGTTCTTTATTCGCAGCATAATAACCAGCAGCTATATAGCCTGCGATGGCCAGAAATGGCGCCATTACAAATGCAATAATTTTATGTTTTCCCATCATTCCTACAACTTTAAAAAATTAACAATTTTGTTTTATCATACACAAAACAAAGGCCCCAGAAAGGAGCCTTTGTCATTACTTTCACAATAATATTAGTTAATCACTAATGATCAGATGCACCACCGGCACCTGCTGGGACACGAATATCCTCAACCATGTGCTGAATATGCTCTGGTGGCTCTTCTGTTGCATTAGATACACCGTATGCCACGGCAAAGTTAATCAGCGCACCTACCGCACCAAATGCCCCTGGCGAAATTCCCATCATCCAGCCACCCGGATTGTCAGCCAGCATCGCTGTACCCGGGATAAACAATATGCCCTTGTACAGGAAGATGTAGATCAACGTAGAACCCAGACCTGCTAACATACCCGCGACAGCACCTTTATTATTAATACGCTTAACAAAGATACCCATCATCAGCGCCGGGAATAGCGACGATGCAGCCAGTCCAAATGCCAAAGCCACCACCTGCGCGGCGAACCCGGGCGGATTAAGCCCAAAGTAACCGGCCACCAGCACCGCCCCGGCCATTGCAATACGGCTGTATAGCAGCTCTTGCTTCTCAGTGATTTCAGGCTTAAAAACACCTTTCATCAAATCATGCGAGATCGATGAAGCAATCGCTAATAACAAACCTGCTGCTGTTGATAATGCAGCAGCAATACCACCGGCCGCCACCAGAGCAATGACCCAGTTTGGCAATTTAGCAATTTCAGGGTTAGCCAGCACCATGATGTCACGGTCAACTTTAACCATCTCGTTGCCTTTCCAGCCCGCTTTGTCAGCCGTCTCTGCAAATGACTTACTCTTGTCATTGTAGTACTGAATTTTGCCGTCACCGTTCTTATCTTCATACTTCAACAGACCGGTTTTTTCCCAGTTGCTGAACCACTGCGGCTTATCGGCATACGCCAGATTCGAATCAGCTGCAGCAACCGGACCTGTCTGAATAGTATTCATCAGATTCAACCTGGCCATGGCACCAACAGCAGGCGCTGTCGTATAAAGCAGCGCGATGAATACTAATGCCCAACCCGCTGATGAACGCGCATCACGGACCTTAGGCACGGTGAAGAATCGCATAATAACGTGTGGCAGACCTGCCGTACCAATCATCAGCGACAGTGTCAGCAGAACCATATTAAGCGTCCCGCCTTTTTGCTCGGTATAGGCGGCAAAGCCAAGGTCCCCCAATACCAGATCGAGTTTATCTAACAGATACACCCCGCTACCATCAGCCATCGTACTACCCAGGCCTAATTGCGGAATTGGGTTACCGGTTAATTGCAGTGAAATAAAGACCGCTGGCACCGTGTAAGCAAAGATCAGTACAACGTACTGCGCAATCTGTGTGTAAGTAACGCCTTTCATTCCACCTAATACTGCGTAGAAGAATACAATTGCCATACCCGCAAACAAACCGGCTTCAAAAGGCACTTCGAGGAAGCGAGAGAACGCCACGCCGATACCCTTCATCTGACCGATAACATATGTCAGTGACGCCACGATTAAACAAATAACGGCGACGATACGTGCCGTTCTTGAATAAAAGCGATCACCAATAAACTCAGGTACGGTGAACTTGCCGTACTTCCGTAAGTAAGGCGCCAGTAACATCGCCAGCAGTACATAACCACCGGTCCAGCCCATCAGGTAAACGGATGCATCATAACCTTTAAAGGCAATCAAACCTGCCATCGAGATAAAGGATGCTGCAGACATCCAGTCAGCGGCTGTTGCCATACCATTCTGAATAGGGTGAATACCTTTACCAGCAACATAAAACTCACTGGTTGTAGAGGCACGTGCCCAAACGGCGATACCCATATATAAAGCAAAGGTAAAACCGACGACAATATACGTTAATGTTTGTAATTCCATCGACTCGCCCCCTAGTCTTCGTGTACGTCAAATTCGCGATCAAGTTTGTTCATTCTCGATGCGTAAAAGAAAACCAGTGCAACAAAGGTATAAATAGAGCCTTGCTGCGCGAACCAGAAGCCGAGTTTATAACCGCCAATTTGAACCGCGTTTAAAACATCGACTAACAGAATCCCGAATAAAAATGAAACAACAAACCAAACGGCCAAACATCCCAGTACCAGGCGTAGATTTGCTTTCCAATATGCTTTTGCTTTATCAGAAGACATTCTTTCCCCTCAGATTATTTTTATGATTAAAAGCCAAATTTTGTAAAATTCCCCCACTTAGCTTATTCATACCCCAAAACAGTGCAAGCTCAATTTATCTGCTCCATTAGAGTCATAAAGTTATTTTATAAGCTCTCTTATTCAAAAATATAGCGTTTATCAAACCAGCCTACTATGTGGAGCGATTAGAAAAAAACACAATATAAACAAAAACTTATATATAAAAATCCAGCTATAGATTATATTTATATGTACGAAAAACAACCGGCAAGCAACAGCCTTTTTATTGGCTGCACTTTGCTGATATGGCGGTATTCTTGTATAACCATGTGAAATCAAGGTTTGAACCCTGTCCACAACTATCGCTATACTCGCCACCAGATAAATTAATCTTACTTGGAAAGCATATGATCACATCATTTAACCCTACTCCTCGCACATTAATGGGCCCAGGCCCATCTGATGTTCATCCTCGTATTTTGTCAGCGATTGGCAGACCCACTATCGGTCACCTCGACCCTGAGTTTGTCGCCATGATGGATGAAATTAAGACCATGCTTCAATACGCTTTCCAGACAAAAAATGAGTTAACCATTGCAGTATCTGCTCCGGGTTCTGCCGGCATGGAAACCTGCTTTGTGAACCTGATCGAAGCAGGCGACAGTGTTATCGTTTGCCAGAACGGCGTATTTGGCGGCCGTATGAAAGAAAACGTTGAGCGCGTTGGCGC
>Ga0316207_10002064_pt1 | contig 21865 bp, 20 predicted proteins | sample 6weekpyrite_MG_FD_204943 | JGI IMG/M metagenome (GOLD analysis project Ga0316207, IMG submission 204943) | Microbial mat bacterial communities from mineral coupon in-situ incubated in ocean water Damariscotta River, Maine, United States -... | ecosystem: Environmental > Aquatic > Marine >...
GGTGTGGGATTATCTATTGCGCAGTCATTAGTCAATCGACATGGTGGGCTTATTGAGTGTTCAAGTCAGCCAGGTGAAACACGATTTACAATATTATTGCCGATTGAAACGGAGAATAAAGAAAATGAATAAAGACAAGATCTGGATTATTGATGATGATCGGTCAATACGCTGGGTGCTTGAGAAAGCCCTGGAAAAAGCTGATATGGAAGTGATTAGCTATGAAAATGCAAATAAAATTATGGTCGAGCTGGAAAAAGGTTTGCCTGATGCCATTATCACAGATATTCGTATGCCGGGAATCAACGGATTTGAATTACTAGAAAAACTTAATTCAGAATACCCCGAGTTGCCCGTTATTATTATGACGGCGCATTCGGATTTGGATAGCGCAGTTTCTGCTTATCAGGGCGGTGCATTTGAATATTTACCTAAACCGTTTGATGTTGATGACGCGGTCGAAATGGTCAGTCGTGCGGTTGATTTGCGACGTGAAAAGAAAACTGAATTATCCAATGCACCTTTAGTAAAGACAGAAATAATCGGTGAAGCACCCGCAATGCAGGAAGTGTTTCGGGCAATTGGACGGTTAGCCCGTTCTAATATTACGGTATTAATTAACGGTGAATCAGGAACCGGTAAAGAATTGGTTGCGCATGCCTTGCATAAACATAGCCCGCGAGCAGGGCATGATTTTATTGCAATAAATACGGCAGCAATTCCAAAGGATTTGCTTGAATCAGAATTATTTGGCCATGAGAAAGGGGCCTTTACCGGCGCGCAAAGTTTACACCGGGGTCGTTTCGAGCAGGCGGATGGTGGCACACTGTTTTTAGATGAAATTGGTGATATGCCAGCAGAGTTACAAACACGGTTACTGCGTGTCCTTGCAGAGGGCGAATTTTACCGCGTTGGTGGACGCACAGCGGTTAAGGTTGATGTACGTATTATTGCAGCAACACACCAAAATCTGGAAAAGTTGGTAGCCGAAGGCCGTTTCCGAGAGGATTTATTTCACCGCTTGAATGTCATTCGCATACACGTGCCACCATTACGCGAGCGCAGAGAAGATATACCGTTATTAATGAATTTTTTTCTGGCAGAAGCAGCAAAGGAATTAAATTCGGAAGTAAAACGGTTGTTGGCCGAAACAGAAAAATATTTAAAAAGTCTGGATTGGCAAGGAAATGTCAGGCAGCTTGAAAACCTGTGTCGTTGGTTAACCGTAATGGCGCCTGGCCAGGAAGTGCACATGGATGATCTACCACCCGAATTACGTGATAACGATAGTGAGGAATCAGGTGGTAGTGATAATTGGCAGAAATCGTTAGAGCAATGGGCAGATAATAGTTTAGCGGGTGGCGATCTTGGTTTATTAAATTCAGCGGTACCGGATTTTGAACGCATAATGATTCGTAGCGCCTTACGTCATACCGGTGGACGTCGTCAGGACGCGGCTAAATTACTGGGTTGGGGGCGTAATACCTTAACCCGTAAGATCAAAGATCTTGGTATGGAGCTTAATTAGATAAAAGAACAACGATTGCAGATTGCTGTGTGGCCGATCAGCGATAACGTTTAGTACAGTTCGCGCAAGTAGATAGTTGAATCATTACCATGGTAAATACCAAAGGTCGCGACAGCCGTTGGGTCGTTATCGTGGTTACCATCGCCATCCCAGTCATATTGTAGCCATGGCTGAATCAGCGGAATCGATGCATTGTTGAGTAAAACCTGAATCAACACACTGCCAGTATTGGCCACTCCTGCCGTACTTCCCGATGCAGATAAGCTTAGGGTTGCTCGGCCACCCGTAAACGCAGAAAGACTGGGAATGGTTTCAGTCGGGTTTAGATTACCAGTATAAGCGCTCGCATCATCAAGCAAGAAGTGTCCGTATGTTGTCGCAAGGACACCGTTAACAGTATCAGTCAGGACCGTGCAGCTGTCATCCACTACCGGAGCAAAATCATTGGTTGCATTTTCATAGTATTGAATCGTGACGGGTAATTGTAGATCGATTAATTCCGAGCCAAAGCCGCCGCCTATATTCAAACGCCCAAAGCGAACTTCTGTGTTGTCAATATTGGCAATTGAATAGGGTTTACAGATGCCATCGTTATTTTCGTCATAACAAACGCCATCTGCATCAGAAACATCAGCAATGCTGAGATCAAGATTAATATCGCCGTTAAAGGGTATAGCCGGGTTGGCACCTGCGTTGGCAGTATCCCGTGGATCGGATGGACGTTGATATAAGATATTTTCGTTGCTAATGGTCAATGCAGCAACGCCATTGCCATCATTATTACCACTGACGTTAACATTCATAGCATCAACAGGTGCATCAAGTGTGGCCGGTGTCATGGCATTATTACTATAACTGCGATTGGCAAGATCGGCGGTATAGCGCCAGAAGCTACCGCGGTCATAGTTGAGGGTTGCAGCGCCATTTTCGGCAACAGCCGTAAGGGTGATAACAGGATCAGCTGTTAAATTAATAGCTTGATCCATATAACTAAAACTGCCGCAGCTATTAGCGAGATTGGGAGCGTTATCCGTAACGATGAAACGATCCGGTACAAAGCGTCCGACATTAGTTGATGGGCTACCAACGACGCTTAAGCTGGTTGTACCATCTGCCATGAGGGCACCAAGGTAATCATTGTCATCGATGGCATCATTATCATTAATACTGGCTTGCAATTGTATTATGCCGACTTCGTCAAAACTAAACACGGTGCCGAGAAATTCTCCATCCGCCAGTGCGCTAACACCATCATAGTCCAGTTTCCCGTAGCTGCTTTTATTAACAATTGCACCATCATCCATTGAGCCGTTTCGTCCACCGTCGACAGGGGCGGGTGCGACGATGCTGCTGGAAATAATTTCAATTAATTCAGGAGAATTTTCATAACCAAAATTGGGTGTCAGACTACCTTCGGCATCACGGACCTGGAATTTCACGGCAAAGGGGTTGCCAGCTTTAAGGATACTGGGTTCGGCGGCAGAGGCCAGCACATTAAGATGGTTATCACTGCCGTCGGGTTTTTTAACTTCGGTGATGACAATATCAGCAGGGACGAAGGTGAGCTCTGTTGAGCCACTAATGCCAGTAGGCAGTTCTGGGTCATTTGTAATGGAAGCGTCGCCAATGCTAAAGGAAATTTTTCCAACGTCTTTATATTTTGTTGATACCTGGCTTGTGGCATCAATGTAGGCACGACCAGCTGTAAAATTAATGCCGCCTGGTAAAGTAAGCGGATTGCTTACGCCATTATCAGGAATCGAGGCGGTGTTAACCGACGGGTTTCTGCCACTATCACGATTGGGATTGTTATAATCAAACCAGAACTGCAAAGGCTTGTTACCTTCATAGGATTCAATGACACCGCAGGTTGAATCGTCATTGGTTACACCATAGGCAGTAACATAAAGTGGAACATCCGTACCGGCAATTTGCCCGGCAACAGGAGGCAAAATACCATTAAACGGGTTTGCCAGAGGGCTGGTCGTAATAGTAAAGCCGTTCGCCGAGAATAATAAGTTACCTTCTGGGTCAGCATATTTAGTTGCAGGATTGTTGGTAAGGTAGGTAACCAGGTTCAGGCTGGCGTCGCCTTGCTGGTGTAGTAAAGAAAACGTTGCTTGAGTTTGCCCTGCAGTAAAGCTGTAGTAGGCAATATTATCAGTTGCTGTAGTTGGGTCGAAAATACCGTCCGGGCTGGTCTTGGTCCAAATCGAATTGGCAGCGCTGGCACTTTGCGTGTCCAGCGTAATTTGTAATCCGCTAGCATCTATGGGGTTACCATCTGAGCCAATAGCGGTAATGGTAATACCAGGTTCAGCAAGACAATTAATACCAAAATTGTCATGAGTAATGGTGAAATGTGAAAAGCTGCTTGCTGTAGGTTCACAGGTAGAGATATTGGCAACTGCGGTTTGATCTTCAGTGGTATAGATAAAGTCTGTATTCTGGAGTTGGATATCTCCGCCAGTAATAATTGCCCCGTGAAAGGTAGCATTCTTGATTTCTACCTCATCGCTATCGGGTCCATATACCACGCCGGTAAAATTAAAATTGTTTTTCTCTGATTTGAACCTGGCATTTTGGTGTAGGAAAACAACCAGGCCAGCGACACTACCACTACTGTTGACGGCAACATTGTTGCCATCAACCTTGAATTCCGTGCCGATGTGCAGTCGCACAGATGGATTAATGATATTTAATATGGCATCTTTTTTAAGGTCAAGTTTATCTATGTAATAGGTGCCCGAAGCCAGATTTATGGTTGAGCCATTTTCAACAGTCAGTGTGTTGATATTAAATGGATCAGCTCCCGTAAAATTCACGTTAGCATTGTTATCGATCGTAATATTCTTGTAATCACTTTTTACGTTGCTGTCGAAAGGAGCATTGCCCTCATTGGCATCATCTGTCGAGCTATTGCCGGGGAAGTTATCGGGTTCTAATGATGGCAATAGCTGGCTGATGTTAATGCGGGTATTATCGATAGTAACGCTGTTAGGGCTTGTACCCGTCGGAACATCGGGTGAAAGTGTATTCATGGTGACATTATTGTCTACGTCAAGCGTACCGCCGCTATATAGTGGGTAGGTGCCAGGAATCGGTCCACAGCCAAGTTGCGTGTTGAAACTACGTTCAAATACGACAAGGCCTGCAAGTTCAGTGGTGTGGGCACGATCACTATCATTGGATTGATCTTCATCAACCCGCAAATTAACACGCGTAGTATCGATCAAACAGCGCCGCACCCAACCACCATCAACACCATCTCTTTTGTTCAGGCTAGCAAGAACGATAGGGGGGGCAGGGTAGCTACGGTTAAAATTGACCCGCGTGCAATTGTGATTAATATTATCAGCGGAACGGATTGTTTGGAATAAAACAGGATTATTTGATGAGTCGAGAAGACTGCTTTGGACATTACTGGTGATGGCTAAGTAGGCAATCGATTCATCCGCATTAATCGTGCCGGCAGTGACTTCGCCACGCCCCAGTGCGATTTGAAAAGAACCGTTGGTTACATTGCGAATGGTTGTTCCTAGCCAGGGAATAGATGGCGCCCCGGGTGGGTTACCGGTTTCATTTGCCATGGTTTGTACCTGGGCCAAAATCACTGGTGGGTTATTGAAGCCGGTCCGGTAGCTGATCGTTTCCCAACTACTGCTACCAATCAATTTATTTTGAAAGGCCTGTGTCGTGATGCTACCGGCATCAACATTGATACCACCGGGTAATTGGTGGATGCCGGGTTCGACGACAAGATAGTGTATCGTCGCGGGAGGCTGGCTATTGCTGCCACCAAAATTGTTGGGAGGTTCAACCTGAGCTATGTCAAACCCCGTGGCGGTAATATTACGCACGCGTAGGGCAGCGGGATCGGGGTTTTCATTGCTTGGCAAGACAAAGACTAGTGGTATATCGTCGTAGCGTTGCTGAAAACTAATATTAGTAAAATTCGTATCACCTGCAGCAGCAGCGGGTAAAGAAATTTCACCAACCTCAATTTTCCAGTTAGGGTCGGGTGAGGGCGGGGTAACGGTTGAGTCAAAGACAAAGCCCTGAGAAAAGGCGAGAATACCCGCTGCTTCAGCGGGGGTGTGGCGACGCTCGGTATCATTATCCCTGTCTTCATCTACGGTTAAACCAATCGAACCGGCATTTAAGCTACAGCGTCGTAGCCAACCCCCATCTGAATCAGAGGCACTGCGATGACTGATCTTGGTTGCCATGACCAATGGTGACACGCTAAACGGGTTACCCGGGAAAGGCACCGCATCACAGCCATTATCCCAGCCATCAAAACTATTCCCGGTAACCAGCCCGAGTAAATTAACCGGGCTACCATTCACATCAATAAAACTACCCGTGCCAGTGTCGACAGCAACATAGCCAATTGTTTCGGCAACGCTAATCGAACCGTTATTAACGTCACTTCGCTCAAGTGCAATATCAACACCTGTTGCTGTTAGGTTGTCGACTGCGGTTGTTAGCCAGGGCGTGGAGGGGCCAGCTGGTGGACGCGGGCTACCCGATTCATTCGCAGTGGTTTGAATTTGTGCGATAAAGGCAGGGGCCGTCGTAAAAGCGTTGGGAAAGACAATACTGTCCCAGCTTTCTGCACCGGCAACATTATTGCCATGCTGCACGGCACTGGAGTTGAGCGAGCCAGCTTCGATTAATGTTCCGTCATCAAGTGTGAAACTGCCGGGTTCGATGGCAAAATAATGTACAGACATACTTACATGTGGGCCATCGTTGCCAGGTGGCTCGACAATCGTAATTTCAAAAGAACCGGTTGGACCATCGTTGATGAGAACGTTGCGAATCCGTAAAGTAGCCGGATCACCACCATCAATGGTTGCCAGTGCAAAGACTACTGGCGTGACATCGAATTTTTGACGGAAATTAACTTTAAAAAAGCTATCAGCTGTGCCACCGAATGTTGAGGGTATGGTGATGTTGTTGGATTCCATTTTCCAGGCGATGGCAGGTTGTGATAGCCAAAATAGCGCCATGAGCAGAAAAAATCTGCTCAGTAGTAAAGACAGTGTGTCCGTTATATTTTTTGCGTGCATACTCTATTTTATTTCCAGTGTAACGATTTAACCTATCTTTAAGCGCGTGCCATTTAAAAATGACCAGTGCTGGCGAGGTCTGCGCTATTGGTGTCGTCATGTTGTTGCCTTATAAGCAAGTGTAGTCGCAATTCCTTTAATACGCTCTGGATCAGGTGATGGTAATTCATCAAAAGGTTCCATAATCAATAGGTTAAGTAACGTCCACGTTTGTCAGACTGAGAATGATAAGAGCTTGAAGGCCACTCGATCGTTGCTACGACAAAATTGAAGAATAAGTGTAATCAGATCAAACATTCCTCACGTTGGCGGAGATGGTGAAATGGTTGCGGTGATACGACGTTGTACAAAATCAAGATCGCCATAATTACCCCCGGCGCGGGCAATACTGGTAATTGTGTATACGGTAATGTTGTCGCTACCCTGTTCACTATGCGCAGTAAAGCTACAATTGGTATTAACCGTAAAATTAGTTAAACCAACTGCATTATGCGTAAAGCTATTAGCGTTAATAATATTGCTACACACATTGCGAGCAGCGGTTTGGTTGAGTGGATCATTGGCTTGTGAAATCAGAAAGACAGCCCAATCAATACCACTGCGAGCAGCCTGGTAAGCACGCGCACCTTGTAACGCGGCAGAACTTGTTGCGCGACTGGTGCCACCAATAGTGAGCATATAGGTGCCGAGTCCTGCCAAGACAATCAATACAAATATGGCAGAAATGAGCGAAAAGCCCTGCTGACGTTTAAAGATCATCATGGCGTATTATCGACATGCACTTGATGTAGCAAGCGAACAGTTTCACCCGTTGCGGCATCGGTTACGGATAGATCAAGCGTCATTAAGCCAGATCGTGATGGACTGCCAGCATCATAACTGAAATTACAATTGCCGATACTGTCGGCAAGTAATGCAGATGTGCCGCCAACCGGAGGAACGTCCTGAGTTGGGTTGTTCGTGAAGGCATAGTCTGTGTAACGGATGAGTTGGTTACCACTGCAGACATATGAGATGGCGGTATCGACGAGATAAACGCGTTTGTTGTCTGATTGGTAAGTAAACCGGAAGCCGCCACCGCCGCCATCATTAATCGTTATATTGTCTTCGTTGGCGGGGGCACCATCCAGTGTGATGGCATAACCTGCCGGTGTAATGACATTTGTCCCGCTTATGGCATCGACATCGCCGTAGGCGTTCGCGCCTGCAACAGCCGCACCGCCAGCATCGACACTGCCAATATTGTTTATCGCGACATGGTTAATATTAGGGTTAGCAAGGGTGGCGGCAGAGAAATTACCCAGAATATCAAAGCTGCTATCAGTGGTATTAAATTGAAGATACCTGTCAATGTCAGGGTCGCCAGGCAATGGCGCCGCGCGATATCGTGCACCTTCGATGGTATTGATTACTTCAATCGCCGTACCACCACCGGCGACACGAATACTGTTTGGCAGTGCACGACGAATATCACGCTGCATTCGCCGTAGCGCACTTTCAGCGGAATACACCAGTGTCGCTCGGCGAGATAAATCAATGAAACCTTGAATAGGTCGGGTAATGATCGTGGCAACGCTGGTAGCAAGAATGCCGGTAATCACAATAACAATAACAAGTTCGATAAGTGAAAAGGCCGCTTGTGATTTAAAGGTGCGCATTAGAAATAACTCGTTCTATAGGCGCTCATTCTAAGCGGTGTTCCACCGGTTAGGGCCGTGGTAGGTGTGGTTACTTCAACGGTGATTCGGCGCGTATTTGCTGCGGATGCCTGGCTACCAGCAGGTCCAAGCGGTTCAGTTGTCACGATGAGTACCGTAACGCGATAGCGATCCAGGCCGGCAATTGCGATGCCATTTTGATCTTGCGGCACCTGGTTAATAATAGCGGCATAGTCATCAATGTCATCGTATAGGTTACGGCTTGCCTCGCCATCTGAACCATCTGGATCGGCAAAGGGTTTATCAATAATTTCTTCGAGATAGGCTTCTGCGATAGCAACGCCCTGGTGCAGGATGAGCGGGTCGGCACTGCTTGCCGTAGTGCGATTCATGACCAGTAAAATACTAGAGAGACCAACACCCAGTATCACGATAGTAATGACTAATTCTACTAGCGTGGTACCAGCTTGTGTTTTAAGAAAGCACTTCATGGACACGTTGACTCACTAATATATCCGGTTGTGCTGTGTACACAGAACGCATTTCCACCAACGGTAATATTATTATTTATAGTCGATACTGTACCCAGGGCATTAAATGAAAATACACTGGTATCTGCCGTTACACTTACATTGGCTTGATTGCCGGTAAAACTAGCCCCGGGATTGACTGGATCCAGCACCGCAATAGTAAAACCACCAACACCATTACAATTGACGGCACGGCGTTGCAAACTATACCCGGTGGCTGTGAGCGTTACCTGCACATCACAATTAGTAGCGATGGCATGTTGTTGCGCATAACGTAATGCATTGATGACTTCGGTATAAAAGCCGCGATCATCAAAAAGCTGGTTATTAAAAAAACGTGGAATGGCGATAGCGCTGATGATGCCGAGAATGACCATGACGATGATCAATTCGACTAATGTAAATCCACACTGATTCAGTGCAGGAGTCGTATGCTTTCTGGTTTGTAAACTATTTATCATATTAGTAAATATTTACAGAAAATTAATGGATGATTCTCGCGACCCTTTGATGTAACAGATAAAAATGGTAATTGTATTTTATTATAGCCAAAAACAAAAAAGGGTGCCCAACAGGACACCCTTTCTAGCGATAAAATAAAATTAGATAACGGTACCACCGGCACTAATAGTGATATCTGTATCAAGATCTACGACACAGGCTCCGCCAGTAAATGTACCAGTGTAATCGGCATCAGGCGCATCAAGCAGGGCAGTGATGAGGTCGTCACATTCACCATTGGTGTTGTACGCAGCACCGCCAATATCAGGGTATCCTGTTGCTGCATCAATGGTGATATTGATACCGCCGTCCAATTGGACCGGTGATCCGCTAACTAGAAATTGTGCCTTAACAATTGACAGGGAAGATCTAAGCGCACCGACGACACCAGAGCGGGCAGCGTCACGCGCATCATCTGTTAAGTTTGCAAAACGCGGCAGAGCCGTTGCAGATAATAGACCGAGAATAACAATGACAATTACCAGCTCGATTAGGGTAAAACCTGATTGTTGCTTTTTCATGTTAATTTCCTTAATTCTCATAAATTGGGAGGTCTTTTATAAAAGACATCCTATGTGCTTATTCAATTAGTACGTAGTAGTTATATCGGCTATTTCGTTGAAGACTTAAGGGTTAAATTATTCCGTAAGCCACTGATATTGTTCAATGCTTTGTAATCTTAAGCCATGAATCTGGTCAATGTTATCGTCAAATTGGCCATTTTTATCGATATCGGTGTAGTCCAGTTTGACTTGAAAACGTGCTCTTTGCGGGCCGGTTAGCGGGCTTTTAAAGTACTCAACATGGCTAACACGATAAACTAAGTGCTTGTTATAACTATCAAAATACCATTTGCCAGCTTTTACGTCAGCAGGATCAGGTTCGTCTAAGACCCCAATATAGTTTTTCGGTTTTTCTGACAACCAGTTCATGGGGTTGTGATTAATACTGTTGGTTAACTCGTTGACGGCATTTTTGCTAATGTGTGAGGCGACCTGAATATTAATCGCGCTACGTAGACCGCCGAGAATCTGGTTCATCGAAGTGCGTTCAGCATCAACTTTGAGTATCAATAATTTATCGACCGCGATGGTGAATAAAATGCTAATAAAGATAATGACTAATATGAATTCAAGAAAAGAAAACCCAGCTTGTTTTTTTGAGCACAGATGTATCATCTTGACTAAGAATATTGCTTATTAACCTTTAAAGGCGCTGGCAAGATTCCACATGGGCAGGAACACACCTAATGCGAGAATAAATACCATAATACCGATAGCGATAATTAAGATAGGTTCGATAGCCGCACTCAGGTTTTTAAGATCGTAATCAACTTCACGCTCATAATATTCTGCCACTTCTTGTAGAAGTTCATCGACGGAACCGGTTTCTTCGCCAACAGACATCATTTGTATTACCAACGGCGTAAATAGATTGGTAGCAGCAGCGGTACGCGTCAGCGTATCACCACGCTCAATGCCATTTCGCATTTGTAGAATTCGGTCGGAAATAAAATCATTATCAACGGCACGTGAAACAACTGTCATGGTTTGAATGAGCGGCACACCCGCGCGGGTAGCCATGGCAAACGATCGGGAAAAACGAGCTAATAACGCGCGGTTGATAATACTGCCAACAACCGGAATACGCAGTTTATACTTATGCCATTGATAGCGACCGTTCGTTGTACGTACATACATTGCGATGGCAATAAAACCGGTAATTGATCCAGCGAGCAGAAACGGCCAATTATTAACCGTAAAATTAGACGTGCCAATCAAGAATCGCGTTGCCCAGGGTAACTCGGCACCGAGACCGGCATACACTTTGGCAAAGGCCGGTATGACAAATAGGTTGATAATAATAATCGCACCGACAATGGCAGATATCACCATGGTTGGATAGCGTAATGCGGCCTTAACGCGATCACGGGTGTCTTTATCTAAGGTGAGATATTCTGAAATTTGTAAAAACGCCTCATCGAGCCGACCGGTATTTTCACCAACTTGAATCATACTCACATAGAGGTTATTAAAAATTTTCGGATATTGACCCATGCTTGTCGATAGATCTCGTCCAGATTCAAGTTCTTCGACAAGCGTAGCGAGACAACTTTTTAATGCCTGACTGCTAGTAGAATCAGCAAGGCTAGTAATTGAACGCGTAATGGGCACGCCGGCTTTCATTAATGTATACATTTGGCGGCTAAATAAAATAAGCTCGTCAAGACCGACCTTGGGAGTAAATAAACTATTTAGTTTAATATCCGTTGAAACAGTTTGTTGTTGCTCAGTGATATCAATTGGCGTGATACCACTGTTAAATAACTGACTTGCAACCGCGTCGGCAGTGTTTGCTTCGATATTGCCCGTAACGGCATCACCGCGATTGGTTCGGCCTTTGTAAAAGAAAGTTGCCATGATTAATCTTCGGTCACGACATTATCAAGCGCTGAGTCGCTCGTTGGTGCTGGTAAGTCGAATTCATCAGGCTCTATGTTCACATCGCCAGCAATACGCATGGCCTCTTCGACAGTCGATATGCCTTTTTCAGCAAGATCCATAATAGACATGACGAGTGGGCGGAAAGAAGGCTGGTTTGCGGCAGCACGATTAAAAGCAGCCGCATCATTCTTGCGTAAGGCATCGGCAAGGTCATTATTGATTTCAAGCAATTCATAAACACCAATACGACCGTGGTAACCGGTATTATTACAGTGTGGGCAACCCGCGCCGTGTTTAAATTGAACGTGTTCTATATCGGTATCAGTGACTTGTTGTGACCATGCGCGTTCATGTGTGCTCAGCGGATAATCTTCAATACAGCTTTCACAAATACGGCGAACCAGTCTTTGCGCGAGTACTGCATCTAATGCAGAGGCAACCAGATAACCTTCTGCGCCCATGTCTAATAAACGTAACGCGGTACTGATGGCATCATTAGTATGCAGTGTTGATAACACCAGGTGACCCGTCATGGCGGCACGTAAGCCTATTTCAACTGTTTCATGGTCGCGCATTTCGCCGACCAGTACGACATCCGGATCTTGGCGTAAAGCAGTACGCAATACGCGTGCGAAGGTTAATTCAATGGAGGATTTTACCTGAACCTGGTTTACGCGAGGCAAGCGATATTCAACAGGATCTTCGACCGTAATAATTTTTGTTTCAGGCTTATTCAGAATATTGAGCGCAGAATAGAGCGTGGTTGTTTTACCGCTACCGGTTGGGCCGGTTACAAGCACGAGACCATGAGGGCGGGTGATCACCTTTTTGAAACGGTCGCGAATATCTTCAGGCATGCCGAGTTTATCAAGATCGAGCAATCCCTGAGATTGATCCAGTAAACGCATAACAACCGATTCACCATTTTGAATTGGCATAGTTGATAAACGAATATCAATACTTTTTCCGCTAACACGAATATTAAAACGGCCATCTTGTGGCAGGCGACGTTCTGAAATATTCAGGTTCGCCATTAACTTCAGGCGTGACACCAGCGCGGTAGCAATACGCGCTTCTTTCATTGTGGTTTCATGAAGCATGCCATCAATTCGTTGGCGAATGCGCAAAAGACTCTCATCCGGCTCGATATGAATATCAGAAGCACCCACTTGCACAGCATCTTCAAATAGTGATTGAAGTAGTTTAACCACAGGGGCATCGGTGACATCGGCATTATCACCCAGTTGGCTTACATCAAAATCATTGGCTGAAAGTTCTTCACCCAATTCTTCTGCGAAGGTACTTATATCCTGAGTTCGCCGGTAGACGGTATCAATGGTTTTAAGCAGATCGGCTTCACGCACTAAGGCCTGACGGATTGGGCGTTTTAAAATATTGGCAATTTCATCGTAACCAAAGATATCGGTCGGATCGGCCATGCCCACGAGGACATCATCGCCAGTGGCATCAAGGCTAATCGCACGATAGCGTCGGGCGTGTGTTTCGGGTAACAGGCGCACTGTGTCGGAAGAATATTTATAATATTTTAAATCAATAAACGGGATACGTAATTGGCGTGAGAGGAAGTCGAGCATCTTATCTTCTTCAATATATCCCTCTTCAATCAATACCTTACCGAGTTTTCGGCCACTGGTCTTCTGTGTCGCGAGAGCTTGCATCAGTTGGTGCTCGGAAATAACCTTATGCTCTACCAGCAAATCACCGAGTCGAATTTTTTTTCTTACCTGTGTGGACACTGCGCTACCTTCATAACGTGGTATTTATCTGGTTTTGGACAGTAAATGAACCGATTATGATTGTTAGCGGCATTAACCCCCATTTCATTAGAAAAATTAGCATGTTGTAGTTGGGGTAATCGAGACGTCATTTCATGTTATGCCAATAACATATAAATAATAGGGGTATTGCAGAATCGTTGTTAATTGAAGTCTATCTCTGTATATAAGGCCGTGTGAATAAAGAAAATATTAATTTTAAATCCGCATTGTCGTATTGGGGAACGGATTCTTTCCAGTTAATGCTTATTAAAGGCATCATGGCCCTGTCAGCAAATACCTTGCCGCTCCAACAATGCCTGTCGCAAGGAGACATGGCCTCAGAAAAGCCGGAAAAAATATCCATAATCAATAGCGATGAAACGGATAGCCAAATAATCGTGAAATTGAGTGTTTATTTCACCGAAATCATCAGTGGCTGTAGCTGCGGAGACGACCCCGGCATATTGAACGGCTATTGTGAGATGCAATTAGCGCTAGATAAAGTAAGCGGCGATGCCCATTTTCAGGTAACGAGATGATTAATTGCCACACGCCGTGGGGTTTGGGTTCATATCGAGTGTGCCAATCAGATCGTTAACCGAATCAAGTTTGTGCTTGGTGAGGTAATCAGTAATGCCCTGGTTAATCGTCTGGCAGGCAAGTGGCTCGTAAAATAAGGCCGTGCCGACGCCAATTCCTGTTGCACCTGCAATGAGAAATTCAATGGCATCAGTTGCACTGCAGATCCCCCCCTGACCAATGATGGGGATATTGTGTGGTTTGGCAACCTGAGAAACCTGGTGCACTTTGAGCAAGGCGACCGGTTTAATCGCCGGGCCGGACAGGCCACCCTGACCGTTACCGATAACGGGGCGTCGATTTTCAATATCGATAGCCATCCCCATCAGCGTATTAATAACAGCGAGTCCATCGGTGCCTGCGTCAATACAACCTTTGGCATTGCCCGCGATATCGGTCTGATTAGGCGATAGCTTGGTAATGAGAGGTTTTGATGTATTTGCCCGGCATGCTTCAACCACGCGGCGAGACATGTCTGGATCGTTACCAAAGGCAACGCCACCCTCTTTCACATTTGGGCAAGAAATATTGATTTCCATGGCATCAATGGGTGAGTCATCAAATAAACGTACCACTTCGGCATATTCTTCAATGGTAGAGCCTGAAACATTGGCAATGTAACGCGTTTCATTAAAATCCAGAGTGGGCAGGATGTTATCAATCACGTGAGGTGTGCCGGGGTTTTGTAGGCCAATGGCATTAAGCATACCGGCGGGCGTTTCATACACGCGGTGGGGTATGTTGCCCAGACGCGGCTCCAGTGTTGTACCTTTCAGGCAAACGGCGCCTACATCGGCATTGGAATAACCTTCTACACGCGTGTATTCATGACCAAAACCAACACAACCGGAAAGTAATACCAGCGGTGTATTAAACTGCAGACCACAAAAATCGACGGATAAAGGATTCATGGCGTTATTGTATCGCGAATACGGCAGCAGCATAAAGCTCATCGTGACAGATTCCTATTGTGTTGATCTATGTTCGCTAAACTGGCGAATGACGGTATCTGTGTTTAGGTGTTAGCATAGTTGAGATCAGCCTTGTCTTGCCTTCTTAGGGATGTGCTGCGCCACATCAATGCGTCGATAAGACAAGGCTGATCACTTAATATCAGGGAGTTCGTTATATCCATGTTCCACATTGTCTTATATGAACCGGAAATTCCGCCAAACACGGGTAACGTGATGCGCTTGTGCGCCAACACGGGAACGCAATTGCACCTGATTCACCCGCTTGGTTTTGAGCTGGATGACAAGAAATTGCGTCGTGCAGGAATGGATTACCGTGATATGGCGACGTTTACAGAGCATGATAGCCTCGATGATTTCATTAACAAGGTAAAGCCAAAACGGCTTTTTGCGTGCTCAACCAAGGGCACACAGAACTATGCGCAAGTAAGCTATCAGCCAAATGACGCCTTGTTGTTTGGTCCGGAGACGCGGGGTTTGCCCGCAGAGGTATTGGCTAGTTTACCGGCAGAACAATGTCTGCGCGTACCTATGCAGCCTGAATCGCGTAGTTTGAATTTATCAAATACGGTTGCCGTGATGTTGTATGAGGCATGGCGTCAGCAAGGGTTTGCCGGTGGCGAATAGCGAAAGGCGTTACTCAGGTTTTTGGCGACGGTGAAGCAGTTCGGTTACGGCTTGTTTAGCCGGTAGATCTTGGTAAATAACACGATAGACCTGTTCACAGATTGGCATGTCCACATTTAACTCAGCAGCAAATTCATGGATAACCTTTGCGGATAGTGCGCCTTCGACGACTTGGCCTATATCAGTAAAGGCCTGCTCCGGAGTACAACCTGCAGCAAGCGCCTTACCGAAACGGCGATTACGTGATTGATCATCGGTGCAGGTAAGCACCAGATCACCCAGTCCAGCTAAACCCATAAAAGTAGTTGGTTGTGCATCCAGTTGATGACCAAGCCGGGACATCTCTGCCAGGCCACGAGTGATTAAGGCGGCACGTGTATTGGCACCAAAACCAAGACCATCGGCAATGCCAGCAGCGATTGCTAATGCATTCTTCACTGCGCCACCGATTTGCACTCCAATGACATCTTTGCAGGTATAGGCGCGAAAGGTTTCGGTATGCAATCTGTCTGCAAATTTTTGAGAAAAAGCCTCATCACTGGACGCAACCGTAATGGCAGTAGGCAGGCCAATCGCAACCTCACGGGCAAAGGTTGGGCCAGAGAGTACGGCAAAAGGAATTTGATTACCCAGTTCTTCTGCCAGGATTTGGCTAAGTAGTTTGTGCGAGCTAGCTTCAAGTCCTTTACTAGCCCAGGCAATTTTATGTTTTGGTTGTAGCGCGGGGGAAATCTTTTTTAGCGTTTCACGAAAGGCGTGACTCGGCACAGCGATTAATATAATTTCTGCATTAGCAACCGCCTGACTGAGATCGGGCTCAATAATCAGTGTTTCGGGAAAGCTGATATCAGGCAGGTAGCGTTCGTTACTACGTGCCGACTCGAGTTGTTGAGCATGTTCAACGCTGTGCGCCCATAGATGGCAGGTTCTACCTTGCTGGGCAAGCAGGATCGCAAGGGCGGTTCCCCACGAACCGGCACCCAGAACACAAATGCTGCCTGCCTCCATATCCCCTCTTAATTACTTTTTATAACCTTGCCTATGGCAAAGGTGGTTTTTATTGAACGCTAGCGTCTTCTTGTTGCTGTAATTTATTCTGCAGTAAGGCGTCAAAATTGACAGGTGCAAGTAATAATTGCGGGAAACCACCTTTCGCAACAACATCTGAAATAGCTTCGCGAATGTATGGGAACAGCAGGTTCGGGCAATAGCTACCGAGCATATAAGTTTTATCTTCATCAGCAAAATTACTTAAGGTAAAGATACCTGCGTATTGCACTTCGGCAAGATAAGCAGTGGTTTCTTCATTAAGTTTTGCCGTAACAGTCACACTTAAAATGACTTCGTGAACAGTTTCATCAATAGTACGTGCAGTACTTTGTAGATTTAAGTTCACATTAGGCTGCCAATCTTTTTCTAAAAAGATATCTGGCGTATTGGGTGATTCAAAAGAAAGATCTTTGATAAAGATTTTTTGAATAGTAAATACTTGTTCTTCTGTAGTTGCTTCTGTCTTTTCAGTCATGATATTTTCGCAATAGTTAAAAAGTAATTTAAGGTTAATGTCAGGCTATGCCAAGTAACGGGTCGAGTTCATCATCAATATCAAGCTCAGCCATATCATCAAAGCCGCCAATGTGTCGGTCATCAATGAAAATTTGTGGCACGCTGGTGCGGCCATTCGCTCGGGCTTCCATTTCTTCGCGACGATCGGGTGTTTGATCCAGACCAATGTATTCGTAGTTAATCCCTTTTTTATCAAGCATCATCCGTGCGCGTACGCAGTAAGGGCAGGAAGATGTTCCATAAACAATAACGTCAGGCATGTTTGTTTCTCATATTAAAGATTAATTAAATTACAAAACTATTTTTTCTTGAGTGGCATGTTGGCACTTTGCCAGGCCATTAAGCCACCCTTAAGGTTAGCAACATTCTCAAAACCATTTTTGCGTAACAGTCCGCAAATTGTATTAGACCGTGCTCCGCTTCTACAACTCACGATGACGGGTGAGGTTTTATGTTTACCAAGTTCTGTAAGTCTATCTTGTACTTTGCTCATGGGGATATGTAACGAGTTGATAATGTGGCCGCTTACAAATTCTTTATCTTCGCGCACATCGAGCACAATCGCATCTTGATGATTTATAAGATGGGTTGCTTCGGCTGGACCAATTTGCTTAATCCCGCGTATCGCATTAATAAGGGTGCTTGCAAACAATAATGCAATAATCACAATAAGCGCGGTAAACAAATCCCAATGATTGTTTATGAATTCGAGAAGTTGTTCCATTTATAAATATCTGCTTAGGTAAGTTGGTTATAAAAGTACGGCACGACGAATGCGAGCAGCACTTGTGTCATTCACTATAATGTTGAGTATTTAAGGCGCTGTTTGGCAGAAAACTTCGCGCATCATACCAATCAAGCGCAGTGTGCGGTCATCGCCGACTCGATAAAAAACACGGTTGGCATCTTTACGAGAAGCTAAAATGCCTTTATCACGTAAAATAGCAAGGTGTTGTGAAATATTGCTCTGTGATGTTCCAACATGTTCAACAATATCCTGAACGCTTATTTCGCGGTCACCCAGTGTACAAAGAATCTTTAAACGCAAAGGGTGAGACATCGCCTTAAGTGAGCGTGAGGCACGATCGATGTCTTCGTCTTTGGAAATGAGAATAGTATCCATTGCGACCATATTCATAATGACTACCTGCCTATCTAAATGTCTACGATTTACCAGCACAACCGGTACAGATTTCTGCTGCACCAAGCGTACTTACTTTAATATCCTTAGAGACATATTACGTTCATATGTTCATATTCATATATAATAAAAAGATTATACAATAATGTACTGTTTGGAAAGTACTTTTGTCACAATCTTGTTGGGGAAAACAGCAAAGACCCTGTGATATACTTTGGTTTAGTTAAATAGGTTGTCGCTGGAATATGGCAACCAGGTTTGAATTCAGGGTAAAATGGCAGCCCATACTACTATTATTTGGATGTAATTCATTGATTCCTAAGACTATGTTGCTCCTTATCCTCGACGGATGGGGTTACAGCGAAAATTCAGAATTTAATGCGGTGAATGCGGCAAACAAGCCCGTTTGGGATGGTTTGTGGAATAAATATCCGCATACCTTAATTCGAGGTTCGGGGGCCGATGTTGGCCTGCCGGCCGACCAAATGGGTAATTCCGAGGTTGGGCACTTGAATCTGGGCGCTGGCCGAGTGGTATATCAGGAGTTTACGCGCGTGTCGCGCGCGATTAAAACGGGCTCATTTTACACAAACCAAACCTTGACCGATGCGGTTGATCAGGCTGTTGAAAATGACAAAGCAGTACATATTCTAGGGTTGTTGTCAGAAGGTGGCGTACATAGCCACGAGGAACATATTCAGGCCGCGGTAAAACTGGCCGTCGAGCGCGGCGCCAATCGGGTTTACCTGCACGCCTTCCTCGATGGCCGTGATACCGCGCCGAAAAGTGCCGCGGTATCGATTCGTAAAATGGAAGAGGTGTTTGCGGACTTTGGCAAAGGACGTTTTGCTTCGGTGATTGGTCGTTATTATGCAATGGATCGTGATCATCGCTGGCCACGAATTCAGGCAGCCTATGATGTTATTACACAAGGCAAGGCGGAACATACTGCACCGAATCCGTTAGCAGCACTTGAACAAGCCTATGCGCGTGATGAAACGGATGAGTTCGTTCAAGCCACAGCGATTACTCATAATGGCGATGCGCCGGTTGAAGTTGTCGATGGCGATGTCATGATTTTCATGAATTTCCGTTCTGATCGTGCACGCCAGATCACGCGACCGTTTATCGAACCGGATTTTGATGGCTTTGTTCGTGAAGCAACACCCAAGTTAGCCAGCTTTGTTAGTTTGACAGAATATAAAAGTGACTTTGATGTGCCGGTGGCCTTCCCGCCAGAACGTTTAAATAATGTATTTGGATCCTATCTTTCAAGTTTGGGTATGCGGCAGCTACGCATTGCTGAAACTGAAAAATATGCGCACGTAACTTTCTTTTTTAATGGTGGTGAAGAAGAACCATTTGAAGGTGAAGATCGCATACTGATTAATTCACCTGATGTTGCAACCTATGATTTACAGCCAGAGATGTGCGCACCTGAGTTAACGGATAAATTGGTCGCAGCTATCGAGAGTGGTAAATACGATGCGATTATTTGTAATTATGCAAATCCGGATATGGTGGGTCACACCGGCAAGTTTGAACCAACGGTAAAAGCAATTGAAGCACTGGATGCATGTATTGCGCGTATTTGTACTGCGCTTGATAATGCCGGTGGCGAAATGTTGATGACGGCCGATCATGGTAATGCAGAAATGATGGTTAACCCGGAAACAGGACAACCGCACACGGCGCATACAATGAATCCTGTACCGCTTATATATTACAGTAAACGTGCCGCTGAGTTCGTTGATGATAGTGGTACCTTGTCTGATATTGCACCAACCATGTTGTACTTGATGGGCCTACAACCACCGTATGAAATGAACGGTAAGCAGCTTATTGAAATAGATGTGGAGAAAAAAAACGCGTGACCAATTCATCACATAACGTGAAGGGTTAACTTGTGTACCACGTTATAAGCAGCGTTATTATTTATTGCGTTGGTTTTCTAATTCTGGTTTCACCGCTTCAAGCAGAACAATTAAATAATAGCGAATTACAACAGAACAAGTTAAATGAACTGCGTATCCGTATTGATAAAATACAGGCAGGGCTTGAAAAACAACAAGACAAGTACAGTAAACTTCGCGGCCAATTAAAAAAATCAGAAAAAAGTATTGGTAAAGTAAATCGTCAACTCACGCTTATAAAGCGAAAATTAAGAAACCAAAAATCTGAGCTGACAAAACTACAATCACAGAAACAATTATTTCAAAAAGATATTGAAAAACAACGCAGCGCCTTAGGTGGTCAAATTCGTACCGCTTATGCCATTGGACGGCAAGAATATTTAAAATTACTCCTTAATCAACAAGAACCGGCAGTGATGGGCCGGACACTGGTTTTATATGATTATTTAAACCGTGCACGCATAGAAAGTATCACAAAGATTAATGACAAGGTTTTACAACTGGCATCAGTAGAAGAAAAAATTAATCGACAAACAATAAAATTAAAGGCGACCCAGCAAAAACGATTAATAAAAAAACGTTCGCTTGAGAAAAAACAACAACAACGCACCTCGGTACTAAATAAACTCAATAATAAAATTCGTACTCGAAAGCAAAGGCTGGCTCAGGCAAAGACCGATGCACAGCAGTTAGAAGATTTAATGCAGGGTTTACGCCGGGCATTGGCTGATGTGCCGAAAAATGCCGGAGAAAGAAAATCATTTCGTAGCCAAAAAGGCCGATATCGCCTGCCTGTGAAAGGCCGCATCAGTTCCCGATACGGCAGTAAGCGCGGTAAAACGGGGCTACGCTGGCAGGGTGTCATCATACGCGCCAGGCAGGGTGCATCTGTGCGGAGCATTTCACATGGCCGGGTTGCCTTTGCCGATTGGTTACGTGGTTTTGGCTTAATGGTGATTGTTGACCATGGCAAGGGGTATATGAGCCTGTATGGTCATAATGATAGCCTGTATGTCGAAACGGGCGACTGGATAGAAGCAGGAGAAGAAATTGCATCGGTGGGCCGTAGCGGTGGTCGAAAAAAACCGGCGCTTTATTTTGAAATACGCCACAATGGCAAACCGACTAACCCATTAAGGTGGGTCAAACGGAACTGATCTACTATGATTAGGTCACAGAAAATAACTGGTAATACCTTGTGTATCAGGGGATTATTGAAAATATTTAGGCTTGATTTGCCTGTATGGAGCAGTACATGAACAAATTTACTCGTAACTTCTTGATTTTATTCATTGGATTGGTGCTAGGCATCAGTATCTCACTGGGTCGAATAGGTCTTGCAGAGCGAAGTGACGCCGCATTAGCGCCTTTGCCACTTGAGGATTTACGGGTTTTTACCGAGGTTTTTGAAAAAATTAAAAATGATTATGTAGAAACACGGACAGATAAAGAGCTTATCGAGTTTGCGATTGGTGGCATGCTCACCAGCCTTGATCCTCATTCAGCTTTCCTTAATGAGGAAGCCTTCACCGAACTTCAGGTAGGTACATCAGG
>Ga0316207_10002065_pt1 | contig 21861 bp, 20 predicted proteins | sample 6weekpyrite_MG_FD_204943 | JGI IMG/M metagenome (GOLD analysis project Ga0316207, IMG submission 204943) | Microbial mat bacterial communities from mineral coupon in-situ incubated in ocean water Damariscotta River, Maine, United States -... | ecosystem: Environmental > Aquatic > Marine >...
TATCATTTGCTTTATCTTTAGATTCAGTATTAGCTGATTCTTCTAATGCAGCAATCTTACGCTTTAATGCCCGAACAGTAGGATGCGTATCCGTGTAATTGACTGTTGCTTCGCGATATTCAATCTTTAGTCTTTCAAGCTCGGATAATTCGCCAGCAAAACCCTTGCCTTCCATTGCTGCAGTTAACTCAAGATCCAGGCGGGTCAACTCATTGTTGGTGGCCTGATAATCACGATCCAGCTTCGCCAAGGTTGCTTCAGTGCGTTGTAAAATATCAATTTTCAAACCGAGATGTTCAGGCAACGCATCAGCATGTTCTTGTTTATAAGCAGCGACTAAACTTTCCATTTTTTCAAGATCAACCTTTAATCGCTTGGCCTCCTGACTAAGAAATTCCGTGGTTTCTGTTGCGCGCTCTACACGCGACTTAATATTTTCATCTAAAAACAACGTGACTAATTCGCTGGTTACATTGTATGCACGTGGTGCATAACGATCTTGCACTGAGATACTAAACGCAATCGTTGCCCGTCCGCTTCTTCCACCACCTAAGCCGGTATTAAGTAAACTAATGTTAATGCGTTCACGAAGATCATCTATTAACTCAGACGTCACTCTTGATCCAATATCATCTTGAAACAAGTTGTATTTTCGAATAATTCGCAACAGGTTTTCACGTGTCATCACGCGTTGTTTAATTACTTCAATACGTTCACTGGCGAAACCGGTGACTGAACTGGCAATAAACTCCGAAGATATTTGTTGCGATTCAATTAAAATCGTTCCAGACGACTGGTAAACTGGCGGTAATAGTAAGGCAAAAGCTGAAGCTGTAATAATCACTACAACAAAAGCCGCAATCATCACCAACGCTCGCCGACGCAGGATATCGATATAATCATGCAGGGTTAATTCATAATCTGCGTTGCTATCTACATTAGCCATATTTCTTAGAAATCCGAAAGTTTATAGATGATTGTTGCAGTAAGAGTATTACTGGAAACATCAGATGTCGCATCATTTCTATTTCGATGCTGTGCTGACACGCTAAAATCCCATTCAGGTGCTAGTGCACGTGTGTAGCTAGCGGATAACCGCATTGTTTCACTCTCATTAGCACTTAAATTTTCCTGGTAGTTAAAGCTTACGCCAACACTTTCTTTTTCACTTAAATCATATGACCATGCTGCACTGAGTTGGTTAGACTCATTAATGATACCCGCACTACTTGGAGAGCGTGATCGAGATAAACCAAACTGAGTCTGTGTTCTGGCCGTCATATAATTAGCATCAAGCATTGCCTGCCAGCCTGAGTCGCTACCGGTTTTATTAATACCTAAATTGCCATTGACGCTTAACTGCTCACTCATGTCCCAGTCGGCACCTAAAACAATACTTCGAGTATTTGATTTATTACCGGTTGCCGGTTCAAAGCGTGAGAACGCAACTCTCACATACGACTCGATTTGTTCATTTACACTGTAACCGAGCTGCGCATTAACATTTTTATTTTTAAAGTCATTAAGACTTGCAGTGGTATTATCAAACTCTGCTTTTGTTACATTGCCATTAAGTGTGAATGTATAGCGATCACTGAGTGCAGTACTCCAATTGCCACCAATTGAACTACTTTGTCGTGTATTATCATTTGTAGATAAACCCGTATCATCAAACTCGCTGATGCGTGTGGATTGTTCTGAGAAATTAGCCGTTAAACCGTATTGACCTGTTTCATAGGTATGAGACCAACCAAGACCGACACTAGGATCTTCGCGATCTGCACTGGCGGATTGATTCGACGAACGTTCAATATTTAAACCCAGATCGATAGAGAACTGATCATTGCCCTGTGTTGCCATCAAGGTATAAGCAGGTATTAACGTAGTGCGGCGCGCTGACTGTTGGTTGTTAGACGATAAACGCGGGTTGCTCTCATATTCTAAAGACAGAGGCAGCGTTAATGATTGCTGAAGAGTTAGCGCGAAACTATTAATGGGCAACAGCACAATAAGGCTCGTACCTATATATAAGGTATGCTTCATTATAGCTTTTATCATTATTGTTGAAGAAGTTGCCATAAGAGACTAATTTTACACACTTTATAGCAAATTACACCCAAATAACGACTATGGCACTAAAATAGTGTCGTCTGCCTGCAAAACGTAGTTAGAACCCAGGTTTTTACCTTGAAGTAGGTCGGGGTAATTAACATCCAGCGTCTTTTTACCACGTAACACCTTAATTTCATCCAGATCAGCGAAACGGTCAAAGCCACCGGAAATACTCAATGCCTGTAATACGGTCATTGGTCCTTGCAACGGAATAGAACCTGGCGTGTTAACCTTGCCAAGGATGTAAATTCGGTTGCCATCTGTGCTTTGTACAATCACTGTGACTTCAGGATCAGGGAGATATTTCTTCAAATTACTCGTAATCATGGCTGCTACATCGGCAGATGAGTGCCCTGCTACTGATATTTGACCGGCTAATGGAAAACTAATGCTGCCATCAGGGAGGACGCGTATCACTTTTTTCAGCGTTTCATCACCCCAAACCGAGACATCCAACACGTCCCCCTGGCGTATTTGGTAACTATCGGCCTGAACTAAGCTCATTGGCAACGTTAATAGTAATAATAGTGCGAAAGTATACTGTTTGAGTTTCATCTAAATCCCTGCCCTGATTAAATAAAAAAAGGGAGCCAAAGCTCCCTTTTTAGACTACTCAAGATTGTTTTATGCTGCGCGAGCAAATGCACCAATCATGTTAGATTTTGTTGCTTTCTTCTTGCGACGACTTAGCGCACCTGCACCAAATAAAGCTGACGCGAAGAGGATACCTGCTGCAGGAACTGGAACGGCTGAAACATCAACCGCATATGCTTCACCATCATCACCTGAGAGTTTTAGATAGTATTTTGTACCAACTGCTAACATAGCAGAAATACCACCACCAACAGTTGAACCAATTTGATTGCTTAAAATACCAGCGGCGTTATCTTCAAAGAGAGAGAACCACAGACCAGAATCTTGGGCGAGTGTGGTTACATCAGAAATAGCCATTAAGTTACTTTCGTCAGGTGAACCTGAAATTATTAACTCGTAATAGTTGTAAAGTAACGGAGTCCCCATTTCTGTAAAAGAATTATTCGGAAAACCTAAACCAAAACCACCGGTAACAGTCAGTGGGTCTGCGCCATGAACAATTGTTAATAAACCAGATGAGCCAGTTTCTGTTCCTGCGGTAAATGTAGACATCGCCATCGCAGTTGATGAGGCTGCCATCAGGCTTATCGCCACCAGTAAGTTTTTCATTGTTTTCATAATACTTCCCCTGTAACCCTGCATGAATTAATTATATGTGTGCAATTTACCATCTGGAATGGCCATTCTCTATGACCCGATCGGGTCATTTTATTCAAAATTTGTAAGCATTTTCTGATTTTTACGTCTGCGTGTTGCAATTAAGCCCAATAATGCAGAACCAAATAACCAGGCTGCCGCAGGTACTGGTACCGCATTGACATAAGAATCACTGCCAGCGTCTGAGCCTTCGCCTTCGATACTAATTACGTGTAAACCGAGACGAAAATCGCGAGAAAAAATATTCGCAATCAAGTCGTTAAAGACAAAACTGCCGCCAAATGTAGCTATAAAGCTAGCAAATTCAGCAGTGCCGCCATTGGCATCATCGACACCTCCATCATGCCCCTTGATGGTTGAATCGTGACCAAACTTAAAACCTGCATCGTCGGTAAACGCAGGATCAAGCAATTCGCCTTCTGGTAAATTTGGCGTGCCATTTACCGATTTGAATAAGACACCATCACTTGAATTTACGTCGCTGTAGACAATATTCATTACATTCGATGAACCAACATCAAAAAAGATACCGGCGATATTAGAATCTACGGTTGATTCCCCGTCACGACCATTAAAGAAAGTAAAACCGACGTTATTAGAACCTAAATCCGTCACATCAACTGAAAGCTGCGCTGAAAGGTCAGGCCCATCGTCATTAAAAATTTCAGTAAAACTCAATGTCGTAGCCAGCGTCATTGGTGATATACACATCAACAATGTTGCTGCAACAGTGATTTTTAGAGCTTTAGTGACGGCTGTCATCTGGTTTTTCATGTGCTAGATGCTAACCGGATAGATATTATTATACTATGACCCGAACGGGTCATTTTGAGGTTATTAACGTCTAGCTAACAAGTGTTTCTGTTTCCAGATCCAGATCGACCATGTAACGCGCAACGGCTTCAGCACGACTGGACACTTCCATCTTCTTGAAGATAGTCTTGAGGTGGTTTTTCACAGTATTGGGGCTGATAAATAGTGTTTTGGCAATCTCACCGTTAGTGTGTCCAAGTAACACCAGGTTCATCACCTCACACTCACGCTCACTGATGATTCCCATGACAGTACTATCAACAATCTTTTTGTCCGGGTTAGGCAAGCATTCGATACCCCGTAAGGCAGCATCAAGGTGTGGCATTATCATGCTGAGTACAGCTGTTTGGGTTTCAATGAGGTCGCTGGCTTTGAAAAAGGCATATAAAATGTCGTGCTCACCCCGTCTATCACGGTAGCCATACACCAACACCGACTTCATATTTTGTAGTTCGCCCATGATGGCATCTGTTTTTGAATAGCCCATGCTCAGGTCAGATGTATCAAACTCTTCAAAAAAGAACCAACGGTCATCATTACTTTGCCACTTACGAAACAGATCTTGCATGAGAGGTTCAATTTCACTACAGCCGTGAGCGACTTGTTGGGTGTGTACTTGGGGAATGCCGGACGAGATATCCGAATTAAGATTGCCCTGGTTAAAATTACCCCAGCTTGCCACTAACACATCATGCGGAATGAACTGTGCAACTTGCTGTTGCAACCAGGAATAAAAATCGACATGTTTTTTAATAAAATGTGACTGATGAATGGTTTCGAACAACGCATTCAAATCAGGTTTTTCCCCAACTTCACTCATTCCCTTGTTCCCCGTTGTAAAACGATTCATTACGATGAAATTATTAACAATCATTTTGTCTGAGTAATGTGACTACTTGATGACGTGCAACCTCAAGTAGGCTGCTAATTATAGTAAGTGATTTAGACTGTGTCTGTAGGGAATCACCTACATTTTTAAAAAATACTTAAATGCCCTAATAAAGTGCAATTATTTAACTCATACAAAATAGATTATTTCTGGGGAAAATATTCATTTATGCTTAATTTTCAATAAGTAACCATAGAAAAAATTAAAAAAACATTGAGATTAACTTTGGCCTGAAAAACTATGTTTAAACTCATTCTAAATTAGGTTTTCTGCTAGTTTTTGCTCCCATTTCCAGGCATGTTCAATGATTGTATCGAGCGAATCATAGCTGGGTCGCCAATTAAGCACCTGACGAGCCAAGTTGGCATCTGCCACTAAGCGTGCTGGATCCCCTGCCCGCCTTTCAGCAATAACGACAGGAATATCTACATTTGTAATCTTACAAGCGGAGTCGATAACTTCTTTAACAGAAAACCCGTTACCATTACCCAAATTATACGCAGCCGTTTTATTGTTTAACTGTAACGATTGAATTGCTAACCAATGTGCGTCACATAAATCACAAATATGAATGTAATCACGGATACAGGTGCCATCAGGCGTATCATAATCTTGGCCAAAGATTGAAATGCTCTCACGTCGACCTGAAGCGGCCTGTAAGACAAGTGGAATTAAATGTGTTTCAGGTACATGTCGTTCGCCTATTCGCGTCTCAGGATCAGCGCCTGCGGCATTAAAGTAACGCAATGACACTGATTTTAGCCCATAAGCCCGATCATAATCAGCCAACATTTGCTCAACCATGAGCTTGGTGCGACCATAAGGGTTGATCGGTAGCATTGGGTGTTTTTCATCAATAGGCACATATTCAGGTTCACCAAACGTTGCTGCGGTAGATGAAAAAATAAAATGAAACACACCATGCTTTACCATGGCATCGAGTAGGTTCTGGGTATTGGTAACATTGTTACGATAATATTTAGCAGGTGAATGAATAGACTCCCCTACTTCAATGAATGAAGCAAAATGCATTACAGCATCAAAGATGTTTTCTGAAAACACCTTGTCGAGTAAATCAATATCTGCGAGATCGCCTTCAATGAAGTTACCGCCAAGTACAGCGTCACGATAACCGCCGGAAAGATTATCAAAGGTTGTGATATCTACGCCTTCAGCGAGTAAACGTACCACCATGTGAGAGCCGATATAACCTGCTCCACCTACTACTAATATTTTCATAAATCACGAGACCTACCGAAGCTATAATTTATAATGAATTATTGACAACAGTATACAAATGCTGACGCTGAGTCTATCTATATCCGCGTTTGATCTTGTTAACTTTTAGCCTTAATAGTGCAGCAATATTTGCGAGAGCAACACCGCTGAATTCGATAAAATCAGCTACACGGAAAGGACCGATTGCATGGCTATAGTACTGCTCAATATCATGATAGTTAATTCCTTTGATTAGTGTGAAGCCAAGCGCGATCAATACCCCTAAGGTCAAAAGAATGTTTTCGATAATATTTCGGAAAAACACGATTAAGACCACAAATAAGATCAAAGATATTATGAACGCGAGCCCTAACAGGAAGGTAACCTGAAGCACTGCACGATTTTCGTACCAACCCTGAGCATGGGCCAGACAACGCCCAGTTGTAAAAATCAAGGCGTGCAAATCTAAATTAGTGTTCAGCATCTGGAACAGGAACAGAGAACCACAAATTTTCCAATACCATTTTTCCCGCGCTTCAACTCCGCTTGAAGCACGGAAGATTAACAGAGCTGTTACGCCATAGGATGCCACGAATATCGTGCCAGATAACAGTGGATCACCCCATATGTCCATCCAGTGCTCGATACCACAGAGGAAAGCATCCCAAATCATCGTAACCTTATTCACTGTAAAGCCCTTCTGTATGATCAGTATTGTGAATATAAATAGGTGGAACTAGTGATATATCAATAAGTTGAAAGTCCCAGTTATTTAACTTATAGTCAATTGCCTTTTAAACAGTAATTTTAATAGAGAACAATAATAAACTTCAATTTATCTGTCACGAGAAATAGGTCGATGTTTTTTTGTAACGTATTTCTTTTTAAAGAGCTTTAAAATGAATAAGAAATCAACCCAAAGTATATCAGGCGACTCTACTAGTTTTGAAGATAACTCTGTGGCATTAATTGTAGATCTTGATGGAACACTAATATCTACGGATACACTCTTAGAGTCAGTATTAATGCTTTTTCATAAAGCGCCATGGTTAATCTTACTGCTCCCTATTTGGCTTATTCGTGGCGGTCGCGCTGGGCTTAAATACGAAATATCAAATCGTATATCGCTTGACGCCACAACATTACCCTATAGACATGACGTTATAGATGTAATCAGAGGTGCGCGTAAAAATGGCAGACAAATCGTTTTAGCAACTGCAGCTAACAAGAAAGTTGCAACAAATGTGGCGATGCATCTGGGAGTATTCGATCATATTATTGCAAGCACAAAAGAAAGAAATGCTAAGGCAGGAAATAAATTAAAAGAAATTCAAGAATACCTTGCCGGGAAGGAATTTGACTATATTGGCGATAGCAAAGCTGATCTTCCGATCTGGAAAGCATCAAGAAAGATATATGCCGTATCACCCAATAAAAGCACAGGAAAACTTCTAGAAAAATTGAACAATGTCAATTTTATAGACGAACACAAAACGCTAAAATTTAAGACAATCCTGAGATCTATTCGGATTCATCAATGGGCAAAAAATATATTACTGTTTGCTCCACTTGTTCTATCGCAGCAATATAGCAACATTGAGAGCATATCAAGTTCAATCATATCTTTTCTTGCCTTTGGGGTTTGTGCATCTGCGACTTATTTATGGAATGATTTATTAGACCTACCATCAGATAGACAGCACTCTAACAAAAAAATGAGACCACTTGCTGCTGGTGATATGTCTATCATACAGGGTGTATCACTTTCACTTGTGCTATTTGTAGTGGGCTTTTTATTATCAGCATTATACCTGCCTACACAATTCACCATAATGTTGCTTGGATATATAGCTTTAACAATTTCATATACCTTCTATTTCAAACGAAAACTAATGACTGATGTATTAATGCTTGGCGGGCTCTATGCATATCGTATTCTTATTGGTGCTGCTGCGATCAACGTTATAGTCTCGCCCTGGTTGCTTGCGTTTTCAATATTCTTCTTTTTGAGTCTTGCTTTGGTGAAACGATTTACCGATTTAAGTGGCTTGAATGAAAACAATAAAGATAAAGTTGGTGGTAGAGGCTATTATGTAAGCGATCTCGATATGGTTCGCTCTCTCGGCACTAGCGCAAGCTATATCTCAGTACTTGTTATGGCGCTATACGTAAGCTCACCAGCAGTTGCTAATTTATACCCGAGTCCTAATTGGCTGTGGTTACTCTCTATAATATTCTTGTATTGGCTTTCCAGAATATGGTTTCTTGCAGGGAGAAATCAAATGCCCGATGATCCTGTTTTGTTTGCAGTAAAAGACAAGGTTAGCTATATGGTGGGTATCTCCGTATTAACTGTTTTACTCCTCGCGTCGTTCTAAATGGTAATAAATCCATGATTAACTGGATAAATAAGCAAAACTATAAAACGTTAGCTTGGAGTATTTTAGTGATAGCTATTTTACTTCGAGGAATATGGGCTGTTCTTATTCCAGTTATTCCACTGTCCGACAGTTCTGCTTATGATGTATTTGCATGGAATATAGTCCAGCATGGAACATATGGTTGGACGGCCGAGGAACCGGGTTCGTATTGGCCTGTAGGAACCTCAGCAATATATGCGTTCTTATTTTCAATCTTTGGTCATGTGTACTGGCCTATCACTTTTTTTAATATTGCAGTTGGCGTAGGCACCATTGCGGTCACAATGCAGTTGTCAAAAACACTTTTTGATATTCCTACGAGCGTACTTGCTGGGCTTATCCTCGCCATCTGGCCAAGTCAAATATTATATGTAACCGTGCTAGCAAGTGAGCTTCCCTTTACTTTATTGTCGTTATCAGCACTGTTGGTGTGGTTGAAAAATGATCAGCAGAGAATTCTTAACACACTATTTGTAGGGCTACTAATTACTGCTGCAAGTTATATCAGACCGCTGGCATTATTGTTGCCGTTTGTTTTTGTTATTATTGAGATCGCTCGTAATCGACAATGGCAGAAACAAGTAAAAATGCTTATTACCACAATGCTAGTTATGGTGGTACTCATTACGCCTTGGTCCATTCGCAACACGAATCTTTGGGGAAATTTCGTGCTGATATCAACGAATGGCCCACCAGTATTTTGGATGGGTAACAATCCAGATAGTGATGGCTCTTATATGAAATTACCCGAATGGACAGATACATTAAATGAATATGAGCGCGCGGAGCAATTAGGCGAATTATCGCGAGAGTACATAATGGATGAACCGCTTGCATTCGTAACGCGTTCTATCATTAAAGTTGCAAAGGTACATAGTGCTGAAACCATTGCTGTTCATTGGAATGAAAAAGGCATTGAAAAAGTACTTGGCCAGAGCGCACTTTTTCCTCTAAAAATTATAACGCAATCATATTGGATGTTGATATTGATAACGGCACTAGCAGGAATTGTTATCCTATTTTACAGAAACCCTTCATTAAGATTTTTGTTTCACCCCGAGTTTATAATGTGGGGGTATTTTGCAGCCGTTCATGGCATTATTGTTTCTCAGGATCGATATCACTTCCCAAGCGTACCGTATATAGCGATGCTGTCAGCTGTGGCATTCATGTTTTTAATAGAAAAAAATAAAACTTTAAAATAGATGAGGATATATTTATGAATCCATGGCTAGCGCTTACTATAGCTGTAATTTTTAATGCTATAGCAAATATTAGTTTCAAATACGCAATGACAACAGGTGGGCAGTTTCTAGAAGATGGCGATATCTTCGGTTTCCTTAAGCAACCTTGGCCATGGATTGGAGGAGCTGCAAGTGCAATATTATTAGGGAGCTATTTACTCGCGATAAGGAATATTAGTTTGAGTACTAGTTACGCCGTAACAACGACGCTTTCCTTAGTTTTAATATCAATTGCATCTATGTATCTGTTTGGCGACAAAATTAATGCTTTCAAAGCGACAGGAATTATTTTGGCAATAATTGGCATTATAATGATCGCGAATTCCGAGATTTCATAGCAAAATATCAGCATTATTAGAATAACAGCACTCTTTTAGATCGTGTATCTTTTTCAACAATTAACCATCTAGACAGATAGGTGGGGTGCGACCATCTTTATATGTATTGTAAACGCATATATCACTTGAGCTAAACCTTTTAAGTGAAATTCTTTCTACGTCACTAGTTAAAATAATTTTATTTCCTCCGACATTAAAAGTAATCGAATTATTTTTATTCAGTTTTCCTTTGTAGCCTAAAGTTTCAAGCGTTAATTGAGCATGTCTCCAGCCAGAGCTTCCGGCAGTAAAATAATTCTGCGCACCTATAAAAAGCAATACTTTATTCGAGCCTGTTTGTAAATACTTTATAATTGATTGAGAAATTATTTCATCTTGATTCTTCATTGTTGTATTGCGGAACTTTAATATTTCCGTAAAATACGAGCCCCACGATCGAGATCCATCATGCGTACCGATTACTCTAGAGTGATCGGAGTTAAAGAAATAAATATTCATATAGGGTTTATTTTTCATTGGCTCCGCTGACCCGACAAACAAGAAAAAAGTGACAATAATTAGGCCATACTTTAACCTGTTTTTGGTCTTTATTTTAATTTTCTGATCAGAAAGAAAAACACTCCATATGTAGGAAGCGAAAAATGGAAATGCTGAAAACGCAGGCATTAAATACTTAACAGATAGCAAGTCTTTGATTACGTATAAACAAGGTAATATTGAGATGAATATTACTCCTCCTTTAATACGTTCACTATTGTTCTGCTTTAAAAAAACATACCCTATGCCAAAGATATAAAACAGCCAACCCAACGGGCTAAATGCAACCGTTAGAACCATGTTTTTTGTGTAATCATCCCATCCAGCTTCATTGCTTCGTGCAATAAGTTCGTTATGACTAACTTGATAACCGTCATACATTTTTTGAAAGTCCGTCACGTCTAGTAATATAGAAAGGACAAGTACAGCGAATAATGCTATAAAAGAAATAACTGGCAGCTTAAAATCTTCTTTTGAAAAGAACAGCAATATTAACACCAGTGGCGTTACAAGAATAAATTCCATTCTAAATAAAATAGACAGGCCTAATAAAACACCTATTATAAATGCTGTATTTAGATTCGGTTTCCCGTATGTCAATGAAATTGCCGAAACCATGCAAAGATAGGCTATAGAGCTCGAGTTATAATATAACCCGGTATAAATAATTTCAGGCGTAAGCATTAACAAACAAAATAACATTACAAATGAAATATTATTCAGCTTGTTGCAGCGATGATAAATAACCAATATAGACAGAGCAATACTGATTCCTGGTATGAAGAATATTGCTCGGGGATCTGAAAATGTAATATTCAATAATGAGCCAAGTTGATATGCCAGTGGCTGCCAATAATATTTATATATTTCAATTCTGCCGGCCAATGCATCATTTAAGTGGAACATTGGAACAATGCTGTTGAGATCATCCCCTTCGTAACCATTCCAGTCGGACAAAAAAATCAGAATTAATGTGGTCGAAAAAAATATAAATAATAATTTTAATTTATATACTAGATCCAAATAAAAATCAGTGGATTCTTTTTTATTAGCGAACATAACCACCTTCAATTAAATTTGAAAAATAGACAAGAATTAATTTCATATGTCGGTTATGACTCCTATGATAAACTCAATACGTTACCGTAATTCACGTACTCAGATAATCATTAAAATGTTTTACTATGAATTTCTCTGTGCATTTTGATTCAGCAAAGGACTTGCTATTCTCTGAGAGCCGTTCGCGCAGCTCGTCTTCAGTCCATAAGCGTTTAATGTTATTTGCTAGAGAGATAACATCTCCAGATTCCACAAGAAGTGCGTTTATTCCGTTGGTCACATAATCATCGAGACCAGTCGAGCTGGTCGTGATACTTGGAACTGCCATATGCATAGCGGCAACAAGTGTCACGTGCCCACACGGTATTTCATTTCCTACAAGAGGTAATACCATAAACTTTGCATGGCCAATAATATTATTGGCATCTTCAAGCGTTATATTTGTACGTATTTCAATATTATCCGGAACTACGAGACCTTTAAGGTTTTCTGGGCGCATCACAGCAACAAGTTTAATCTCTGGGATCATGTTCATTGCAGCCATAAGAGTATCGTAATCGCGAGAGTTACCACCTACTGCTGTTATGTATGGTTCTTTTATAATTGCTTCATCTGAAATCAGGGGTTTGTTAACTCCCCATAGAATCATATCTATCTTATCTTCAGGTATACTAAACCATGAGGAATAAAGTTCTTTCTCCATCGCTGAATAGACAACAAATCTGTCGAAATATTTAAAGGCATATTTCATTCGAGTACGAGAAAAACCATTTGGTAATGATGTGAAGTTGAATGAGTAAATTATGCTAGTATTTTTCTTACCCATTAACTTAGAAAAGAAACCATGATAGAACGCTAAATAAGGACCGTGTATAACAAAAACATCATCATCTTTGGCGGAAAACAGGCCTTGAAGGATGGCTCGTATCCGCGATAAGGATGGTTTCCTAAAATACTTCTCTATAATATTCTTTGGCTTACTGTTTAAAAATAGCCATTTATACTTCTTGTCCAACGATGGCTCGATCCACCTCCACTCCTGTTCAAAAACATCGGATATATTTATTATTTTCATATCATAAAAGCTTACGGTTAATTTCTGAAATAGTTACTCTTCACAAGAAGATATGAGCAACCATGGTATATGAATTTTTTCCTGATATTTAATGCAGCATAAACGATCAAATCACAGGATTTAAGTTTTAGTTCGTATCTCAATAATTGTAAGTATGCTAAAAAGGTTGGTTCAAAATACTCCACCTTAGTTAAGTCTAAAACGATTGTTTCAGCATTAGAAATTGCTCGGATTGCATTATCAATATCTTTTATATCACTGTTCCTGATTTCTCCTGATATATTTATAACAGCACTATCGTTAGAATTAATAATTACCGTGCAGCCTCTGGTCGTGCTAGGTCGATGTAACGATGATAATATCAGCAATGGGAGTATCTTGGTGATCGCGATTTTTAGAAATTTCATTCCATCGCCACTATATCTTTTCCACAATGTCGGTTCTTCTTTTACGCGCCAAATCCATTCTAAACCAAGTTTTTGCATTAGTTTAGGTGCACGTTGAACTGTTCCCGCGATAAAATTAACAACCGCACCTAAATGACTAATAACAGGGGTTTCTAGTTTATCTTTATTAGCCTGAATCCACATCTGCCCTTTTTTTGCACCTAGTGATACAATTACAAAATCAGCGCCTGATTGGTTAATATTATCAATTATGACTTCTGTGCTCATTTCTTCAATACTGCCGAAGCCTGGGTTATAGAACCCGACACACTGCAAACCTTTTTCTTGTGCATTGAGTTTTTCACAAGCTTTTTTTGCAATGCCTTCTTCTCCACCAAAGAAAAATACTTTTATAGGCGTGTTACCTTCTTTGTTTTCGACGAGCCGTTCAATAATGTCTGACCCGGCGACTCTTTCAGGTAATGGTATGTTTAACAAGTGCGCGATCCATATTAATGGTTTTCCATCTGCAACACTGAGGTCACTATTTATAACAGAATTTCTAAAGACACTGTCTTCCTGGCTTGCAATAAGGAAATTAAGATTAGGTGTGGAAATAAAATATTTCTTGCGAGTTTTTACTGCATGATGGATTTTGGCAATGGTTTCATCCATGGTTACCGCATCAAACGGCAATCCTAATAAACACCAAACATTACGCTCTAAATCATCCATATTATTTACTAATCTCTATTAGTCCTAATCCATTCTTTTTGGCGTTTAAATATGGCGGCAATATATAGTGGTATTTTACTTATTATATAAATGGGTACCATTAATAGATCTGTAAATGATATAGCGCTCCTGCCCCAGCGTAGCCATGCTATAAATACAGAAAGAACCAGCATTAATAACGAGGCTAAACTTAACGTAAACACAGTGCTTTCTCCATTGAGCAACCACATGGAATATGAAGCAATAAAGAGTATTATTGTAAAAAAACTAAGCAAGGCTAGTGGTGGCACAATCAAGTCTAATGTCATCGCAAGTAAAGCTCTCGATAGCTTAACAATTGATGTGGCTAACATTTTTGGTAACACGGTAAAAATCATGGTTAAATGACCGTGCTCCCAACGTTTTCGTTGGCTTTTCTCTGCAAGGAGTTCGTCCGGGAAGGTGCTAACAATACGCGCATCGGGCAGAAAGAGTGGCGCATTGCCAACAAGTGCCATATCCAACCCCATTTTCATATCCTCGACAATATTGCTTGAGGCAAGTGAAGCGGTTGAAATAACCGACCATGGAAAGGCCATACCTGTTCCCATTAATTGACATGGCAAGCCCATATTACTAAGACCAAGCGGCCGCACTTTATTCTTGACCAACCATGCAAATTCACTAATGCGTTGCGTAAGGCTGGGGCTATTATAATGCATCATATATAAAGCTTGAATTGGCCTATTATATTCTGCCGCTGTACTAATTAGCTTTTGCAGTACTCCTTCATCTAGTAAGCAGTCTGCATCAACAACAATAACAACATCTGGCTTATCGCTTACTAAATGCTTAATACCAAAGTCTAATGCAAAGCCTTTGCCACGTTCTTGTACATTGGTTCGTTCAATAACCTCTGCGTTATGTGTTTTTGCAACGACAGCCGTATCATCAGAACAATTATCGGCAACAACTAAGACATGACCTCCTTCAGGAAGCTGGTTATTTATGTTTTCAAGGGTATGTTCGATTGTGCCTGATTCATTATGGGCGGGAATAAGTACCACAAATGTGGGTGCTGTATTATCGTTTGCGCTGTTAATTTGTCGTTGTGGAAGTAATGAGAATATAATTTCTAAGCTAAAAATAATAATAGGTAGTAAGACTATGCTGACCAAAATAAGTAATAAGGTAGTCATTTACGAGTAACCTATATCTGCTTAAAGAAGCTAGCCAGTTTAGCTGCCTCAATATCAATATTATGCCGCTGAATAACCCGCTCTCGCCCCTTTTCGCCCATAGCGCTGATGACTTCATCTGTGCTATGAAGTAATTCTTGCATTGTCGACACAAGCGCATCTAATGAGCCCGCGGGTACAAGCCATCCATTCTCTTTATGTATAACTAACTCAGGAATGCCTGCAATATACGTTGTTAGCACCGGTCGGCCTAATGCCATTGCTTCCATAATAACTACAGGTAGACCTTCTGCGAAACTTGGTAAAACCAGTGCGGTACACTCTAATAGTTCTTTTTGAACGCGATTACTGCTAATCCAACCGGTAATTATGATTTTTGAGCTGAGATTATGTTCTTCGATTAACGCTTCAACATCAGCTCGCATTGGACCATCACCTGCCAATATTAGTTGAAAATCTTCGCCACCTTTAGCTAATTTAACAGCAGCCTCAACTAATAAGAGTTGGCCTTTTTGCTCACAAAGCCTGCCAACACAAACCAGCTTTTTATTTTGTTTAGGTGTTGCTATATCAATGCTATAAAAGTCTTTGTCTAGGCCGCAATGCACGATCTTGACTTTGTTCCACAGCGCATAAGGTATCCAACGAAATAACTGGCTTTTACCAAATGAACTAATTGCAACAACAAATGCTGCATGCTTGATTTTTTCGCCTAAGGAAATATATTCAGGTTTGTCAAATTCTTCAGGACCATGCACGGTAAAGCTGTATTTAGGTCCACCTAATAGATAACACAACATAACTACTGTTGCAGAGTTAGTGCCAAAGTGTGCGTGCACATGTGAAACAGGATCTTTTTTTAGAAGCCGTTCTAACTGGCATGCTTCAACCAAATAAATAAACTGTCGAAGAAGCCCGCGATCTGACCTTTTACCAATTTTAATAGTGGTGACAAACACGGAAATAAAGCGAAAAGGACTTGTTAGAAACTTGATGATGACTGAACTAAACAATACAAATAAAGATAAGCTTAAAATGTACTGAGTCTTATCTAATTCATTGCGATCTTGTTCGTCAACTAATTCATCCACATCCGTTCTTAGAGCATAGCGAGAAACCCCGATACCCTGCCTTTCAAGCGCATTGATTTCACGCCGAATAAAGCTATGGCTAACCTTTGGGTATTGATTTACAAAATAGGCAATTTTCATTGGGTTTCTTTATTATTTGCGAATAATTTTTGCTGGTATTCCCACAACAGTACAATTATCAGGGACATCATCTATTACAACACTATTAGCCCCAATATTCACGTGATCGCCTATCGTAATACCACCCAGTATTTTAGCCCCTGTCCCAATATCAACATGCCCACCTATATTCGGGAGCCCAGGTTTACTACCAGTGCCAATAGTAACCTGCTGGAAGATTATACAATTGGGGCCAATTTTTGCGTCAGGATGAATAACAATACCATTGGGGTGTGGCATCAGTAGCCCCCCACCCAAATTACAGTTTAATGGTATATCGCAGCCACAAATCGCACTCCAAAATCGATACTTGAGAACTAATAATGGTTTGCTTGCGATGGCAAATAAGCCAGAGTTCTCGTTTATAAACTGATATTTTCTAATGCAACTTAGCATTCTTTTCCAGGGCTCATAAGTACCGCGAGACACAAGCTCGCGATCCCAATCAGGCATTTCTGACGAAATTGAATCTGACATAATTTCTATTCACCGCCCTTATACTCAATAATCTTACTTTTTGATCTAAATAACTGGTTAAAATAAAATTTTAATTGCCCCTGTAGCTCTGGGAATTTACATAGTGTCATATAGAATGCATACACCCAGTTCCTGTCGATATCCTTTCGCTTATTTAATGCCAATCGTGCAACCTGGAAAGGGTAAATAAATATGAGGAAAATAAAAAATGGACTAAATATTGACAAAGGTACAATTAATGCTGGCAAATATAGTGCCCATAAGCGGGTTCTCCTTGTTTCAGCTCGCCAATGGTATGTTGGATAGCTTCCATGCATATGTGCACCAAGCGCGAAAGCGTAACCTGAACGAACATTCCGTTTCCACCATTGCTTAAAGTGAAGCATATCAGCATCATGGAAACCCATTTCACTGCCGAGTCTCCAAATGCCCCAGCCTTTTTTCCTTATTCTTAAACAAAGTTCTGGCTCTTCACCTGCAATAACCTCTGGGTTAAATCCGGTGGTCTCGATTAAAACATCCATACGAGCCATAGAAATACCACCGCAGGCATCTGCTTCACCAACAGGTGTATCCCATTCAATATCACACAGTGTATTGTACACACTTTTTTCAGGGTACCGCTCTCGTAACCTGCCACAAACTACGGAAATATTTGGGTGAGCATCCAGGTAATCACTTGCAGTCTGAATCCATCCTTTTGTCATTTCGCAGTCACCATCAACAAACTGCACAAATTCAATCTCGTCAGACTGCTGTTTCAATCGGTCAACACCTGCATTTCTAGCCCTAGCGGCGGTAAAGGGTATCCTCATGTCTAGCGCAACAATATCAACACCAAGCTTCTTTGCTATAGAAATTGAGTTATCTGATGAGCCAGAATCGACATAAACAACATAAGGCAAGCACTCAAGGACCGATTCAAGGCATATTTTTAGTCTTTCACCTTCATTTCTGCCTATAACAACTACACCAACCAAATGGGAAGTGTTATTGGATATTGTCACTTCAAATACCTGACATTGAGAGATATGTAAAAAAAATATATTTTCATAGAGGGTTCATTGTTACTTTTAATTAGTTCACAGCGGTTATTTTAACGGTCTAAAATAATTAATCCATATATCGCGCCATTGGTAGCTAATTACTGACTTATCCTTCCTTCCGAATAATTGGCGAACAAGCGAAATCATTCTCCCAGTATGCCAGCACAAGTTTGCAAAAAGAGGCCCATACCAACCATAACGTTTATAGAAATACCTGGTGCGTGACTCATAGTAATACCTTGGTAATCGTGATTTGAGCTGTGACTTTTCTTCAACTTTTGAGCTAACACCTTGTAAATGCACTACGTGAGATCCCGGATCATTAAGAATATTCCAGCTAGCTTTTCTTGCCCGGTAACAAAATTCAGTATCTTCAAAATACATAAAAAAACCATCATCAAGAAGGCCAATATCATTAAATACTTCTTTTTTGACCAATACGCAGGCAAAACTGGTCCATGGTGGTGATGAAATAACTTCTCGTTGATCCAGGGGGACATCAAATTTTATAAGCAACTTTGTTACCAGCCCAGTTTGGGCCGATGCAATAAGCTCGCTTATTGGTGAGATATACCTGAAACAGCTAGCCTGGATACTGCCATTTTCACCCTCGAGCCTTGGTGTAACTAAACCGGTATTCTTGTTAACCTTGGCGGTTTTCAATAATTGTTTAATCGCGCCTGGTTTAACTAACGTGTCGCTATTTAGTAATAAATAGTATTTTGAATCAATTGAAGTAATACCCAGGTTGTTTCCACCTGAAAATCCAAGATTCTTTTCAGAGCATAGTAGTGTCATCTTATTGTTCACATGATTTTCGTCAATCCATGACTTAATGATTTCTATTGATCCATCCGCTGAATTGTTGTCGACAACAATTATTTTTGCATTAAGTCCTATGATCTCGTGTGACACCGACTGAAGACACATGGTAGTGACGTCTGGGGTTCGGTAATTAATAATTATTATGGCAATATCATACATATTGAAATTATATTAAACACTAAGAAGGATGCGTTTACATGTCATCATTATATGGCAATAGTTACTCCAGAGCGGCACTTCAGAAAATAGCATGGTATTACCCCGGGATTTTCTTTAATAACTGCACAAAAAGACGCAATCTAAATGTTAATGCTGCATACAGACATAAAAATAACCGACCTGTGGTGCTCATCTCATAAGAATTTATATTCAGCTGGAATGTGTTAATTCTCCGACCAAGCCGCCAGCGAAGAAACGCATTATTAAAACCGTAACAGTTTAGCGCTTTTTTGTATTCATTAAGTATTGCCTGTTGGCCCACTAGTAATTTCTTTTCACCGATGGCACCCGCTTCAAATGTACCAATGATGCTATTAGAGTTAATGCGATATTTAACCAGTGGCTCCTCGATACCTGTAACCCCATTCCCCAGCAGTGCTCTAAATGAGTAAACAAAGTCTTCTGCTACAACCTTACTGTCTAATGGCCCCGCTTTACTATGAATATCTCTGGAGTATGCTGCGGAACAACCTCCAATAACAAATGTTTTCTTGCCTGTCAGGGTTTCCCGAATCATCAGTTTCTTGCTAATTGGTCGAGTTTCTTTTCGTTGCTCAATCACTTTACCGCTTTCATCAATGACCGTAATATTTGAGTAAAGCATATCAACAGGCGGCATGCTTGCTTTCCAGGCCTCTACCATTATTTCAGTTCTTTTCGGTACAGAGATGTCATCCCCGCCCTGGATAACGAGTAATTCTCCTGATGACAACTCCCACATCTTGTTAACATTACCCGCAAGCCCCATGTTTTTTTTATTTTGATTTAGTCTGATTTTATGCGGACCACGATAATCAGCGACCAATTTTTCAATTATTTCATAGGTGGAATCAGGTGAGCAATCATCAGAAATAACGATCTCTAATGGGCTATAGGTCTGCGCAAAGGCACTTAACACAGCTTCAGTAATGAAATGCTCCTGTTTGTAGCTAATTATTGCAAATGTAACAAGGCTATTTTCGGTCATTTCAATATCATTAAAATTTTAAATTATATGCGTATTTACTTATGCCATTAATTCGGCAATGTTATTAATTACTGTGAGCTGATCTTTTTTGGTCAAGTGTGGTCCCATGGGCAGGCTAAGCACTTCGTCGTGGATAGATTCGGATATTGGTAGTGAATAAGCCGTAAATTCACCTTTGTATGCTTCCTGTTTATGAGGGGGAATTGGATAATGAATCATTGTCTGTATATTTCTTTTTGCCAATCTATCCTGTAATTGATCACGTTGTGGCGTCCGTATAACAAATTGGTGCCAAACATGTTCAGCCCAGCTAGATTTAATTGGAAGATTCAACGAATTTATATTTTCCAACCCCTTCAAATATCGTTCTGCAATTACATTGCGGTATTCATTCCATTCGTCAAGTTTTTGGAGTTTAACCCTTAAGAATGCTGCTTGTAGCTCATCAAGTCTTGAATTATATCCAATTACTTCATTTTTATATTTTTCACGTGAGCCATAATTCCCTATTTTCCGAACGTTGTCAGCAAGCATCGTATCGTTGGTAACTACTGCACCACCATCACCAAAAGCGCCCAGGTTTTTGCCTGGATAGAAGCTAAACCCAGCGGCATCGCCCAAACCACCAACTTTCCTTCCTTTATATAAGGCACCGTGCGCCTGTGCACAATCTTCAATTACTTTAAGTCCATGCTGTTTAGCTATTGCAATGACAGGATCCATGTCAACAGGTTGTCCATACAAGTGAACAACCATAATAGCTCGGGTTTTTGGCGTAATGACACTTTCAATCAATTCTGGTGAAATATTATACGTTTCATTGTTCGGTTCAACAGGAACTGGTTTTGCATTACAGTGCGAAACAGCCAGCCATGTTGCAATATATGTATTCGAAGGAACGATCACCTCATCACCTTCGCCAATACCGTAAGCCATCAAGATCAAACGCAGGGCATCAAGTCCATTGCCAACACCAACACAAGAAGAAGCATCACAATATTGTGCGAATTCGGTTTCAAAAAGTTCGGTTTCTTTTCCTAAGAGGTACCATCCTGATTCCATAGTACGTTTGTAAGCATTGTTAAGTTCATCTTGTAGCTCATTGTAGGTTGCTTCCAAATCAAGAAATTTAACCGTCATGGGTGCGTAACCTTAGCAATGAACTCATCGTAGTCTCTAATATAATCATCGCCATCATATGGATCGGAGCAAAGCACCATAAGAACCGCATCAGGAGAGTATTTGTATTGAACACTCCAAACCATTGGGGGTATATGTAAGGCAGAACAAGGTGAATCAAGTGTATATTCTTCACGGTTCTCACCATCGTCGAGCAATACTGAACATGATCCTTTTACACAGACAAGCAACTCATGGAGCTTCTTATGCGCATGCTCTCCTCGAACTTTGTTGCTGGTAACACCAAAAACCAAAAAATATCGACTAACTGAAAATGGCAAATATTGATTCACCTCTGCAAACGAAAGAGATCCACGTATATCTTCGATAATTGGCATGTTATAAAAAGATACATTTTTTATTTTTGACGCACCCAACCTTCCAATCATGGGTGAAGACGTCACCTCGTCAGCGGCTTCAATATTTGTAGTAGTTGTATATCCCGTGATCCTGGCAGGGTTGCCGACAACAATTGCATTTGGCGGCACATCTTTTGTTACAACGGCACCTGCACCGACCATGGCATTCCGTCCAATGGTATTTCCAGCCAGTATAGTTGCATTTGCTCCAATTGAAGCCCCTTGGTGTATTTCTGTTTTCTCATATTCGGCTGGATGCTGTTTACTACGTGGGAAAAGATCAT
>Ga0316207_10002066_pt1 | contig 21845 bp, 23 predicted proteins | sample 6weekpyrite_MG_FD_204943 | JGI IMG/M metagenome (GOLD analysis project Ga0316207, IMG submission 204943) | Microbial mat bacterial communities from mineral coupon in-situ incubated in ocean water Damariscotta River, Maine, United States -... | ecosystem: Environmental > Aquatic > Marine >...
GCAACAAAGGGTTTTCCTGCATTGTATAGGATCTCGCCAATTCGCCGGCCGACACGACCAAAGCCTGCAAGTACGATCGGCGCGGTAACAGGTTTGGGTGTTGCCGGCACGTCTACCTGTCTTTTAGATTTGATTAGCCTATGTGCAATATCTGCGAGGATCGGCGTCGCCAACATACTTAGCAGTACAACCAGTAACAACTCCTGGTAAAGCATTTCTGACAAGAGTTCGGCCTCGAATGCCAGTGAAAACAGCACGAGTGCAAACTCACCACTCTGTGCCAACACAATCGCAACGGCGAGGCTGTTTTTGACACCCAGTTTAAACAGGTAAGCAAGTGGGAAGAGTATTGCGGTCTTTAATACAATCAATAATGCGACGATAGCAACCGAACGCGCCGGGTTATCAAACAACAAGCCAATGTTCAGCGACATGCCCATCGACATAAAGAACAGTCCAAGCAACAAACCACGAAATGGCGCCACTTCAGCCTGTATTTGGTGTTTGTAAGAGGAGTCTGAAATAAGCAGACCAGCCAGAAATGCCCCCATCGCCATGGAAAATCCTGCATGCTCTGTCGCTATCGCTGTACCAAGCACGATCAATACTGCAGAGGCTGTAAAAAGCTCAGAGTTCCCGGACACGGCAACACGGTGTAATATCGGATGGAGTAAATAACGTCCAAGCACGACAACCAGTGCCAGTATCACTAGCGCTTCGGCAAGCGCAATTCCAACATCGTCACCCATACTTAGTTCAGGCAATACGAGCAGTGGCACAAGTGCAAGCAAGGGTACAACGGCGATATCTTGCATTAATAAAACTGCAAACGTACTGCGCCCATAACTGGATGTCAGCTGCTTGTTCTCAGACAACAACTGCAACACAAATGCCGTCGAAGAGAGTGCAAGTGTTGGTCCAATTAATATCGCAGCCGGGAGGGAAACATCAAACAGGAAGTAAGCGATACCGCTAATCAACACACCGGTCAATACGACTTGCAAGCCGCCCAGGCCAAAAACCAGCCGCCTCATTTGCCACAGCCGGGAAGGCTTCAGGCCTATACCAATCACAAACAGCAGGAACACAACACCAAATTCGGCGATATGTCTTATTTCAGAAATATTTTCTATCAGGCCGAGCCCGAACGGACCAACGATAACACCACTAATTAAAAAACCAGGTACTGCACCCAGCTTCAACGCCTGTGACAACGGCACTGCCACTACTGCGGCAAGCAGCATTATAATAACATCTAATAAGTAGGGTGAAACCATTCGACTCGTTCATCACTGATAACGTTAAGATAGTCTAAATATATACCATTTAACTGTTTACTGACATTCTGAAGGATTGTTCTTACTCGACTAGAATAACAGTATGCCATTTACGCCTCTTCATATGGGTCCCGGAATTCTCATCAAGTTGCTCTTGCAAGGCAGCTTCAGCCTGATGATCTTTGGTTGGACACAGATCATCATGGATCTGCAACCACTGTTTGTACTCATAACCGGTGAAGGGCACTTACACGGTTTTTCACATACCTACGTTGGCGCAACCCTGATTGCCCTATTCTCTGCTGTAACAGGTAAGCACATTTCTGAGTGGGGGCTTAGGTATCTGGGCATACCGGGCTACAGTGCCATTCGTATTCCATGGTGGGTGGTACTGGTCAGTGCTTTTATTGGCAGCTTTAGTCATGTTGCCCTGGACAGCCTCATGCATGCCGACATTCAACCACTATTTCCGTTCACAAACAGCAATGCATTGCTTGGGCTTATCTCGGTCAGTACCCTGCATAAGGTTTGTATATACAGTGGTGGTATCGGTGGAGTGCTTTATTTCATTAGTCGTGCTGTGCTCTCGAAACGGAACTAGACTGACTATTCGCCTATACTGTTAGTTCATCAGCTTACCCAAAACTGACAATAATGTGGAAAAACCTATCCAAAATCAGTATATTGAGGGGATGATAACCTGCTATACATAGCTTCCGACAAGCTTTTAGTAATAATAATCACAGTATTAATTTTTTCGAGGTTTTAGTATGTCGCGTTCGTACATTATTTCTTCAGAGTCTGTAGGCGAAGGTCACCCAGACAAGGTCGCCGATAACTGCTCTGATGCCATCCTTGATGCCATCCTGGCACAGGACCCACGTGCGCGTGTTGCTTGTGAAACTCTCGTCAATACAGGTATGGCCGTTATTGCCGGTGAAATCACAACCAGCGCGAGCGTCGACTACATCGAGGTTGTACGTGAAACGATCCTCGACATCGGTTACAACAGCAGTGAGATGGGTTTTGATGGTGCCAGTTGTGCCGTGCTCGTTGCTCTTGATAAGCAGTCTGTTGATATCGCACAAGGTGTCGATGAAGGCGCGGGTACAGATCTTGGCCAGGGTGCTGGTGACCAGGGGCTCATGTATGGTTACGCCAGTAACGAAACGGATGTGCTGATGCCGATGCCTATCGTCTATTCGCACCGTCTCACAGCGAAACAAACGGAACTTCGCAAGAATGGCATCCTGCCCTGGTTACGCCCGGACTGTAAGTCACAGGTATCGATTCGTTACGAAGGTGACAAACCGGTTGGCATCGATGCCATCGTGTTATCAACTCAGCACAACGAAGAAATCGCTTACGATTCTTTAAAAGAAGCCGTTATGGAAGAGATTATCAAGCCGGTCCTGCCTGCTGATATGCTCACTGACGATACTAAGTACTTTATCAACCCAACCGGTCGTTTCGTGATTGGTGGCCCGGTAGGTGATTGTGGACTGACCGGTCGCAAGATCATCGTTGATACCTACGGTGGTGTTGGCCGCCACGGTGGGGGCGCATTTTCTGGTAAAGATCCAAGTAAGGTTGATCGATCAGCCGCCTATGCCGCACGATATGTTGCCAAGAATGTCGTCGCTGCCGGACTGGCTGACCGTTGCGAAGTACAGGTCGCTTACGCCATCGGTATCGCCGAACCGGTTTCCATTCTTGTTAACACCTTTGGTACCAGCTATATCGCAGAAGAGCGCATTGAACAATTAATCCGTACGCACTTTGACCTGCGTCCGAAAGGCATCGTAGAGATGCTCGACCTGTTACGCCCGATCTATCGCAAGACAGCCTCAAACGGTCACTTTGGTCGAAATGAGCCGGAATTCACATGGGAACAAACTGACAAGGCCGAAGCCCTGCGCGCCGATGCAGGCCTGTAGCTGTCTCACCTGTAAGGCCTGACCCGAACACCATTCTCAATTTGATCTGACGGGTGATTAATCACCCGCTCAGATTCTTCCAGTCCTTCCAGAATCTGTACCTTCAAACCTGTGCGCTGCCCCGGTTTTACTGGTCGCAAGCTGGCATACCTGTCATCAACAGTGAACACCGCCCAGCCACCCTCATGCCTGAACACACTGCTTGCTGGTACCTGTAACACCTTCTCTTCGTGCCATAACACGAAACCAGCCTCGACCCGGTAACCATCGCCCAATCGCTGCCATACTTCTTGTGGTGATGTAAAATCAATAATCACCAGTACGCGCTGCTCGTCCACACCCAGTGCAGATGTTTGGGTAAAGCCAACAGGTTCTACGATCCGAACGATACCCTGTAACGCTTCGTCGCCCCCCCAACGGTCAAACCAGACTTTCATGCCAGGTGTTATCTTCACTGCATCCGCCGATAACACATCGACTTCAACCTCGAGTGCAGCAGGATCGCCAACCTCGAGCAGGTGTTCACCTGTTCTTACTGGCCCTTCACATTTGTGATTTATCTTCAGGATTCGACCATCAATCGGCGAACGTACCGGTACACGTTCTGGAGGCGTTGTCGATGATGAGGATTGGGAGTTTTGCAGTGCAGTCTGTGCTGCCTCGAGTTCATAGCGCGCGACATCAACATTAAAATCGGCCGAACGTTTTGCAGCTCGTGTTGTTTGCACATCGGTCAGCAAGCGGTCATAGACTTCACGCGGAACAAGTCCTTTTTCAAGCAAGGGGGTAACGCGTACCTGCTCTGCTCTTGCGCGTATCGCTGTTGCATTTGCTGCACTCGCCTGCTCCCTCGCGGCACTCAGTGCAGACTCGGCAGCGGCCACACGCGCCTTGGCTTCAGCCCTGCTACGCGCATCAAGCACTTGTGAAGCCATTGGTGTAATACCTAGCAGGGTCTGTCCCTGTTCAACTTCGTCACCGACCTTGAGCCCAACACGACAGGTGACACCATCAACAGGGGCAGCGATGATATAACGGTCAATCACCCGGGTACGCCCTTCTTCTTCTATCGTTATTGTGAGTGGCGCACGTTTAACGGAAACAATTTCAACCTTGACCGGTTTTGGCCAGAACCCCCAGGCGAGCAATACCACAGCAAGTAATGCTGTGGTCAGAATAGCCGGGTGTTTACGTAACAACTTGAACATCATTTACTCCCTGGTTTTCAGCACCGCCACCATGTCGAGGTGGGCAAGGTTACGCCATATCATAATACCTGAAATCAATGCCGATGCGATCACAACCAGTGCAGCAAACGCATAGACACTACTGTCCAGTACCAATGGAATACGATACAAATCTGAATCAAACTGGAAGGCAAGGTAGGCACACAGGCCATGACCAATAAGCAAACCGACAGGCAATGCGATAACGGTTAACAGAGCCAGCTCACCAAGCAAAATATACGCGACCTCACCACGCTTGAAGCCAATCACACGCAGGCTGGCCAACTCACGATTTCGCTCTGACAGGGCAACACGCATACTGTTATACACCACGCCAAATGCGACACTGCCGCCTAGCAGAGTCGTTATAAATGTAAAAAACAGGATAGTTTCATCCATGGTTTCATAAAAAGCCTTAATTGCAGAGCGTTGCTCGACAACGCCCGCGATGCGCGGCATTTCTTTCAGCTTTGTGTATACCTCGCGCTGCTGGCGTTTATCGACAACCAGGTGGGCACCACTGATCGCATCCCCCTCTCTTAATAGTGCATTCAGCGCGCGGCGTGTCATATATGCATTGACCCCGAGGTATTGTTTGGCCGTTGCCACCACTGGCACCTGCAAGGTTACCCGATTTCCTTCCAATACCTCGATCTCAAGTAAATCACCCACTTTGATGTGTAGCAATTCAGCCAGATAATCCGTCAGCACCACTCCGTGCGGGGGTAAATCGATCTCTTTCAGCCTAGTATCGAGAAGGTGGGTCAGGCTGGCATTTTCTTCGATACCTTCGACCCCGGTACGGTAAGAACGATGACCGAAGCGTAATTGTGCAGATACACGCCGGTAGCCTTCAGCATGACTCACTCCTTCTAAACTTTGCAATGAATATAGCGCTCGCTTCGAAGTCGGTTCGACAAAATTGATACTGATGTCTTCACGCTGACTGAGACCGTATTGGACATCGACCATATGGTCAATCGCACCTTCCTGGAACCCCCCAATCATCATAATCCCGCAGGCAAGGCTGAGCCCCAGCATGGTCAGCAGCGACTTGACTGGCTGACGTTCAACATGACGCAGGATCATGCGGGTCGGTTGCGAGAACCAGCGTTGCAAACCAAGCCGTTCAATAAAGGTCGCGCGGTAAACAGCAGGAGGTTCGGGTTGCATAGCCATTGCAGGCGATTCAATCGCTGCACGTCGCACGGCGTACAATGTCCCGATGATAGCAACCAACATACTGGTAAATGCCGCTGCTACAATCACTGAAGGATGTAAAATATAATTCATAAACGGCAGACTATAGAACTCCTTGTACAAATTACTCATACCCTGCCCCATCCAGATACCCGCGACTGTTCCAGCAGTAACACCAATCAGGACAATCATCAGGACAAGCTTGATGTAGTGAATACCAACATCAAAGTTACTGTATCCAAAGGCTTTGAGTGTACCAACCTGTTCACGTTCAAGACTGATGATACGGCTGATCACAACGTTGAGAAGAAAGGCAGCAACGGCAAAAAAGATCACCGGGAAAATCGTTGCGATTGTCCGCTGCTGTTTGAGTTCTTCTGACAGGAAACGATTGGAAAGCTGGTCCTTGCGGGCATAGGCACCGAGCCCACCATACGGTTTTAGTAATGTATCCAGGCGTTCAATAATATCTTCAGGATTAGTACCGCGTACCAGGGTCATACTGACATCATTAAAAGCACCTTCCATGTTGTAGGCACTGGCAAGGGGCTTTTGTGCCATCCACATCACACTGTAACGCGCATGGTCAGGAAACAGGGCGCCCGGCGCGATCTGGTAAATATATTCAGGTGAATGTGCAAAGCCGATGATGGACAGTGATTTCCTGCGCCCATTAATGATGGCGGTTACCGTATCGCCCTGCTCAAAACCGTGCGCACGGGCAAACTCTTCACTGACAATCACTTCGTTGTCCTGACCACGGCTAAACAGACGACCTTCTCGAAGAAACAACCGGTTTAGCCGTCCCGGGCTGTCATAAGGCAGTGACAACATATGCGCACTTGCCGGATCGGAAAATCCTTCTACATCGATGGTGATATAGGCCACCACACGCGCTTCAACCTTATCAACCCCGGGAATAGACTCGATCTGCCTGACCAGTGACCGGGGGGCGCGTTTCAACGTAGCGAACACCTCGGCAAAGTGATGCTGGCGATAGTAGTTTTCGCGTGTTTCATACAACGAATCCGTCGTACTCAATGACATGACAAAAATACTCACACCGCTAACAATGACCATAGCGATGGCAATCGCCTGCATGCGCATATTCCACAATTCACGCCAGAGTTTTTTGTCTATGGCCTGCATCGTAGTAACACTACCAACTCAACTCATTTGCGGGTACACAGACTTCATTGACATACATATCATCGATCCTGCCGTCAGTAAGGTGTATTACCCTGTTGGCCATCTGCGCGATGCCGGCATTATGTGTAATCACCGCCGTTGTTGTGCCCAATTCACGGTTCACACGCTGCAGCGCTTCCAGCACGATGATCCCGGTTTCAGAATCCAGGGCGCCGGTAGGCTCATCACACAATAAAACATCTGGCTGCTTGGCAATTGCACGCGCAATGGCGACACGTTGTTGCTCACCGCCGGATAACTGTGCAGGAAAATGATCCAGACGATGCTCAAGCCCGACCAATCCAAGTGCATCTTCAGGCTGCATGGGTGTATCGGCAATTTCTGTGACAACGGCGACATTTTCACGTGCCGTCAAGCTGGGAATAAGGTTGTAGAACTGGAAGACAAAGCCGACGTGGTGGCGACGATAGGCGGTAAGCTCGGCTTCACTGGCCGATGTCAGGTCATTGTCACCATACATGACATGACCCGATGTCGGGATATCCAGTCCACCCAGTATATTCAGCAGTGTGGACTTGCCACTGCCTGATGCGCCGAGTAAAACAGTCAATTCACCTTTATGAAGATCAAGGTCAATACCGCGTAAGGCATGAACCTGCACCTCGCCCATCTGGTAGATCCGGGTAACATCATGCACATGAAACACGATATTTTCATCAAGTGGTTCATGTTGGTTTTCATCAACCATTCAGGGTTCCCGGCTACAGATTTCTTTCTGACTATCCTACCCTTTCCAGTCAACAGATAAAACTCGAGTCATGCCTGCTTCACGGTAAAATGATGCTTTTACCTGATACACCTAATCACTATCAAAGGTAAGCTCCCTGCCTTTTCCTTTTGTGGCAGGTGTTGCCCGATCCCAGGCCCAGTCTCTTATGTTTTTAATCTGTTCCTTCATTGTCTTTGAAAGTGGAACGATGGCATCAATTTGCTGGGTAATATCTTCGGTAGAAAGTGTCCGTCCCTGGCTACTGGCTTCAATTAGCCCACCATTTACAGCCTGCTCAATTTCTGCAGGACTCCAGTCTTTCGTCATTTTCACAAGATGATCAAGATTAAATTCATCAGGGTCCTGATTTCTCGCATTGATGTATATTCTTAAAATCTCTTCACGCTCGTCATCATTTGGCAGGTCACAAAAGAACACCTGGTCAAAACGTCCTTTGCGAATGAGTTCTGCGGGCAGTGATTCAATCTGGTTCGCTGTCGCTGCGACAAAGACCAGTGGTGGCTTTTCCTGCATCCAGTTTAGAAAGGCAGAAAACACGTGTGACTGGTTAATATTGCCACTTTCTAACAGGCCCAGGCCATTCTCTATTTCATCTATCCACAAGATCGCCGGGGCGGCACTCTCAACCATCTGTGTTGCTTTGTGGAAAGCTGCTTCTGCACTGTCATGTAATTGTGAAAAAATGAGATTCATATCCAGTCTGAACAGGGGGACATTCCATGTCTTTGCCACAACCTTGGCAGACATACTCTTACCACAACCGCTAATACCCATAACGAGGATACCTTTAGGGATGGGTATACCCTCTGACTTTGCCTTATAAGTAAAGATTGATTTTCTTGCTGCAATCCATTCCTTCAACCGGTCAAGCCCACCAACCTGGTCGAGAGAAAAATCAACCGGGACGTACTCAAGCCCTGTCTCGCCACCATTGACCACCAATCTTTTCCGGGATTCACTAATTAAATTTAATATTTCAACACTTGAGAGTGTTTCGCTGTTACTGATTTGACGCATGATATGCGTGGCATCATTTAGCGAAAGACCAATGAGGGCATGCGCAATGTCATTCAGGGTATCTCCCTGTAATTCACGGTATGTGCCGCGCCTTTGAAGCTCATGCAAGTGTGCAAGCATTTCGCCCTGGTCAGGACGCGTAACATTTATCTGGAATATTTCATTACTGAGTGATGCTGGAATATCTTTACCCGGGGAGATTATGAAAATAAAAATATCATTTCGTTCACGAAACTTTTCATAGACGTCTCGCAGTAACCTGTCTATACCCGGTTTCCCGCCAAAATCCAGCAGATCCTTCATGATATAAAAACCAGGCTTGCTCTCCTCGAGAATGACTTCGAGAACCTTTACCGGGTCGACAATTTTTTCATTCCGCCCTTCATCGTCAAGTCCTTGCGTACATGACCAGGTGATGACGGGCAGGTTATGAGGTTGATTGCTTGCCAACCTGCATAACAGTGATGTAAGGCGTTCTTCTTCCGAGCTATTGAGATAGATGATGGGGTACTGGCCAAGGATGGCTCTTTCTATCTGCTTGATCACTTCAGCCATTTTCTGTTTCCTGCCTATTCAGATATAAGTAATGAATGAAGCCATGTTACTTATTATTGATATTCTACATAACCAATAGAACCAAGGTTTTTCCTACCTGATAGTATTATAGAATATTTTCGATCACCTCGACGACAGACGTCGTCAGTATTTCAAGATCTGCATCGCTGATCACATAGGGTGGCATCAGGTAAACAAGTTTTCCAAACGGGCGCACCCATACACCCGCCTCGACAAATGCCTGTGTAATGCTTTTCATGTCGACGGGGGCATACAGTTCCACTACACCTATCGCACCCAGTACACGTACATCATTGACCGTATCGAATTCACGGCACATAGCCAGACCCTGCTCAAGCCCGGTTTCGATTCGGGTGATGTTCGCTTGCCAGTCCGAATCAAGTAACACTTTGATACTGGTTGCAGCAGCAGTACAGGCCAGCGGGTTGGCCATAAATGTTGGCCCATGCATAAATACACCCGGTTCACTTGTGTCGATCGTTGTGGCGATGACATCTGTCGTCAGGGTCGCGGCAAGTGTCAGGTAACCACCGGTAAGTGCCTTGCCCACACACATAATATCTGCCGTCACATCGGCATGTTCACAGGCAAACAACTTACCGGTACGGCCAAAACCGGTTGCAATCTCATCCAGGATCAGCAATACGCCGTACTGGTCACATAAGGCTCGTGCGCGAGACAGGTATTCGGCTGAGTAAAACCACATCCCACCTGCGCCCTGTACCACGGGTTCCATGATCAGTGCTGCAGTATGCGTGTGGTGTTCACGGAGTGCCTGTTCGAGTGAGGCTATATCTTCATCACTACAGGACTCATTAAACCGGCATTGCGGCCGCTCAACAAATACCTGCTGGGGCATCGCCTTATTAAACAGACTATGCATACCGGTCACCGGATCACAGACAGACATCGCACCAAACGTATCGCCGTGGTAACCCCCGCGTAAACTGATAAAGACCTGCTTGTTGGTTTTACCTTCCGCCTGCCAATACTGGATTGCCATCTTCATGGCGACTTCAACGGACACCGAACCTGAATCCGAAAAAAACACCTTCTGCAGGGCATTTGGAGTGATATCAATCAACAGGCGTGCTAACTCAATCGCAGGCTTATGCGTCAGGCCACCAAACATGACGTGTGCCATCTTTTGTAGTTGTGCTTCAAGTGCGGCATTTATCGTTGGGTTGTTGTAGCCGTGAATCATGCACCACCACGAAGCCATGCCATCGATCAATTCACGCCCGCCCTCCAGTTTCAGCCGCACACCTTCGGCAGATTCAACTTCAAACACTGGCAGGTCGGAAGTCATCGCACTGTAGGGGTGCCAAATATGATATTGATCGATATCGTGTTGATTCATGAATGCAGGGTATAAAAAATGGTGTCACAAGGACACCATTTTTAAACGAAATTATTGCTGACTTGGTAACTAGTTACTGATATGCCAGTCATAGGCACAATCGAGGTGAATACGCACCGCAACAATACTATTAATACCATCTTCAATCATGGCATTCAGTGGTGTTCGATCCTTGAAGCGATAATTTTCACGATTCATCCACGCTGCGCCGGCAGCTGAATTACACGGATTCGAGGTACGCAGTGCATCGGCAATCCCGAGTAGATGATCGACAAACTCGTTCACGCGTGGCTCGTCCTCTGGCAGAATCGAGGAACCCTGGCGGTAACTCCGTATCTGGCGCGAACGCGTATCATCAGGCAATCCCAGCATCTGGACCTGGTCACTGTCCTGAACACCCCATTCATCTAGCAAGGCAATCATATTGCGGGTGAAGGTCACTTTCTCATCTTCACTCATGTCTTTCATTAGGGATTCAGTGGCTTTAGAGGCTGACATTACATATATACCGTATAAAACTGTTCATATTCACAGCCATTATATCACAAGCATTTTTGTCAGTTTTTTAGCCTCATAACTTGTAGGTGTTAAGCCGGGTAGGAAACGCCTGTGCCACCCAACCCACAGTAACCATTCGGGTTCTTGGACAGGTACTGCTGATGATAATCTTCTGCATAGTAGAACTCAGCCACTGCGAGTATTTCAGTTGTAATACTGCCCATACCAGCTTTGGTGATGGCCTTCTGGTAGGTACGTTTACTATTTTCTGCTGCAGCCTGCTGCTGTTCACTATTTGTATAGATGCCGGAACGGTACTGTGTGCCGCTATCATTGCCCTGACGCATACCCTGGGTCGGGTTATGTGATTCCCAGAACACCTTTAGAAGTTGTTCATAGCTGACTTGAGTTGGATCAAACACCACCAGTACAACCTCGTTATGGCCCGTCTGGCCACTGCATACTTCCTGGTAGGATGGGTTAGGCGTATAACCCGCTGCATAGCCGACCGCTGTTGAATACACGCCAGGCAGTTGCCAGAATTTACGTTCCGCGCCCCAGAAACACCCCAGTCCGAAAACAGCCGTTTGCATCCCCTCTGGGAACGGTCCTTCAAGTTCATTGCCGTTGACATGATGTCGAGGGGGCACAAGCATTTTTTGTTCGCGTCCAGGGAGTGCCTTATCCGGATCTGGCATTTCACTCTTTTTATTTGTCATGAACATGGCGACACCTCTAACTTATAATTATGTTAAACACTACTCGTAGAAACGTTGTAGTTATTCAGTTCGTACGGCACGGTGCAACTAACACGCATGCTCGACACCGGCTTGTAAGAGGTTAATCGAAACCTGCCCCTACAAACCAAAGCAGTCTGCAAATAGACCACAACAACAGCCCGTCGGTTCAGTTGTCAAGATAGAAAAATAGTGGTTTTACCTGCCATTGATAACAGTTAGCTATTTGAATAAATAGGCACCTCGTCCTGTATGTCACACCCTTGTGAGAAAATTATTTCCAATGCAGGCCGATAAAACCCTTCCCACGTGCACTAATTTTTTCGCTTGTGCACAACGATCTCTCATCTAAGCAAGATACTTGTTGGTGCAACACACACTATCATGCACCAGTTCAGTGAAGATATATATTTCACCGATATGCTGTGACTTTTTTTGCACCATTAGTAAACAACCGCTCTATTAATGACGCATAAAAAACCATTCAACGATACTGGTATGGATATTGCTCTAACCCTTCCTTGCATAACTTTTTAACATATTTATAAACTTTTCAGGAGTACACAGCACGATGAATAAGTCACTTACGACATTACTCGCTACTGTCACCATGTTCCCAAGCGTAGTTGCCGCAAACACTATTACCGATGCTATAACAAGTGGTGAAGCCAACATTGATCTTCGTCTTCGCTATGAAAGCGTTAATCAAGATAACGCTGTCGATGATGCAGATGCATTAACCCTTCGTACACGTTTGGGCTATACAACCGGGAGCTATAAAGGATTTTCAGCGATGGTTGAAATGGAAGATGTACGGATTGTCGGCGGTGTTGATGATTATACTGTCGGGCCAACCGGCTTCAATCCCGGCGAAAATTCGGTCATTGCAGATCCTGAAAACACTGAGCTTGAACAAGGTTACATAAAATTCAAAAATGATTACATTACTGCGAAACTTGGTCGCCAGGTGATCACATATGATGGACATCGATTTGTTGGACATGTCGGTTGGCGCCAGGATCGCCAGACATTCGATGCGCTAACCTTGCAAGGAAAACCTAACAAAGATTCTGAACTTAAATACGCATACATCAGTAAACGCAATCGAATTTTCGCTGAAGATGCGGATATAAATTCCAGGGATCATTTATTTAATGCTTCTTACATGACACCTCTCGGAAAATTATCTGGCTATGCCTATCTCCTGGAGGTTGACAATAGTACTGACAACTCACTTGATACTTATGGTGTAAGTCTTAAAGGCTCATCTAAATTAGATAATACCAAGCTGGGCTATCATGTTGAATACGCAAATCAAGACTCAGAGAATGGTACTGCCGACTTTAATGCTGATTATGTATTTCTTGAAGGGAGTGTCAGTGCGGGTGGTGTCACAACAAAGTTGGGTTATGAGGTTTTAGGATCAGATGATTCTGCATATGGCTTCTCTACACCCTTAGCAACCTTGCATAAATTCAACGGTTGGTCAGACCAGTTTCTTGCCACGCCACAGCAAGGTCTTGTCGATGCCTATGTTTCGGTAAGCGGTAAAGTGTTAAAGGGTAAATGGGCAGTCATTTACCATGACTTTGAAGCCGATGACCCAAGTGCAGGTGTTGATGACCTGGGTGACGAAATCGACCTTTTGTTCGCAAAGAAATTCTCCAAGCACTATAGCGGTGGAATCAAATATGCTTCATATTCTGCCGGTGATACGGCCGCAGGAAAAGTAGATACCGATAAACTTTGGCTATGGGTAGGTGCCAAATTCTAGTCTTTATTGCACGGTAATAAATGAAGAATTGAATAGCCCGGCATACCTCTGTCGGGCTATTCAATAAGTAAAAATATAGCCGCCATTGATTATTTACAAATATTTCACGTTGATCGTTCAGCGCATTTTATGCACATCGCAACCGCTGGCTTTATTTTCAAACGCCCCTCGGCAATCTCATCACCACAATCCAGGCAATACCCGTATTCGTCTTCATCAATGCGTTTCAGTGCTGCCTTGATACGCTGTAACTCTTCTCCCCGACGTAGTTGAGCAGCTTGTGACATCGCCTGTCCTTGCATGGCATCCATGCGGGATAACCGACCCACCCTGCTTTGATCGAGCTCAACGGTTGCTGTCGCGGCATCATTTACGTCCGCAGTGGCTTGCAGCTGTGCCTGTTTTTCCAGTAACAACTTTCGATAGTATGCTATGTCCATCTACATGTATTCCCTAAGATGTGAAATAGTACCTTTACATGAAACTCTTCGAGGATTATCTTGAAAATATATCTTAAGGAGAAACCAATGTCGCGTTCCATACTGAAATTATTAACCACGCTTATGCTTTTTGTGGGCCTTGCTTATAACGGGCACGCTCTTGCTGCATCCAAAACAGAAATTGATATTGAAGTGAGCGCAGCACTTAAACGTTTCAAAAATGATGTCCCAACTGCAGATGAATACATTAAAATTTCCAAGGGCATGCTGGTGTTCCCGAGCATCTTCAAGGCAGGTTTTGGCATTGGTGGCGAATACGGTGAAGGTGCCTTAATGATTAATGGCAAGACGGTTGAGTATTACAGCACTGCTGCTGCCTCGATTGGTTTCCAGCTTGGTGCTCAATCGAAGACTGTCATTCTAATGTTTGTTGATAAGAATGCACTTGCCAAGTTTCGTAAAAGTGATGGTTGGGAAGCAGGTGTAGATGGCTCGGTCGCCCTTGTCGAGATCGGCGCGGCAACAACATTTGATACGAGCACGGTCAAAGATCCCATTATTGCCTTTGTGTTTAACAACAAAGGGTTGATGTACAACCTGAGCCTGGAGGGTTCCAAGTACACGAAGATCAATCGCTAACCGGGATGGGGTATTACAGGTAGCTGTGTACCCCAATGCCCTGGTCCAAGATACCGTTTAGAATATCCACATATTCGTCTTCGCTCAGGCCTGCGTAATAGAGGACATCTGCGCCGATCTTTTCCCATTCATGATCAATCTCACTACTGGCGACATTCTTGAACATTTTCGCCGCATGCTCAGCCATTTTTAGTGTCGCCAAGACATCAAGTAACTCACTGCCACTATCATCCCTTTTTGAGAACAGTTCTGCTGCATTGTGGTGAACGGGGATAACTTCACAGACAATCTTCGGTAATTTCCATGACTTTGCCATGTAATAACCCAGCACGGCATGGTTTGTTGAATAATGCCTGTTCTCGGTATCGACAATGCGGTCATCACACCCGGTATACGACTCGCGTAATACATCGGGGTAATCATCAAACCGCTGCATCATCAAGGCGATACCGGTATTGCTAAACATACCGGCCATATAGGCCGTATCCGGGTTCGTCAGCCGTGTCTGTGTAGCAATCACCGAGGCAGACTTGGCAATATCAACACACGAATCCCAGAACCGGTTCAAGAATGATAATTGCTCCTGGGAAAGCTCAGAACACTCGGTTTCTGATTGAATCGAAAGAGTTGTAATAATATTAATGACCGTCTTCATGCCCAGCAATAAAACCGCGTGATGCATGGAATTAACTTCTTCATTTATGCCATAGAATGGGGAACGCAGGGTTTTGATAATCCCCCCGGACATCCCCGGATCTGCACTGATTAATTCAGCAATCTTATCCAGCGATGGCTCTATCTCGAGCATTTCCATCTGTAAATCCACCAACAACTGTGGCGGTGAAGGGATCTTGATACCATGAAGGATACCCTTCAGCTGTTCTTCTTCTAATGCCTCTGTTGTCATGGTGAATCCCGAAACTGGTGTGAGGTTGGTGTATAATAAACGAGTACCTGCGGTTATGTTTTCGTCCGCTATACGAGTAACTTTAGTCTATTTCGCTCTTTTTTTCACAGTTCCAGACCCAAAATTATGGCTGATTCACAACAACGTTTTCTACTCGATAAGACCAATGTACGTGGCATTATCACCCGCCTGGACACCAGCTGGCGCACCATGCTGGAAGGCCGTGATTACCCTGAGCCGGTTCGTAACCTGCTTGCCCAGGCCGCCACAGCCATGTGCCTGCTCAGTGCCACCCTGAAGGCTGACAACACCCTGACCTTGCAGATACAACATGGTCAACCGGTAAACCTGCTTGTCATGCAAGTTGATGCCCAGCAGCACTTTCGTGGCATGGCTGAATGGCAACAACAACCTGATGGGGACAAACTCAGTGAATTGTGCGCAGGTGGGCAGTTGGCGATCACAATTGAAAGCAACAGCGGTGAACGCTACCAGAGCATCGTCGACCTGCACCATGATTCGCTGGCTGATGCATTGCACAATTATTTTGAGCAATCTGAACAACTGCCGACCGATTTATGGCTGGCGAATGATGCAGAACATGCAGCAGGTATGCTGATACAGGCACTGCCTGTCGATGAAGAGGCCTTCGACCACGACCCTGATGCATGGAACCGCGCCTTACACCTGGCAAGTACGGTAACTGATCAAGAATTACTCGAGTTATCGACTGAAGATTTATTGCATCGCCTCTATCACGAAGAGGATATACGACTCTTTGACGGCTCACCGGTTGCCTTCCGCTGTAGCTGCTCGCGTGAAAGGGTCGCGAACAGTCTGCTCAGTCTCGGTGAGGATGAATTACAGGATCTCATCGAAGAAAGGGGTGAGATCAGCATCGATTGTGGGTTCTGCCAGCAGCGTTATGTATTTGACGCCGTTGACTACAAACAATTGTTCTCAAGCACAACCTCACCGGACTTACCCCCTACAACCCACTGAGCTGACAGACGCCCCTAGTCCAGCCACTTCTCGAGGTAGTAGAGACGAAACCCCTCCGAAGACCGCGAAGGTCCAACAACTTGCGCAGCGAACATCTTCTGATCAGGGTTGGCGGCTTGCCTTACCTCCTCTTCAGACGCCATGATCGTGACACAGTTCTCCGGGAAGCGATCACGGTGTCTTTTCGGCGCATAAACGATTGCAAAATGCTCATCGACAACATCGCTGTCGGGATCTATTGGTATACGGCTCATAGTCGTCACTGTGTTAGGAATGGCCATTATACGGCCTGTAATGGGCAAAAACAGCGCTAAATGATGGATTTTAGGCGCGACAAGCTTTATGCTCCCCTCCTCAACTTATCTCTCACCTATCAGGAACCAACATGCAAATAGCCGATAAAAAGGTTGTCACGCTTCACTACACATTGCGTGATGACAAAGACACCGTCATAGATAGCTCAGAGGATGGCAGCTTTGCCTACCTGCACGGTGCAAACAACATCATTCCAGGTTTGGAAAATGCGCTGACTGGAAAATCTGTTGACGAAGAAATGAAAGTCACCATCGCACCTGAAGAAGCCTACGGTGAACGCAACCCGGAAATGGAACAGGTTGTTCCCAAGTCAATGTTTGAAGGTGATGAAGGTATCCAGGTTGGTCAGCAATTCCATGCTGCCTCGCCTGATGGTCAAGAAATCGTCGTCACCGTTGTCAGCATCGACGGCGAAGACGTCACCATCGATGGTAACCACCCGCTTGCAGGCGTAACGCTTAATTTTGAGGTCAAGGTAATCAGTATTCGTGATGCCAGTGAAGAAGAACTCGACCACGGCCACGTCCATGGCCCGGATGGTCACCACCACTAAGACCTGCTGGCCACCCCGGTTATCCTGACCGGGGTGTACCTGACACGAATAGCAGGGATGCTATTTGACGTCACTAAATATTGAACGGATATCGTTGTTCCACCGTACTAACAAATCCCGTATATGTGGTTGCTTCACACGTCTTGAGTACTCACTTGTATCCGCTGCAACCAACATGGTTTCATTCCCTTCCGAGAATATCACCACCTTCATTGGCAGGTAGGCGATTAACTGTGGTTCGCTGTGCTTAACTGCACGGATCTCACTTGGCTTGCCAAAAAACACGACCCGGTATTTATCCGTTTCATAACCTGATTTAGTTAGACCGATATCCACGCGTTGCACGCGACTCACCGTGTAGCCATGTTCAGCAATCGTCGTTTGCAGGGCAAGCATCGCTTCCGGAAAGGTTTGTGTTGATCGGTGCATAATCAAACCACCATGATTATCGGCAACAGCGCTGAACGACCACACCATCAAGATTAATAAAGTAAATAGTCGCCTCATAGCGTCGCCTCCTCGATAATCTCGATATAGTTTCGATACATTTCGTCACAGGCGGTATCCAGTTCAGCATTGTTATACAATGAACTCAGATAGCGCGGGTTGATCGACATCACTTGTACCTTGCCTGCCCGTTCGACTACCGTTACGCGACAAGGCAGAAACAGACCAAGGCGTGGGTCAATTGCGAGCACATTGTTAAGCGTCTCGAAGTTACAGAAAAACACCATCACCTCATTCTTGTTTTCACTGCCTTTTTCAACCAGTCCCTGCTCAAGTTCCTGGACACGAATAATACGAAAATTTTTCGCTAGCGCAGCATTCTTAACCTGTTCAATAGTTGTCTTCAGATCATGGGGTGAATCCATCACAATAGTGGAACTGTCGCCGTGCTTCGCTTCACGTTGAGCAGCATGAACAGCTGATGCCTCAAAACTTCGCACATAACTGACGACATCATCAATATCCTGTTCTGTCATACCTTGTTTGAGAAAAGATTGCATAGGTGTACCGACGCGACCTTTCATCAAAGTAGATTTAATCAAGCTGTCAGATGCGGCGGCAAGAAACCCCTTGTTATTCAATGCCGGTGCGATAATGGGTAACTCACGTGGCCGCGAAAAGGTGACGCCAGTCCCCTTACCGCCCTCGCCATTTACCCCATGACAACTTGCACAGCGTTGCGCAAATAAGCGTTTACCCCGAACCAGGTTACCCGTGACAATCAATGCACTGTCTTGCAGCGGTGTTGCTGATGAAAAACTTCGCACATGTTTGACGATTGACTTTATTTGCGCATCACTCAGGTGCCTGAATTCAGGCATGACGCGTCCCGGACGACCAAAACGAATCGTCTTCGCCAGGTAATCATCCGAAACACTGCCCTGGAAGCTATCCAGGGCCAATGGCACACCCATTCCACCTTTACCGCCGTAGCCATGACAAGATGCGCAATGTTGGCCATACAATGCTGAACCGGACGGTGCGGCATGAACAAGGCCAGAGATAAACAAGCTAATGAACACACTAAAACAACGTGCGACGGGGTTTCGATAAAGTGACGACACTCTGATTCCTCTTACCTGAATTAATATTAGCGAATCCTAATATATTTACAGGGTAAGGTTGTTGATCTGGATCAAAACAGCTCCGCTGATTATGATAAGACCATGAATGTAAACACCATCAGAATTTCCCAGCTCAGTTTTGGTCTCATTTTTCCACTTTTGATATCAGGTTTTCTCAGCTCACCTGCTTATGCAGCACCAGTACGTCAAAAAATCGATAACGCACAATTAAAAATGTCCATTACTCCACGCAGTGCCAACCAGATGGCGGCATTTTATGAAGGCCGTGAGTTTCCTTCCGCCGCCATCCAGGCTACGCGTGATGCCTGTTTCTTTACTGTCGGTATCCGTAACCGCCTAAGTGATATCCTCTGGCACGATATCACCTCATGGAAGTTTGTTTCCGGTAATGAAGAGGTGAAACTGTTAACACAAGACGACTGGAAACAGATCTGGCGACAACGAGGTATTGAGCAACGTTTTCAATCGACATTTCGCTGGACACTTCTACCGGATAGTCGTGATTTACAACCGGGTGAACAACAGGGCGGTAATATAACCGTGCCTCGTTCTGACAAGAACTTCAGCCTGCTCGCTAGCTTTGCAACGGGTGAAAACAAGAAGGGCAAGAAATACACGGTCAGATTTAACAACCTGCGCTGCCTTAAAGAACCAACACCATGAAACAGTGGCTCGTTGGCATTCTTGTCTGGATGATAGCCTTGGGTGCATTTGCGAGCGAGTTGGCATTGCCCAAAGGTGTCATCAAGGTCACACCCCGCCCGGCACCCGCACTGTCGTTAAAAAACCTTGATGACGAAACCTTCACGCTCTCTACAAAAAGTCAGCGCTGGGCATTTGTGCACTTCTGGGCAAGCTGGTGCGGCCCCTGCCGGCGTGAAATGCCAAGCATAGAGGCATTAAGCAAACAGGCAGAAGTCCTAAAGCTCGATTTTTTTATCGTCAACACAGCAGAAACAGAAGATATTGTATTCAGCTTCCTGGGGAGCGTTGCACCCGATGTAAATACACTGCTGGATCTGGATGGCCTGGTCACAGAAAATTGGCAACCGCGTGGTCTGCCATCAACCTATATCGTCGATCCAAAGGGGCGTATTCACTATGTTGTCCTCGGCGGTCAGAACTGGCATCGTCCTGAATATCATACATTTTTAAGCTCACTTGCCAGCAATCCACCTTAAGCCACCTCGCTCGGAATATGGAAATATGCATTTACCTGCTTTCCATGCCACAATCAGTAAAAAAATCAGGTATCACAGTATGGAATCCAGGAATTGGCAACGACGCAATATTGGCTTCGATGTTGAAGTCCGGCTCTGGCATAAAGACGGCGAACAGTTAGTTAACTGTAAAACCCGCGATATCAGTATGGGCGGTGCCTTCCTGTTAACCAACGAACTCGGCTTTCCCAAGCACCGCTTGCTCAATATCCGGTTCCCTGCGCTTAAACGTCTTGCCCTGGATAAACCCAACATTATTGCCCGCGCAACCCGCAAGGAAGATGAAGGCATTGCAATCTGTTTCAGTAAGGCTGAACGTGAAACCATCCGGGCCATGCACAAGATGCTGCAGTGGCGAAGTTATTACCCATTAGAAAAAGACGAGCCTGAATCAAAACAACGCCGCTATTTGAACCCTGCACCGCCAACCAAACACTGAAAGCGCACTCTAATTCTTCAATGCCTTGCGGAGTGATTTCTCTATTACCCTGCTCGCAGCAATAAAGCCGAATGAGGCTGTCACCATCACGGACGAGCCATAGGCCATATTGCAATCCATTGATATGCCATGAATACCCGGTTTCTCAAATCCCACCTTGCCACCTTCTTTTGGGTAACGTGGTTGCTCCGTTGAATACACACACTCGACACCAAAATAACGCTGTGGGTTACGCGTATAACCGTACTGGCTACGCAAGAACGACCTGACCTTCGCGGCCAGGGGGTCATTATGTGTTTTATTCAGGTCACGGATACTTATCTGGGTGGGGTCAATCAGGCCGCCAGCGCCACCCGTCGTGATCACCGGGATCTTGTTACGCTTGCAGTAATAAATAATCCCTGATTTGAATTTGATACTGTCTATCGCATCAATGACATAGTCATAGTCGCGTTCCAGATAGGCCTGCAAGGTATCGAGCGTAATGAAGTCATCAATAATATCGACGTCACAGTCTGGATTGATCGACTTCACACGCGCGGCCAATACGGTCGATTTTTTTTGCTCAACGGTTTCTTCAGTTGCCGGGAGCTGGCGATTAAAATTACTCAGGGCCACCGTGTCATAGTCGATCATCGTGATCTTGCATACACCTGTACGGGCAAGTGCTTCAACGGCCCATGAACCAACACCACCCAGGCCAACCACACACACGTGCAAGTTCTTGATGATAACCTGTTCGCGTTTGCCATAGAGCCGCGCGATGCCGCCAAAGCGCTGGGCATAATCAGTTTCGTTCATAGACTAGTCTTTAATACCCAGGATAGACCTGGCATTTTCGGTAGTTTGAGTTGCAATATCTTCTACGGGTAAGCCTCGAATCTTTGCCAATGATGACAACACATCAACGAGGTACTCTGGACTGTTACGCTCACCTCGGTGTGAGGCAACCACCATATCAGGCGCATCCGTTTCCAAGACGATGTTTTCAAGTGGTAATTCACGGGCAAGGGCATGCACCTTAACGGAATGCGCATAAGTCAATGTTCCCCCGAAACCCAACTTGAATCCCATTGTCATGTATTGCTCTGCCTGCTGCATACTGCCGCTGAAGGCATGCACAATCCCACCCTTTACGGGGATGTTCTTCAATGTTTTGATGACCCTGTCATGTGCCTTTCGTACATGTAAAATAAC
>Ga0316207_10002067_pt1 | contig 21836 bp, 20 predicted proteins | sample 6weekpyrite_MG_FD_204943 | JGI IMG/M metagenome (GOLD analysis project Ga0316207, IMG submission 204943) | Microbial mat bacterial communities from mineral coupon in-situ incubated in ocean water Damariscotta River, Maine, United States -... | ecosystem: Environmental > Aquatic > Marine >...
AATGAACAGCTCCGGCGTTTCCAAAGACGCAAACAAGACCCATTAAAGCAGTGGAAATTAAGCCCGATTGACCTGGCATCACTTGATAAGTGGGATGACTATACTGAGGCGAAACAGGCCATGTTTTTCTATACAGACACAGCAGATGCCCCGTGGACAGTTGTTAAATCAGACTGTAAAAAACGTGCACGTATTAATGCAATGCGTTTTCTGTTATATAAATTAGACTACCCTAATAAAAATCATGAGGTTGCGCGGGCACCCGATTCTTTAATTATGGGCTCTGCACAAACCATTTATGAAGCAGGTGAACACACATTAGAGGTGCCGCCAGTTGTTAAAGACTTCTCTGGCCAAACTCCAGGGGGTAAATAACCATGCATAAAACACAGCATGCACAAAAAATTACAGATCGATTCCGTGAACTGGTTAGCCAGGCGGGTGATTCATTACCAGATGAACATTATGAGGAGCTATGCCTGCTAATTGAAGCTGGAATCAATACCGCTTTGGTCGAGCGATTAGAAAAAATGGCAGATAAATTACAGAAATTTGCTCATGAAGTGAGAAATGAAGCGGAGTATTTTGACTAATTGAGAAGAAAGTATTGCATGAGATACATTTATAACATTTTGCTATGTTTTTGAGTTATAAATTAGTGGTTTTAAATACTCCTAATTTATAAACAAAGCGGTTTTCGTGTCCGGGGTCTAATTATAAATAATGTTAAGATTATTAACTTAAATTAGCGTAAAAATCAGTATAAAAAGCACTCCATAGAGTTATTATATGAACTATAAATCAGCTGAAAAAAATCTTTTAAGCAAACCTGAATCTCGGAAAGACTTCCCATTTGGCCCTGATGTAGCAGTGTTTAAGGTTAAAAGTAAGATGTTTGCAACATTGATTAAGAAAAATAATGTGGCCCATATGAACTTAAAATGTGACCCATACAGGGCAGCTGCATTACGTGATGTATTTGAAGCGGTCATACCCGGTTACCATATGAATAAACTACACTGGAATACCATAATTTTAGATGGCAGTATCCCTCCTGATGAAATAAAAAAAATGATTGATCATTCCTATGCCCTGGTTGTAAAAGGATTAAAAAAAGTTGAGAAAACAGCCTTACTTTTGGCTTATTCAGATGAAGAAATATTCAAAGAATTGTAAGTTGGTTAAATGTTATTTGATAAAGTTAAAAAACTAGCTACAATACACACAATCGTATACTTTAATCATAAAGAATATGATAACTAATTTCTCTAACAACACTGGTGTTTAAAATGGCCGTAAAGAAAAGAAAAGGTAAGAAAAAAGTTGCTAAGAAAGCAAATCCTTTAGCAGCAATGAAAGCTAAACTAGCTGAAGTAAAAGATCAGACTAAGGCTGTTAAAGCTGAAACTAAAGAAACAGCTAAGCGTGCTGATGCTTTAGTTAAAGGTATGACTGGCACTTCAGCTGCTCCTGCAGCAAAAACTGCTAAGAAAAAAACCAAGAAACGTCGTAAAAAAAGTGCTGCTAAGAAGAAGTAATAATTAGCAAAACTTAAAAAAGGGGCTTTATAGCCCCTTTTTTTATGCCCAAAATCATTTATTTAAGCTGAGTAGCTGATTTAGGTTTAATATAGAAATGTATATTCATTCTGCAAAGGTAGCCGTAGTCGCTACGTATTATTCGAAGAATGATGAGTTTGATATGTATTTTGGAACTGATTTCTATTCTATTGACCTGTTCTGGCAATATCGTCGGAGTGTGGACTATTTAAAAAGGCCTGGGTGAGATGTGGAAGTAAATAATCTATTTGCGGGGATTCCGGATAAGCTCGATAAAGAATTATTTGAGATATTACAACAAAATGAACATGTCAAAATAGAAAGAATAGTATCAAAAGGCCAGACTTCGCCGGAAAAAGGCTGGTATGATCAGGCACAAAATGAATGGGTGCTGGTAATAAAAGGCGAGGCGATCATAACATTTGAAAATAAAGAAGTGTCTATGAAAGCCGGTAGTTATATCGATATACCTGCCCATACAAAGCACAAAGTGAGCTGGACAAATCCGCAGTTAGAGACTATCTGGTTAGCGGTTCACTATTAAGCTAAAAGTAAAGGGTATGCGGTACAATTTATACAAATAGGGCATTATTCCAATATCCTGTTGTTAAGGATTTTGAAAGATCAAGAAATACAAATGAACATACATCAAATTATTGCACGATATCTAGTGGCCACTGGGCTTATTTTTTTAGGTGGGGCACTCATTTATTTTTCATATGCAATTATTTACACGGTTAACCAGGTGCCCGAAATAATTGAAGCTATTGATAAGACCAGTGTACGTGTAGATCGTGTACTGGATGAAATCACAATAATCAGTGAGCAAATTCCACCGATTGTCGAACAGGCCGATTTGTTACAGCAAAATATTCCTTTTATACTGGCTGAAGTCAAATCTAGTCGATTACTCATACCCGACGTACTTAATGAAGTAGAACTGACCAGGCAACAAATTCCACTAATACTGGCTGAAGTTAAGGCGGTCCAGGAAGCCTTGCCAAAAGTTATGAATGAGCTTGAAGCCTATCGAAAATTAATGCCTGACGTACTTGCTGAAATGGCAGCTGTACGGGAGATTATTCCTCCAACACTTGATCGTGCTGAAAGCCTGGCCAAAGAAGTTAGTAAGGCGGGGCAGGAAGCAAGTGAGGGTGCCGTTATGGGCTTTTTTAGTGGCATTATTAAACTACCATTTAAAATGTTTGATGGTGTAAAGGACATGTTTACCAGTGCTGTTTTAACTAATTCTGATGTGCATGAAATAAGGGCCGCAGTTATTGTGGCGTTACAGTCTGAAATTGGCTCCAGGCATAACTGGAAAAATCCGAATTCTAAGCACACAGGTGTAATTGAAGTTCTCTCAGAAAATACTATAGAAGAAAAGCATTGTCGTAAGCTGAGCATAACCGTGAGTAAGCACAATAAACAAATAGAGAGTCGCAATACTGAAGTTTGTCAGCAGGATGATGGAGAATGGGAGCTTAATTTTTAATTTAAAAGAGAGCTGCAAAATTGACTGGGGTAGTTAGGTGAAGCCGACCTGGTAGCCCTGATAGCGATAATAATCGGCATTGATCCATTCTTTCAATCGAGATCAAAATATTGTAAAAATTTTCATAAAATACAGGCTCTTGAGTGGATTTTTCCTCAATTTTCATCTATTTAAACTAGTACTCAATCCAAATTTTTATTAGACACTTATGCTTTCAGTTCTCATCATTGATGATGATAAAATCACTCATAAATTCATTAAGCGGGCACTAGAAGGTGTTTATGAGCTATATTCAGTCTTTAGCGGCGAGGAAGGGCTTGAAAAAATACCCGAACTTAAGCCTGATCTTATATTGCTTGATGTAGAAATGCCGGGTAAAAACGGCTATGAAGTGTGTGAGCTGTTAAAATCCGATACAGCATTAGAACACATTCCCGTAATATTTTTATCATCACATAGCACTCTACGTGAAAGAATGCAGGGTTTTGAAGCGGGTGCAGATGATTTTATAGTTAAGCCCTTTCAGCCAGAAGATTTAAGGGCAAAATTACAGGTTATTAGCCGTCGTCAGGGTACTGAAAAATCATTATCGGCACAGGTAGAAGAGGCGCAAAAAGCAGCCTATGCTGCACTCTCAGGTAGTAGTGATATTGGCCAGGCTTTTTATTTTATTGAGCGCTGCCACAATGTAGCCAATTATGAAGGATTAGCAGAAGAATTTTTTAAAATTACAAATAACCTGAACCTTACTTGCACATTAGTAATTCAATCAGATGTTAATGAAGAATTTTATTCATCTAAATTAAATCAGGTGCCACCTCTTGAAGCAGATCTTATTTCATTATTAAGGCATGAAAAACGTTTTTTTGATTTTGGTTGTAGAACGCAAATAAATTATCAAAATATATCACTATTAATAAAAAATATGCCACTAGATGACATGCATCGATATGGCAGAATAAAAGATCTATTTCCTGCTATGTTAAGCGCAGCGGATACAAAAATTAATCAAATTGTTACTTTTAACTCCATTAAAGACCAGGCAAATGAAATCAATCAATCATTTAATATGGTAGTTAAAGCATTGAATAGAGTGAAAGAATCAATAAATGACAATCAAAAAGCGGGCATAAAAATAATGCGTGATATGTTGATAGAACTTGATCGTGAATTACCCAGAATGGGGCTAGATGACGATCAGGAGCAATATCTTATTAATAGAATTGACCTGTCAATTATCGATGCCCACGACACATCATCAATTTTAAACGAAATTACAAAATATTTTGATGTTATCGTCAATGACTTTAAAAAACAGGGTGAAAAACAACAAATTTTGCTTGAAAAAATAACAAATCTTACCACGTCTGGTATAAATGCCGATGGCGATTGTGATGAAGGGTATGATATGGATGTCGAGCTTTTTTAAAAATATTCCTAATTTACACAAAAATAGCTCCTACGAATTAATTAGAGTAGACTTAACGCAATCTGTGTCACCAGGTTTTTTCCATGCCGGATACGTCAGACAATAACGAAAAGTATAGTAATAATCTGAGAGATTTGGCTTATCTTAGTATATCTACAATTCTAGATAGCCTCGATGCGCTCGTATATGTAGCAGATATGGAAACCTACGAACTGATATTTGCCAATGAGTACGGTCGAAATATCTGGGGTAATATGCAGGGTAAAACCTGCTGGAAAGTACTGCAGGAAGGGCAGGATGGCCCGTGCTCATTTTGTACTAATAATCATTTACGGGATAAAAATGGTAAACCAGCAGGTGTTTATGTGTGGGAATTTCAAAACACAGTTAACAAACGTTGGTACCAGTGCCGTGATCAGGCAATAACCTGGGTTGATGGTCGCATTGTTCGCATGGAAATAGCCACTGATATTACTGAGCGAAAGCAGGCTGAAGATGAGCTTAAGTTAGCAAAAAAAATAGCCGAAGAAATGGCTTATAATGATGAATTAACCGGGCTTAATAATCGACGGGCATTTTTTGAACAGGGTTATCGAATTTTTAAACAGTCTGTACGATATAATCATTCCATAACTATTGTCATGATGGACCTTGATCATTTTAAAAATATCAATGACACTTATGGGCACTCTGCAGGTGATGATGTACTTAAAGTTATTAGCAAGCAGTTAAAAAAAATGATGCGTGAATTTGATATCATTGCACGCATGGGTGGTGAAGAAGTTGCCTACATTTTACCTGAAACATCTAAAGAAGAAGCGGTTAAACTAACTGAGCGCTTAAGGCTAGAAATTGAAAACACATCAATTGTATATCAAGAAGAAAAAATAAAGATAACCGCCAGCTTTGGCATCTGTTCATGTGCGGCTTTAGATGAAACACTTGAATCAATGTTAACGAAAGCTGATGATGCACTGTATATTGCAAAGAAGAAAGGGCGTAATCAGGTTAAGTCATGTTAAATTCAGGTGCCGATTGTTGCCTGTATGCTTATGGGTGTTAGTCAGGTTTGACTCGATAAATATGATTACTGGGCATTATTAGTATTTAAATTTAGATTTTTATACACTATTAACTCAACTGAAAAAGGATTCATTCATGCGATATTTAATACTCCTCCCTATCCTGTTAGTTTTTAATGTTACCTATGCCACTGAAAAGGTGGTCAGTTACCAGGAATCACTTAACCAGTTTATGCAACAATCAAAATCTGCCAAATCACCCTTTTCAGCTGATGATATGGCTGTGATGGAGAAGGCAGCAGCGTCATTAGCGCGTAGTATGCCTGATCCAGGTATAAAACTCGGTGATACGGCACCGAATTTTAGTTTAAGAAATGCATTTGGTAGCAGTGTGAGCCTGCAGGATGAGTTAAAAAAAGGCCCGGTCGTACTGGTGTTTTATCGAGGTGCCTGGTGTCCATTTTGTAATTTGCATTTACATGCATTGCAAAAAAATTTACCACAGTTTAAACAGTTGGGTGCACAGTTAATAACAGTAACGCCACAAACGCCAGATAAATCTGCTGAGCAAATTAAAAAAGATGGATTACCATTTGAGGTGCTGAGTGATTTGAAGAGCCAGGTAATGAAAGATTATCAGCTGTATATTGAGTTACCTGATGATTTACTGGCAGTTTATAAAAAGCATGGCCTGGATATTGAGGCATATAATGGTAAGGGGCGAGCAGTGATACCTGTCCCCGGAACATTTGTAATAAATCAACAAGGTATTGTGGTTGCTAAGCAGGCTGAGACCGATTACAAAAAACGAATGGAGCCTGCGGACATTCTTAAGGTGCTTAAAAAACTATAATCATTCACTGCTGTCCCGTCATTCTCGAATACCTGTGTCGGAGATGACGAATTTACAGATGGCTAGTTTCATGTTTTATTTAATGGGCAGCATATTCATAGTCTTATGTGTAAATCTTTTAGATAATGTTTTAAAAAATTAAAGGAACAGCAGTGATAATAATTGCATCAGAACTTTCTGATAAAATTATGAGATTTAAAGTCGTAAGTAATTACATTAGGGCTGATATTGTTGTATGGTTAGAAAATCTATAGTTAAAAAAGTAGTCTGATGAAAAATATATTTATTCTAATCATAATCATAGGTGCTGTTTATTCGTATTATAAGACGGATGTTTTAGCTAGTTTACTTGAGTCTGCTGATGCGGCAGAGGTGACAAACCAGTCTGGGATTAAAAACCTGAATACTAAAGGCGGCATGGGTTTTGATGTGCGAGATTTAGCGGTTTACGGGCAGGTAACTGTGGTTGATTTTTATGTCAGTTGGTGTTCGGCCTGTAAAAAGTTAACGACATCAAGGTAATGATAAACAGGGCCTAAAGCTGTTATATTAATGGATGGATGCTGAGGTGCGCAAGGGTTAGCAGGTTTAGGCTTATAAATTTCTACTAAAAAAATTTATACAAAAACTCACTATTGTCCCGTTAAAAAAATTAGTTTGTGATAAGTTGAAAATAACAACTCTGTGCCTCTTTGTCACATATTTTATTTATCAGTGCCATAAGCTTTGCAAGTGTCTTTAAGTTTTAAACACCATTCAGGTCTGAGGTTATATTGACCTTTAGAATTTAATCATCAGCTTGAACTTAATGATTTGTTTAAAGTTCAAGCTGATGTTAAATGTAGAAAACAGCTTAACGAATTCTTTCGCAAAGCTCGTCAGTACTGAAGAAAAAGTTTATTTCCTGTGCAGCTGTTTCAGGTGCATCTGAACCGTGTACCGCATTCTCATCAATATTTTCAGCAAAATCCGCACGAATTGTACCTGCCTCTGCTTCTGCTGGGTTAGTCGCACCCATTATTTCACGGTTGCGGACAATCGCATTTTCACCTTCTAGTACCTGAACCATTACTGGGCCCGATATCATGAAGCTTACCAGGTCATTGAAAAATGGACGTTCACTATGAACAGCGTAAAAACCTTCGGCTTGTTCTTTTGTAAGTTGCAGCATTTTTGAAGCAACAATACGTAGGCCACCTTTTTCAAAACGGCTGTAAATTTCACCAATTACATTTTTTGCAACGGCATCGGGTTTAACTATAGAAAATGTACGTTCAATCGTCATGATTTACCTCTAAAACGGTGTTAAATGATCTACGCTGAGCTGGGGAGAGCTTTACGACTGGCGGGAGGATAGCATTTATTCAATAAGTATTCACTAATATTGTAATGTTTTAGCTATGCGGTAGGTATTTTCGATATAAAGAGTAGTTTTAAAGTAGATGCTTCTAAAATATACAATAAAATCAAAAGATTGGATTATTTTAGTATTTGCCTGTATCTCCCTAAAGCGTGTAAACGGATAGGGAGAAGATATAAAAAAGGTAAATTTCTCCTGTAAAGAAGATTAGCCCGTGCGGAGTAAAGAAGATTTTTCTCTTAAATATGTGATAAACAATTGTGTTTTCTTAGGTAGATATCGTCTTTCTGGATATACAGCATATGCAGATCTTCTGTTTAGTAGCTCATATTGAGGCATTAATTGTACTAACTCACCACTGTCAAATTTCTCCTGGGCTATAGAGCGAGGTAAACAGATAATACCAATCCCGTTATCAACAGCACGGAGCGCAAGTTTAAAATCATTTACGATTAAGCGACTCAATGGCCTTATATGGGTTTCCTGTTGTGTCTTAAGTAAACGAAATCGCCATGGAAAAGGCTGGGTCTTTAGGATAATGGCCTGATGACTTTTTATATCTTCTGGTACTAATGGTGTGCCGTGCTTTGTCAGGTAACCAGGGCTGGCACAGAGTGCATACTCAATATCCCATAAATGCTGAGCAATAAATGTTGAGTCTTCAAGCGGCCCAATGCGAATAGCAATATCAATTTCTTCATCAATAATATCCTCAATGCCATTACTTAGTAACATTTCCAGATCAATTTCAGGATTTAACTTCATGAAATCGAGAATAATATCGGCCATCAGAGTGTTACCGATATAGGTAGGTGCTGTAATTTTTAATTTTCCGCGGGCTATGTCGATTGATTCAGATAGACTTTTCGTGTTCTCTTTTATCTGATGAATTAAAGGTGAGCATTGTTCAAAAAAAATTTTACCTTTTTCTGTTAAATGTATTTTACGAGAATTTCGTTCAAGTAATTTTATTTTTAAATCAGCTTCTAGTCGACTTAAGCGACGACTTAAAGTGCTAGATGGTATATTTGTTTTTTTAGCAGCAGCTATAAAGCTGCCACGTTCAACGACAGCAATAAATACAGCTAAATCATCATAATTAAACAATTTTTTCTCCCAACTATCCCAAATATGAAATCTAAGACTCCAATATTCTGGCTATATTTATTTATTTCAACTGATACTATCATTTATTCAAAAATATTAAGGATAGAAAAGTGAAAAATATTAACTATATATTATTTCTGCTCGTAATTTCTTCATTTTCAGTGTTTGCATCGTCTAATGAGGATTATTCTGAAGAATTCGAAATCGATGACCTGGAAGATGCTCGCCCCGTTGAATTGAAATTATATGTATTTAACTGTGGTGAGATATTGGTTAGGGAAAAGTCTTTGTTTAATCCGGCTTTGCCTGAGGGGCAACAAATGACTTTATCTGATACCTGCTATTTAATTAAACATCCAAAGGGTACTTTGATGTGGGACACAGGTCTTTCAGATGATTTATCAGGCCTGCCAAATGGTATAGATGTAGGTAATGGTGTATTTAATTTATCAGTAACAAAAACACTTAGTTCACAACTGGAAGAAATTGATGTTGATCCCTTGAGCATTGACTATATTGCGTTTTCTCATTTACACTTTGATCACACAGCAAATGCACGATATTTTCAAAATGCTACCTGGTTAATTCAGAAACCGGAATATAAAGTGGCCTTTAGTCCAGAAGCAGTTAACCTGTCTTTTAATCCCGATGACTATAGTTCTTTGAAAGATAATGAAACTATACAACTTGACGGGCATTATGATGTGTTCAATGATGGTTCAGTGGTGATTTTGTCTACACCGGGTCATACTCCGGGGCATCAGAGTTTATTTTTAAATCTTCCTGAAACCGGGCCCATTATTCTTTCCGGCGACCTTTACCATTTTGAAGAAAATCGTGCTGAATATGCGATTCCTGTTTTTAACACTTCCAAAAGGGAGACTATACATTCATATGTTTTGATAGATAATGTTATAGATGACATCAATGCTAGTCTTTGGATACAGCATGATAAGCAGTTTGTAGAGTCGCTAAGATTGTCCCCCGGATTTTATAAATAAACCGCTTGTTAGAGGGAAACATGTAAAAAAAATTATAAAATAATCCCCTCTATCAAGAGGGGATTTAGCAGTAAAAATATTAAATAGTTCACATTTTTTCAGCAGCGTAGAAAAAGTTATTATAAAGTTAGCTCGTTGTTTAATTTCAATCAAGTTTAAAGTATCTAACAGAATATTAAATGCACTCCCAGCTGCATTATCAATCGTGAAATAAACGCTTTAACAACCTCCAATGTGCTCAAGAGCCGACCCCCAAGACATATACATCGCAGAATGTGTGAGCAAGATATTTTTCTTTAAAATATGTGAGGTTTTAGAGGTTTTGCACGGCTTAAAAAGCCTAAAGTGTCGTTCAAATTTTTGAATAGTGGGGCAAATACTATGTCCAGATCATATTCGTTTTTTCAGGATTTATCAGAATCAGATATTACAGAAATAAAGTTACATGCGTCAAAAAAAGAGTACAAGAAAAATGAGATGATTTTTTCTGAAGGAGACCCTTTTGACTCGTTTTACATAATCGAATCAGGAAAGGTATCTATCTATATCGAGAAATGTGGCATGGATGAGCCAATATGTGTGTTAGGTAAAGATGATTACTTTGGCGAAATGGCCATCTTTAATAATGATAAACGTACCGCATCCGCTATGGCATATGATGACATTGTTTTACTGGGTATCGATAAGGAATATTTTTTATCGTTTATTCGCTTGCATCCGTTACTAGCTAAAAAAATTAACGCAACTCTAGCTATAAGAAATGAAGAGCTCTTAGTAAGGGAAAGTCTGGTTGGTACAGCAGGTATTAGCTCAAAGAGGTTACATGTCAGTATCAAAGGTGACCCATCCCTGAGAGAATCGGCCTTTTTCAGGGAGCGTTATGAAAGTATCGTTGATAAGCTTTTACCACAGTTGGAGCCAGTGCTTGAGGACCTTCTTCTTAATCGATGTGTTTACAGGGTATTCATAAACTTTAATAGTGGTGAAATTAGAACCAGTTCCGTGTTCAAACCCTTTAATGAAGAAGTACATACTGCAAATAAACTGATCAATAAGGCTTATGTTGAGCGCCATTTTATAGAGGTCTCATACACAAAAAAGTCAGACTTTATTAAGAGAATGTTTAAGTTTATTTCTGTTGATTCAATGTTTAATAATTTACCATCGTATATGATTAATTTGTTTAATAAATCCTATAAAAACTGGGAACCTATTCACAGACAGGAGGTTAGCAAGGTGATTTCACAGCTCAGCACACTAAGGGGTATACAGAGTTTTTATTTGCGCAATTTCAGTATTAGTGTCATTCAGGACAGCATAAGAATGCAATTTAACTGCGATGGAACACACTTTGTAAGTTCTAAAGATTATCAACAGTTTCTGGAAGAAAATTTAGCGAAACTTTGATAGGCGTAAGTGCAGGGTGTATTTGCCAGGCAATAAAATCGCCAGATGGAGGGTCTATGTTTGAGTCTGAATGAAATGTAGTTAAACCTGATGCAATATTAACAGCTACTTCACGTGAAATTGATTTAATGTCGACTTTTTTTAATTTAGCTTTCCTTTAAAACTAGGCTAAACTAAGTCTACTTATAATAAAATCTAAAAAGGATTAGCAAATATGAATGATAATAATGAACTGGCTCGTCGAGATTTTCTTTTAGCTACCAGTGCTTTGGCTGCTGTGACAGCTGCACCGAGTGCGCTTGCTTCAGGTTCTAAACATCATCACAAAGGCCCTTCAAATGAAGGCTTAGTAAAGTCATCTTCCCACTGCACCGCTTCGGGTAATGCCTGTATTGCACACTGTTTAATATTGCTTGGCAACGGCAATACTAAAATGGCTGAATGTGCGAAATCAGTTAATTTAATGATGCCGATGTGTAGTGCTGTTGGTTATCATGCAGCAGCAAATTCAAAGTATTTGCATGACATGGTTAGTCTATGTAAGGGGGTGTGTGAAGATTGTGAGAAAGCCTGTCGTAAACACGAAGACGAACATGCTGAATGTAAGGCCTGTGCAGAAAGCTGTGCTGATATGGTTGCTGCGTGTAAAGCGTATTTGAAAGCAGCTTAATTCGCAACTCGTGTAGAATAAAAGTATTAACTTTATTTTGCCCATGCATTTAGGCATCGATATTTTTAGAAATAAAAATTTTTTCATTAAAGTCTTCTAATACATCATGTCTGTAAAAACATGATGTGTTTTGTTGTTCGTATCTATCAATAAAATTAGCCTGAAACCAAATGACTTTATATGCCGCTTATGTTAATGTTTTTGGGCTGTGCACCCCTTAACAATAATAAATTATGCTGGGTAGCCATTGATTTAATTTCAACTCGGACTTGAATGCACAACCTGACACTGTTGTTGATGCTGCCATTAATTGGCGCCACTATTATTACTGTTCTGCCTTCAGAACGGCCTAAATTGATTCGAAACCTGGCTCTTCTGGTTAGCCTGGCTGCGCTATTGCAGTCGTGGAATTTATTGTTCTCCTTCGATACCTCCAGCGCACTGTTACAATTTACAGAATATTCCAGCTGGAACACACGACTTGGTACTTCCTATGCGTTGGGTATAGACGGTATTTCTCTACCCATGATCTTGCTGGCTACCTTGTTATGTTTTATCGCGATTATGGCGTCATCGGGAATTAAGGAACGGGTCAAGGCTTACTACTTTTTTATACTATTACTGGAAACCGCCATGCTCGGCGTTTTCATGGCCCAGGACTGGACCCTGTTCTACCTGTTCTGGGAACTTAACCTCATTCCATTGTTTTTCCTTATCGACCGATGGGGAGGGGAACGCCGTCATACCGCAGCGCTTAATTTTGTGCTGTATACCATGGGCGGATCTGTCTTCATGTTATTGGCTATTCTTGCCCTGTTTGACAGCACACCTGAACACTCCTTCGCCATGGCTGACATGCTGGCCAGTGCACGAACACTTCCGGCGGATACACAGTTATGGATCTTCCTCGGTTTTCTTATTGGTTTCGGTGTCAAAATGCCTATTTTCCCGCTTCACGGCTGGCTGCCCCTGGCCCATGTAGAAGCACCTGCGCCGGTGAGTATCCTGCTCTCAGGTGTATTATTAAAAATGGGTTCTTATGGTTTAATTCGTGCCAGTTCGATGTTACCCGATGCCATTGTTGCGCTACAACCGGTGCTCGCAACCCTGGCCTTGTTCAGTTTAATTTACGGTGGCCTGCTGGCCTGGCGTCAGTCTGACCTGAAGAGCATGATCGCCTATTCATCGGTGAGTCATATGGGAGTAGTACTGCTGGGTATTGCTGCCCTGAACATTGTTGGCCTTACCGGTGCGCTAATGCAAATGGTCGCCCATGGTCTGGTTGCCGGTGCCATGTTCCTGTTAATTGGCCTGCTTTATGAGCGCACACATACCCGGGATGTAAATTATTACAGTTCACTGGTGAGGGTAACCCCGCGTTTTGCATTTTTTACCACCCTGGCTTTTATTGGTGCGGTAGGTATGCCGGGCACTGCCGGTTTTGTGGCTGAGTTGCATGTATTAATTGGTGGTTTTGATCGTTGGGGCTGGGTGATGGTTATTTTAAGTATGGGTGTATTAATTTCCGGGGCTTATGCTTTGCGCACGGTTGGTCGATTGTTTACGGGGCCCGTTAAGGTTGAAATGCAATCGATAAAAGATTTGCGTAAGCACGAAATGCTCGCCGCCAGTGTACTCAGCATTGGCTTTGTTGGCATTGGTTTTTTCCCCGCGCCACTGCTTGATTTGATCAGTGTTTCGGTTAACGAACTCAGCAGCGTATTTGCCTGGAGACGCTAAATGGAACAGACAGAGAACCAGCCCCCCGATATTCGTCAGCAAATACACGATGCTATTGCTCATTTTGAGCATGTACTACCGGGCCAGGCACCCATTAAAGATTTTGTACATCATAATACCCTGCATGGTTATCAGCATTTAAACTTTGCGGATGCGCTGAAAGCAGCCCATGAACTCACCGGTGCTTACGGCTATGAGTCGGCTGAACGTTACCGTGAATATTTTAATAATGGTCGCATCACACTGCATGACCTGAATACAATACTGGATGAAAGTGAAGCGCTTAAACCTGGTCAATCCATCAGCGAACAAATTAAACAGAAAGATATTTACCTCACCGCATTACTTTACCCATTAAATCCCATCACCGGCTGCCAGTTCACCTGGCATATTGAAGAGCTCAACGAACTCAATCAATTTCAGCAGGATGTTAATGAAAAAAGTCGCGCAAAATTATTAAATGCGGCGGCAGCTCATGGAGGGGAGTCGGAATCGGAAGCGATTAATCGTCTCTGGTTTGCCTGTTTACAAAGTTTAAATTTAGAGCATTATCTACTGCACCCGGAAGAGCAAATGGACCTGGATCCGGAAACCGCAGAAAGTATGTTACGGGATGTTACCCCCGATGAACTGGATGATACCTCTGGTGTTTCCATGCTGCATCGCCAGGTTACTAAAAACGCTAAAAACCTGCTTGGTCAACTCATCCGCAAGGTTGGAGATGATATCACCCTGCGGGGGTTTCTTAACTCAATTACCGGAAAAGACATTCTTGATGATATTCGCCCGATGCTGCAACATCATCTGGCCAGTTATCTCGATCAGGGCATGTCGGCCTGGCATCAGGCTGAGCGGGGGCAGGGATTTTATGCGGCCTGGCGTAGCAGTGCACAGCAGGATTTGACCTGGGTGTTCGATCAATTGCCCGACTGGCAGGATAGCATCGACAGCCTGCCAGATGATGCCATGGACAGCGTCATTATGCTGCTTAATCAACTCGGCATAGCAGAGACCCATTGGGTACATTACCTGCAACGCCTGGCACTGGAAATACCTGGCTGGTCTGGCATTTTCCTCTGGCGTCATTTACACCCCGGTTACCAGGGTGAAAACCAGCCGGTTGAGATGCTGGATTACCTGGCGGTGAGGCTGGTGCTGGAACGGTTATTTGCACAGCGATTGTGTCGTGAACAGTGGCAAATTGAAGCTAATCTGGATGTATTGCGCTGGTATTTTCGGCGACGTCATTCGGAGTTTTTCGTGCGTTATGTGATGTTCAATAACCACCTGCCTGAATATTTGCTGACCTTGGCACAACGACAAATTGAGCGCTCTTTACTGGATCACGAACACTACTATCCCTGGAAGCAACTGGCGGACATGATCATGGCCTGGCGCAATACACCCATGTCAGACCAGGTGAAAGGTTACTCGGTTTTCAAGCATGCATGGCCATTGTTCCGTCTGGCCCAGCACCTGGGGCTTTGTGCCGATGACATTGAAAACCTTAATGCAGAGCAGATAAAACAGATATTCGACTGTTTGCAAACACTGAATAATGAAACTTCCGGTTTTATCTGGCTACAGGCCTATGAACGAAATTACCGTGAGACATTATTCAACGCCGTGGTGGCTAATGAAAACCGGGGTCGATGGAAACAGGGCGGGGTGCGCCCCGAGGCACAGGTGACCTTCTGCATGGATGACCGTGAAGAATCTTTCCGGCGTCACCTGGAAGAACTCAATCCAGCGATAGAAACCCTGGGTGCCGCTGGATTTTTTGGTGTGGCAATTAACTGGAAAGGACTTGATGACACGGAGACCAGCGGTTTATGTCCGGTTGTTGTTGATCCAGTGCATACATTGTGTGAGGTAGCCAATAATGACCAGCAAGCTCAGTTCCTGAAACACAAAGGTCGTCGTGGTTTGCGTTTTACGCTTAAAAACCTGGTTCAACAGGAGACCCGGCGCAGTTTACTAACCCCTTTTTTAGTCACTGTTTTTGCCCCCTTTAGCCTGCTGGCTTTGATAGGAAAAATCTTCAGTTATCGCGCCATGAACGCGGCCGGTGAAAAACTACGGGAAGGCTTTGATATTTCGATACAAACCCATGTAGAGATCAATACCCCTGAGCCAAAGCCCGACGCCACCCCGGCGGACAATCAGTTTGGTTATACAGATGAGGAACAGGCGGATCGAGTACAGGGTTTTCTACGCACCGTAGGCCTGAACAAACAACTCGCCCCGCTGATTGTGATGATGGGGCATGGTTCTTACAGCATTAATAATCCCCATCTTGCTGCCTATGACTGCGGTGCCTGCTCGGGTCGTCACGGTGGGCCTAACGCACGGATTTTTGCGGCGATGGCCAACCGCCCTGAAATACGCGCGATGTTAGCTGAACGTGGGGTTAACATCCCCGAAGATACCTGGTTTCTGGGGGCAGAGCACAATACCGCGAATGAAACCATAAGTTGGTATGACCTACAGCAAATCCCCGAAAGTCTGCAGCCCGCGTTTCAGAAACTACGCAGTGAAGTGGAATTGATCACGCAGAAATCGGCCCATGAGCGTTGTCGTCGGCTCATGTCGGCACCGAAAAAACCAGGCCTGAAGCAGGCACTGAAGCATATTATAGGTCGTTCATCGGACATATCACAGGCCCGGCCAGAACTGGGACATGCTACAAACGCGGCTGCCTTTATCGGTCGTAGGTCGATAAGCCAGGGGGTATTTCTTGACCGTCGTGTTTTCCTGATTTCCTATGATCCGCAACAGGATGATGAAGAAGGCCATATCATTGAGGCTATTTTACTTGCCGCGGGTCCCGTTGGGGCCGGTATAAACCTGGAATATTATTTCTCCACTGTTAACAACGAGCAGTATGGTAGTGGTTCTAAAGTGACTCATAATATTAGTGGGTTATTTGCGGTTATGGATGGCACGAGTTCTGATCTTCGAACCGGACTGCCAAAACAAATGATTGAAATTCATGAAGCCATGCGTTTACAGGTGTTGGTGGAAGCTAAAACGGAAGTGCTGACCAAAATCTATTTACGTCAGCCCGCATTACAGGAACTGGTGGGCAAGGGCTGGTTACTGTTAAGCGCCAAAGATCCCGGTTCGGAACAGATTCATGTGTTTAGCCCGGACAAGGGCTTTGTGCCCTGGGATGGTCAGCGGAGTGACATCCCCACGGTGAACAATTCCACCGACTGGTATGATGGAAAACATCGGCCACTGAGTCCGGCGCTGGTAAAACAGGAGTCGGGTGGTGGCCCAGGAGATCATAGCCATGCATAATCTTCTGTCTAGTGTCTGGTTGATTCCACTCGTGCCCTTACTGGCAGCGGCCTGGATTGCCCTGGGTTACATTTTTAAAATGAATCGAGGCGAGGCCGGGGAGGCCCAGACATCGCAAACCGCGTTGACCGCTTCTACAATTTCATTGCTACTCATATTAGCGCTTGATGTACTGGCATTTTTGTATGGTACACCCGGGCAGATTAAGTATGGCCCCTGGCTGGAAAGCGGTGACTACCAGGTTTTTATCAGCTTCACCCTGGATACCTTAGGGTTGGTTATGACCACCTTGATGGCGTTGATTTCCCTACTGACAATCAAGTTTTCAGTAAACTATTTACACCGCGAAGCCGGTTACCAGCGCTTTTTCATCAGCCTGTGTGTTTTTAATAGCGCGATGATCCTGATTACCCTGGCGGGCAATGCGGTATTAACCCTGGTGGGCTGGAAACTGGCCGCGGTCAGTTCTTATTTGCTGATTGCCTACGCCCCTGACAGACCCACGGCGACCGCCAATGCCAACCAGGCATTTATTACCAACCGCATTGGCGATGGCGGCTTTATTCTGGCCATTTCACTTTCTTTTATCTGGTTGGGTGGTGTGGAATGGCCGGATATTCTATTACACAAAGCAGATCTGTCCAGCCTGCATATTGGCCTGATTGCGGGCGGATTTTTACTCGCCGCCTCGGTCAAATCTGCATTGTTCCCTTTTTCTATCTGGATCACCAAGGCACTGGAGGGCCCAACCCCGTCAAGCGCGGTATTCTATGGTTCTTTGATGGTACATGCGGGCATCTATTTAATCATTCGCCTGCAACCCCTGTTTATAATGGACGGTGTTTTATTACCCCTGCTGGTGCTTATGGGGCTACTGACCTTTGCCTATGGTTTTTTAAGTGGACTGGTGCAAACTGATGTAAAAAGCGCCCTGATATTTTCGGTTATTTCCCAGGTTGGCATTATGCTAATTCTGTGTGGTCTGGGGCTGTTTGACTGGGCCGCGGTTTACCTGGTGTTGCATGCGGTGTGGCGTGCCTATCAGTTTTTGCACGCACCTTCATATATGCATTTAATGTCACGTCCCACACGACCAGTCAGTCGATTAATAGCTCAATGGCGCTGGCTCTACACCGCCAGTTTGCAGCGCTTCTGGCTAGACAAGCTAAGCAACTGGATGCTGGTAAACCCTGTCCGTAAGCTGGCAAGAGAAGCCCGTAGCTTTGATGAAAAAGTAGTGAATAAAGTTGTTGGTTTGCCGGGGCAGGCCAGTGCACTATCTTCCCTGGATCAACTTGAATCAGAAAGCACTATTGGCAGGGGGCGGGGTATTGCGGGCTCCTTGATGGAATGGCTGGCCAACAAACTGGGCTGGTTCGAAGAGCACCTGGTCTTGCACGGTGGCGGTAAAGGCATGAGTAAGGTTATTCATCACCTTGGGGGCTATGTATTAAAAATTGAGGTGTTGTTGAGCCAACCACGTTATCTGGTTATTTTAATTATTGCGACTTTTCTGGTGATTTTGTAATGACCATCACCGAGATACCCATCACTGAATTAAACTGGAGTGTTCAGTCGGGTTTTCCCATTCTGGCCAGTCTGCAGTTTTTTCCGTTGCTGGTGGCGTTTGTCATACTCATGCTGGGGGATAAAAAAATACTCGCTGATGGAAAAAAACTGTTTGCCCTGAGTATGTTCGCCGGTGTCATTGAGCTGGGTCTCGCCATCAATCTTTACCTTCAGTACGATGCACAAAATTCTGCATTCCAGCTGGCAGAACAGTTCACCCTGATCATGCCGTTTCAATATCACGTTGCGGTTGATGGGGTTAGCGTGCTGTTTATTCTGTTCAGCGCATTGCTTAGCTTTATGATTATGCTCTATAGCTTTGTCATACCCCTGGTAAATCGTACGCGGTTTCTGGCGCTGGCCTTTGTGGTTGAAGCGGCACTAATGAGTCAGTTCGTTAGCCTGGATATGCTGTGGTTTATTTTTGTGTCCGCTATTCATTTATTCGTTACCGGTTATATTTTATGGAAATGGGCCACATCACCAGAGCGTGACCTGGCTCTGTCTCGTTATATGCAGTTTATGGGTATGGGCGTGTTTCTACTGCTTGCGGGTGTGGTCATGCTCGGCTGGAATCACTCCGATATCAACGGTAGCTGGAGTTTTGATCTGATACACCTGAGCCAGACCCCGGTGAATTATTACGTTCAGACGCTGGTTTTTTTCCTGTTATTTTATGGACTGGCGATTCGCATTCCACTCTTTCCCCTGCACGGCTGGCTACCCATTGCTGCCGAGCATGGTGTGGTGGCAATTGCACCGGTATTTTTACTGGGGGTTAAAACCGGAATTTATGGCCTGATTCGATTTGTGCTACCCCTGCTACCTGAAGCGGTGCTTCGCTGGCATGAGTTTGTGGTTGCCTTTGCCGTGATGGGCATTTTCTATGCGGCATTACTGGCATTAATGCAGGTGAATTTACGTCGCTTGCTGGCATTTGCCGTGGTCTCCCATACCAGCATCCTGATTATCGGCCTGTTCAGTCTCAATCATGAAGCTTTTATGGGGGGCGTCATGTTGGCAATTAATTTTGGTCTGGCGATTACCGGCCTGTTGTTTACCACCGGTTTTGTTTACTGGCGCACCCGCACCATGCTGCTAGATAAACTGGGAGGCCTGTTCGACCGGTTTCCATTATTTGGAATTACTTTTTTCATAGCGGGTTTATCTATTATCGGTATGCCCGGCACCCCCGGGTTCGATTCGGTGCACCTGGTGCTGGAAGCCTCTATACATCGCTTTGGCGCCCTGTTTACCGTGGCCGCCGCCGTGGGTAACGTGATTGCCGCGGGCTTTTTGCTCTGGGCATTTCAGCGCGCATTTTTAGCCCCATCCCAGGCGCCCAGTATGGGTAAAAAAATGAGCAAAAAAAATATTTATCCTGCGACGCTTCAGGAAAAATTTCTGGCCCTGATGATGCTGGTTATTTTACTCAGCATCGGCTTTTACTCCGAACCCTGGTTAGATTTGATAGAGCATTCACTACTGGGCCTCGATAACCTCTACTCACAACTGGATCATTAAGCTGATGTTCTGTGTTTTTAAAAATTGAATAAGAAATTAAAGTTATGACCAAAAAATATAAATCAGCCATGCAACTATTCAGTTTTTGTGCGATATCACTTCAAACGGTTCAATTACGGAACATGGACTAATGCAGGAATTAGATATATTAAGTCTGCTGGTATTTAGTCCCTTGGTAGGGGCCTTGTTGTTATGGGGAAGTCGTAGTCTTGTTTTTACCCGTTTAATTGCCCTGCTTACTTGCCTGTTCAGTTTATGCCTGTCGCTCATGTTGTTATCGGGTTTCGATATCAATGATGGGGGCTTTCAGTTTGTGGAAAAAATGACCTGGATTCCCAGTCTGAATATTCATTACCATCTTGGTATTGATGGCATTTCTATTCTCTTTTTACCGATGACCGCACTGCTGTTTATTGCGGTTATTATCAGTTCCTGGACCAGCATGAATGCCATGCCGCGCCTTTATTACAGCCTGCTGCTCGTTTTACAAAGCGCCATACTGGGTATTTTCTCCGCACTGGATACCATGTTGTTCTTCCTTTTCTGGGAGCTCACACTTATCCCCATTTATTTTCTGGTTAGCCTGTGGGGAATAGGGCCAAACCGACGCTATGCTGCGGTTAAATACACCCTGTTTATGTTGGCAGGTGGTGTGCCTTTGATGTTTGGTTTTATTTTATTAGCCTTTAATGCCGCCGATGTAAGTGGCACGGCACAGTTGAGTTTTGACTATTTACAATTACTCGCCACCCCTGTTTCAGGTGAAATCCAAACACTGGTATTTTTATTGTTGCTAGTGGGCTTTGGAACAAAAGCACCTATTTTCCCATTTCACACCTGGTTACCGACCATTGCAATGGAAGGCCCGATAAGCATTGCTGCCATTATTACCGGGTTAAAGCTGGGGGTTTACGGATTTATTCGATTTATGATTCCACTGGCCCCCGAAGCCGCGGTGAATTTCCACTGGCTGTTGGCCGGGCTTGGGGTGGTGGGAATTTTATACGGTGCCATGGTGGCCATAAACCAGAGTAATTTACGGCGTATGCTGGCCTATTCCAGTATCAGTCACCTCGGACTGGTGATTCTTGGTATTGCTTCTTTTAATATTCAGGGCATCCAGGGTGCGGTGTACCAGCTGTTGAATTTCACCGTAATATCCGGTGGAATTTTTCTTATTATTGGTTTTTTACAACACCGTATCGGCTCTACGGAAATCCTGAGTCTGGGGGGGGTATACCGTTCCATGCCGCTACTGACCAGTTTCTATTTCCTGTTTATGCTGGCCAATATGGGTGTGCCTGGCACCAATAGTTTTATCGCCGAATTGTTGTTGCTGCTGAGTGCTATCGAAACCCACACTGGTGCTGGTGTTGCTGCATTGTTGGGGATTATTCTTATCGCCAGTTACTTTTTAATCCATTATCGGCGTGCATTTTTAGGCCCGGTGCATCGAGAGGTGATTGCAAATTCTATTGATTTATTACCCCGCGAACTGGTGCTGGTTTTAATACTCTCGGTGCTATTGTTATTTACCGGGCTGTTCCCCAGTTTTATTCTCGATATTACGCGAAGCGCATCTGAGTCATGGCTGCAGGTTGTGAAGAGTGCTTAGGATGATAGCTTCAATTAGAAAGGTATGAACTGGAATCAGAAATTTTATGTTTTACATCACTGCTGTCCCGTTAACAACTAGAGACATGAGTTGGGAACACCTGCCTAAGACCGTCACCCGCATGGACGCGGGTGTCGAGCCACCATGGAAGGTTTTACGGCGTGTCTTAGGCAGGTGTTCCC
>Ga0316207_10002068_pt1 | contig 21818 bp, 20 predicted proteins | sample 6weekpyrite_MG_FD_204943 | JGI IMG/M metagenome (GOLD analysis project Ga0316207, IMG submission 204943) | Microbial mat bacterial communities from mineral coupon in-situ incubated in ocean water Damariscotta River, Maine, United States -... | ecosystem: Environmental > Aquatic > Marine >...
GCGAAGAGCCTGGTTATCAAACTGTGCTGAGTCTGGATGGACGAGCCAGTGTTGCAGCCTTGCTTGAAAACTATCAGCTTGAATCGATTGACGGATTGTCAGGGATGTTTGATTACCAGTCGAAATTGCGTTTACCTGGCGAAGGTGATGACTATCCGATGTTCACGTTGTCATCTGACTTGTTGGGGGTGTCTCAGGCCTGGCCTGCGCCTTTTGATAAAGCTTCGACAGCGTCTGCCTTGCTTAAACTCGCTTTGATGATTAAGCCGGATCAGATGTATGTCAATGGCAGTATTAAGTCGGAGCAGGCACCGAATGTCGAAGGTGAGCTACTGTTTGTAAATAATGAGTTTTCGTATGGCGAGGTGCTTGTCGGTGGCGTGAACTCGGGCTCACGTGTGACGACCGGACTGAATGTACGGGCTGCTTTACCTGAACTGACTCTGGAACCGTGGATCACCTTTGTGCAAGAGATAATGCATCGCTCGGATGACGCCGGCGGCAAGCCTGTTCTGGAACGCTTGGATATTGATGCTAGCCGCCTCAATGCCTTTGGTCAAACCTTTAATAACACGCGCGCACTTTTTAACCGGGAACCCTCCCGGTGGGCGATTAACCTTCAAGGTGACGATATAGCCGGTCATATCTTGCTACCGGTGCCAGATACTTTATCTGGCCGTTCTGCAGACAGTGATGAGATGGAGATTCAACTCGAGCACCTTTCTCTTGTCTCAAAAGAAGGGGATGTGGATACCTTGCCAGCGAAACAGAAAGCAGTGCGCTTTGATCCGCGAGAGCTTCCGGCAATGACTTTCTCAAGCAAGCAATTGTCAGTGAATGATCAGCGCTATGGTGCCTGGCGTACTCGGATCGAGCCCAATCAGCATGGTGTGATTTTCAGAGAACTTGAAGGCTTTGTTGATGGCGCCTCGATTCAGGGTCAGTTGAATTGGCAACGCCTGAGCGAGCAGCAGCATAATAGTATTCTGACACTGGATGTCAGTGGCGAAAATGTCGAGCATTTTGTCCAAAGCATGGGTTGGCCATCAGCGCTTAGCAGTGGCCATTATCAGTCCGAGCTTGCATTAGTTTGGTCAGATGAGCCCACAGCGTTTGACATGGCCAATGTTTCCGGCAGTATTGACATCAATATGCAGGACGGGGCGTTAAAAACGGAAGATGAAAAAACCGGTGCGCTTCGTTTGTTTGGGATTCTGAATGCCGATGCAATTTTTAAGCGTCTGACACTGGATTTTTCAGACCTATATGAAAGTGGTGTCAGTTACGACGAGCTGACGGTTAGAGCAACCATTGATCAGGGCAAACTCGTGCTTGAACAGCCGCTGTTGATTAGCGGACCTTCCAGTAGTTATACCGTCAATGGTACGGCGGACTTGACCAATAAAACGCTGGATATGGACATGTTGGTAGAGCTGCCTTTTTCTCAGAATGTGCCGTTGGCCGCGTTGGTGCTGGGAGCGCCTCAGATCGGTGGCGCGGTATGGCTGGTGGATAAATTACTAGGAGAACCTCTTTCAGCGATTACCACTGCCCGTTATGATATCACCGGTTCATGGGAGAAGCCGAAAGTTGAGATGCAGCAGGCGATCAATGCAACCAAGAAAAAACGTGCTGGTAGAAAGGGGTCAAAATGAGCGCTGATTTCCCTGTCGTATCGGCTATACAAATGGTCAGCAGTGATGATATTGCTGGCAATATGCGGGCTGCGCAAAGTTTGATAAGCCGTGCAGTGCAAGATCATGGCGCAACACTGGTGGTGCTGCCGGAGAATTTCCTGGCGATGGGGCCTGCATCGCAACATTCATTGTCGCAACAGATACCCTTTTATCTGGAGACGCTTCAAGCACACGCAAAAACGCTCGGCGTTAATCTGGTTGCCGGGTCGCTACCTGTCCCAAATCGCGCTGTTTCAAATGACCCTGAAAGCCGTTTTCGAAGTGCCAGCTTTCTAATCCGCTCAACGGGAGCAATCGTTGCTCGCTACGACAAAATACATTTATTTGATGTTGACGTCGCCGATGGACTGGGAGCGTATCGGGAATCGGATACCTATGAGGCGGGTGATGCTATTAAGGTTGCCAACGTGGGGTCTTGTAAGGTGGGTTTGAGTATTTGTTATGACCTAAGGTTTCCGATGTTATTTCAGCATCTGGTTGCTTCTGGAGCGGAGATCATTGCGCTGCCAGCTGCGTTTACCAAAGTAACCGGACAAGCGCACTGGGAAATATTGTTGCGCGCTCGCGCAATTGAAACTCAGTGCTTTATTATCGCGGCCAATCAGGGAGGGCGTCATGGTGATAAGCGTGAAACCTGGGGGCATAGCATGATCATCGATCCCTGGGGGCGCATTCTCAGCCAATGTGAAACCGGGGAGGGCATTTGCAGCGCTCAGCTGGATCTTGACGAACTGCATCAAATTCGGGCTGCAATGCCGATACAGACGCATCAACAAAAGCCTGAGAATGGCGCGTTGTAGTGCCATTCCGGTCTCTGTGATGTCTCGTTATCTGCCGTCTTCGTGGCCACGATTCAGTCGCCCTGCTATCAGCAAGTCAACGACGGAGGGATCCGACAGGGTTGAAGTATCACCCAGGTTATCAAAATCATCCGCAGCGATTTTACGCAAAATACGGCGCATGATTTTTCCCGAACGTGTTTTGGGTAATGCAGGAACCCATTGAATCAGGTCTGGCGCCGCCACGGGCCCTAATTCCACGCGAACGTGTTGTTTGAGTTTGCCGGTTGCGTCATCGGCCACGGTCACGCCATCCATCGGCGTCACATAGACATAAACCGCTTCGCCTTTGATATCGTGAGGAAACCCGACCACGGCAGCTTCTGCCACATCCGGGTGTGACACCAGAGCGCTTTCTAGCTCTGCCGTGCCCAAACGGTGGCCAGACACATTCAGTACATCATCGACGCGCCCGGTGATCCAGTAATAACCGTCTTCATCACGTCTGGCACCATCACCGGTAAAATACATGTTTTCGTGGGTGGTGAAATAGGTCTCGATAAAGCGGGCATGATCGTTCCAGATGGTGCGGGCCTGACCCGGCCAGGAATCCAAAATGACCAGGTGTCCACTGTTTTCCCCTTCCAAAATATCGCTATTGGCATCGACCAACTGCGGCTGTACGCCAAACAGGGGTTTACTGGCAGAACCTGGTTTAGCGTGAGTCGCATAGGGCAATGGCGTAATCATTTGTCCGCCCGTTTCCGTTTGCCACCAGGTATCTACAATTGGACAGACGCCGTGACCATACACGGTGTGGTACCAGCGCCAGACTTCTGGATTGATCGGTTCCCCAACTGTCCCCAGAATTCTGAGTGAATTCCGTTTGCTTGACGCTGTCGCTTCTTCTGCCTTCGCCATCAAGGTGCGGATTGCAGTGGGTGCGGTATAAAATACCGTGACTTGATGCTTATCGATGATTTCACCAAAGCGCCCCATTGAAGGGTAATTAGGCACACCTTCATACATCAGTGTCGTCGCACCATTGGCCAGCGGCCCATAGATAAGATAGCTGTGCCCAGTGATCCAGCCAACATCAGCGGAGCACCAGTACACATCACCTTCTTGATGGTCAAACGTGTAGTAGTAAGTCGCGGTGACATAAACCAGATAGCCGCCACTGGAATGCTGTAATCCTTTGGGTTTCCCGGTTGAACCCGAGGTATAGAGAATAAAGAGCGGGTCTTCAGCATTGACAGGAACAGGCACATGTCGCTCAGATTGTTTCGAAATCAGAGTTCGATAGTCGACATCCCATGGATGCCGTGTTGAACCGGTATTGTGCGTGGTTTCTACGACCAGAACCTTGTTGACGGTATTTCGTTTGGACAGCTCCAACGCATCGTCAACACTGGATTTAAGCGGGATACTCTTACCGCCGCGCAGGCCCTCACTGGCTGTTATCACTAACTTGGCTTCACAGTCATCCAGACGATCTGCCAATGCAGTTGCTGAAAAACCACCAAATACCACAGAGTGAATTGCGCCAATTCTGGCACACGCCAGCATGGCGTAGGCTGCTTCGGGAATCATCGGCATGTAAAGCACCACTCTATCCCCTTTGCCGACACCCAGAGATTCCAGGCCGTTGGCCAGCAGGCAGATTTCTTTATGCAATTCACGATAAGTGATGATTTTTTGCTGCCCGGGTTCATCGCCTTCCCAGATAATCGCTGGCTGATCGGCGCGCTTTTCCAAATGCCGATCGACACAGTTATAGCAAACATTTAACTCACCATCTTCAAACCATTTGATGTGCAAATCCTCTTTGGCAAACGAGACATCCTTTATTTTCGAGAATGGCGAAAACCAGTCAATGCGTTCAGACTCTTTTTTCCAATAGGCTGCATTGTGCTCGACCGAAAGCTGATATAAAGAAGCGTACTCTTGTTCGGTAATATTGGCCTTGGTGTCGTGAGGTGTTCTGGCTTGAGGTGAAGTGGATTGTGCTGCGAAACTCATCATCTGCTCCTTGAAGGCTGTTGAAAAACTTAATTCTCAACAATTTGCGGCAATTGCCAATTAGACCATGGTCGAGAGTTCGACCTTAGTCCAATACGAGCTTTTTGCAGGTTTAAGGCAGGCAATCATAGATGGCACTGATGAGTGCGCGGTTTTGCTGACTCCCCCAGCTGCGAACAATGCGGTTCAAGGTATAGCCAAAACCGATATTGGCATCCGGGTCGGCAAAGCCGAGCGACCCTCCATTGCCAAAATGACCAAAACTGTTTGCGTTTGGGCCTAGCATGCGGTTTGGATGTGTCAGCTGAAAACCTAAACCCCAGCGCATATCTTTGTTTAGCATAAAGTCGTCGCCTTCGCATTGCAGGCGATAGGCTTCTTTCAGTAGCGATTCATCGACAATATGATGTCCGTTTTGCGTCCCGCCATTGGCGAGCGCATTAAACACACAGGCGACGCCACTTGCAGAGCCGTAGCCATTCGCAGAAGGGATTTCTGCTTGTCGCCAGGCGGCCGAATTCAGCACCCCCACACTGGAAATTCCCATGGGATTTGCGTAGGCGTGCAGACGCATTCGGGCATCCTCATCCAGCTCGCGACCAAAATCGTGATGGAACGAGGCCAGAATTGCGCTTTCTTGAGGCCAGTCCAATTCCGCGCAGCGTGTCAGGTCAGTATCCGTCAGGCCAATATACACTTCTGCTCCGAGTGGACCCGCAATGTGTTTTTGTAAATACTCGCCAATGCTCAAGCCAGAAATACGACGCACGAATTCGCCAACTAACAAGCCAAATGTGTTGGTGTGATAACCCTGTCGCGTTCCCGGCTCCCAGTAAGGAGCCTGGTGAGCCAGCGCGTCCACCATAATATGCCAGTCAAACAAGGCAGCATCAGGTAGGCGTTCGCGAATGGCAGGCATACCGGCCTGATGCGTTAAAAAATGACGCAGTGTGGTTTTGTCTTTGCCGTGCTCTCCATACTCTGGCCATACATCTGTCACAGGGGCATCGATATCAATCGAATGCTGGCCGCAAACATGTAAAGCGCAAATCGTGACGAGTGCCTTTCCGACAGAATAAAAGCCAGATAAAGTATCTTCTTGCCAGGCTTGCGTTTTAGCCTTGTCGGCCCAGCCACCCCACAGGTCAACGACCTTTTCGCCCCCAACATACAAACAGCAAGCGGCGCCTAACTCATCATGCGCAGAGAAATTTCGGGCAAAGGCTTTTTTAACGGCTTGAAATTCGGGTTTGCAAAATCCGTTAATCGGAATATCTATTATTCGCATAGCCAGGGATCCTGTCTCCAACACATAAAGGTGTGCAAATTGGAATTGTTGCTACAATTAATGGTGATCAAAAAGAACATCATGCTTCATTTTGAACACAAATAAGCGTGGCAATGAAGAGCGTATCATAGCCAGTTGGTGACGACATGAATACCAAATCCATATCCTTTAATCTCATTATTAGCTTGTTGCTGATCACCACGATTGTGTTGTGTGGTTTCGGTGTATACGGCTATCAAATGACCGAGAAACGGCTTAATCATCAGCAGGATCTGAACGTCGCTTTGACTCAGGATCGGTTGGCGCTGAGCCTGCCGGTTCCGATATGGAATTTTGAAACGGAGTCGGTGGGCATTATCATTGCCTCGGAAACAAAATCTGAACATATCAGAGGTATTCTGGTAAAAGATGTCAATGGTGAAGTGATTGCCGGTACGGTTAAAGGTATCGATGGTTCTGTCACTCAGCACGATGAAGCGCCTTTGGTGTTTGCGAAAATGCTATCCCAGCCATTGGTAATGCTTGAAGAGGGTACGGAAAATGCGATTGGTCATACTGAAATCTATACCTCAGATGACTACGTTGCTTCGTTTTTAAAGGCTGAATTGCAAAAAATCATCATTCAGATTGTCGCTCTAAACGCGATGATCATTTTATTATTTTCTTTTTCCCTTCGTCGGATCACCCGCCCTTTGTTGTCCTTAACCCAGGCCGCTGACGCAATTTCAAAAGGCAATTATGAAATAGCCCTTAAAGCGGAACGTGCCGATGAAGTGGGGCAGCTGACGCAGAACTTTGATCGAATGCGCTCAACCGTGCAAAAAAAGGTACGTGATCTGGCGGAACTAAATAAAAGCGGTGAGGTGCTTGCCTCATCACTTAACCGGGACAAAGCACTGGAAGAGGTGCTGAAGAATATGCATGACCATACACATGTCAGTATGGGGTCGGTGTTTCTGTTCAATAGTGATAACCGTCTGGAAGTGAAGTCGTACTACCCGCCCAAGGTTATCGACCAGAACAAACCGGCGCGTTCCTTTGACCCCGGTGAAGGTATCATGGGCATTGCAGCTAAAGAAAAGCGTATCGTGTTTGTCTCTGATACCTCAGCCTCCGATAACTTTGTCGATGACGTCAGCTCAGCAGCAAAAGCCTTACTTTGTGTTCCCTTGGTGGATAACAATATTGTTATCGGTGTCATGAACTTTTCAGGGCCGGTAGATGCAGTCACGTTTGAAGAAAGTGACTATGAATATGCCGCATCACTTGCCCGGTCACTGGTGACCACCATCAAAAACATTCAGATGCGTGAGGTGATCGAAGAGCAAAACCGCACGTTGGAGCAAAAAGTTGTTGAACGTACGGCGGCCTTGCAAGTTAAGACCAACGATATCTCCAACATGCTGCAAAACATGCACCAGGGGCTCTTTACCATTCAGGCTGACAATACGATTCATCCAGAGTATTCCCGTTATCTGGAAAAGATATATGAAACACAAGACGTTGCCGGTAAAAACTTCCTCGATTTGTTGTTCGCCCAATCTGACATAGGCTCCGACACGCTCGACCAGGTTCGAGCGGCCGTTGCAGTCCTGCACGAATCAGATGAATTTATGTGGGAATGCAATGAGCATCATTTGATCAAAGAAGTCACGGAGCTGCTAAATGATGAACGAAACAAACATCTACAGTTGGATTGGGATCCAATATTTGCAGATGGTTTGATCGAAAAGATCATGGTGACGGTGCGTGATGTCACCAAGCTCAAAGCATTGGAAAAAGAAGCTGAGCAACAAAAACAGGAGCTGACGATAATTGGCCATATTTTGAATATTGATCGCCATAAATTTGATGATTTCATCGCCACTTCCTATCAATTTATCGCGGGTAATCGTCAACTGATTGAAAGTACAGGCGAAAAAAATCCCGATGTTATCGCCACTTTATTCCGGAATATGCACACGATCAAAGGGAATGCGCGCACCTTTGATTTTTCTATGATCACGCATACAGTGCATGATGCTGAAAACCACTATGATTTATTACGAAAATCAGATGATGCGCCCTGGAGTCAACAGCAACTGCTCGAAGAGCTTGATTTGGTTGAGCGGGTTGTTTCACGTTACGACTCAATTGCAAGAGAGAAATTGCCGGTTTCGGGAGTCGATACTCTGGCAGAAGATAAATTACTGATTGAAAAGTCCTCGACAAATAAATTGATTCAACTGATTGAACAGGTCGATAGACTATCGATCCCGGAGCAATTGAAAAATGACTTCGGTATCATTAAACAAAGTCTGCTGGCACTCGATGCGGAGCCTTTGCCTGAATCTATCGCCACCGTTATTCAGTCGATCCCCTCACTGGCAGAGGAGCTTGGTAAGCCAACACCTTCGATTGAAATCAACGCCGATACGCTGCTAATTAATAAATCTGCCAGCTCAACGCTAAGCAATATTTTTATGCATATCTTTCGAAATTCCCTGGATCATGGAATCGAGTCGGCGGAAGAGCGAGGCGACCAAGGCAAAGATCCAGAAGGTCATATTACGGTGACTAGCGAAATAATTGACGAGCAAGTGACGATCAGTGTTCACGATGATGGTCGCGGACTGGCTTTGCACAAGCTAAAAGAAAAAGCCATTGCCATGAGCGTTATTCGCCATGATGATGAACTGTCGCCCCAAGAGCTGGCCGGGCTGATTTTTGACTCGGGCTTCTCTACGGCTGAGTCCGTATCAAAGGTATCAGGGCGCGGCGTCGGCATGGACGCGATTAGGGGGTTCATGGAGGAACTTGGTGGACAAATTGATATTGAGCTTCAAGAACAGCCGCTTTCACAAACTGCTGAATTCTGCCCTTTTGAGCTCAAGATCACCCTTCCGGGCGATATGTATATCTTGCAACAATAAGCCCGGATCAGTCCGCTTTTTTCTTGCGTTTCAGTGGTGCAAAACCGTCACTGTATACCGCGTTGAGCGCTTTATCATCAGAGGATTTATGCCTACCTTCTGATTTTTTAACGGCTGGGTTTTTACGCGGGCCCGGTTTGGATTTACCTGCTTTTTTCTGATCGGGTTTTTTCTTTTTTTTGCCCGCCGCCCGGCCACTGGCTTTGAGTTTTTTCGGTCCCTTGTAATTCCCTTTCAGTTCTTTGATGGTGCGACGTTCAAAGCTCTGGCGCAAATAACGTTCAATGCTGGCCATCAAATTCCATTCGTTATGGGCAATAAGCGAAATAGCCAAACCTTGCGCGCCTGCCCGCCCTGTCCGACCAATTCGATGCACATAGTCATCGCCGGCGCGCGCCATATCGAAGTTGATCACCAAGTCGATGCCTTTGACATCCAGCCCGCGCGCAGCGACATCGGTGGCCACCAGCACATTAATATGCCCCCGGCGAATTCTGTCCATCACCTTGTTGCGTTCATCCTGCTTCATATCGCCATGTAGCACCGCGACATTCTGGTTGTGTTGCAGCAGGAATTCGCCAAGCTGATTTGCCAGAATCTTGGTGTTGGTGAAGATTAGTGCTTTCTCAAAATCTTCATGAGATAATAGCCAAGTCAGCAAGCGTTGTTTGTGGCTGTTGTCGTCCGCCAACAGCATTTGCTGTTTGATAGCGCTGTGTTGATCACGGTGAGTACTTAACGTGATTTCGTGCGGCTTGTCTAAAATTTGTCTGGCAACCCGTTTGATACCTTGATGATTTAGCGTGGCAGAAAATAGCAGCGTTTGACTGGTTGGTCGGCAGGCACTGGCGATCGCCAGCACTTCATCGCTAAAGCCCATATCCAGCATACGATCTGCTTCGTCAAGTACCAATACTTCCAGGTCACTCATGTCGGCCGTACCTCTTTCGAGATGTTCCAGCAAGCGACCCGGTGTCGCGATAATGATTTCGGGATTACGACGAAACAATGCTGCCTGATATTTATAGTCTGCGCCACCGGTAATGACATCCGCCTTTAAGTGAGTAAAGCCAATCAGGTCGTTACAATGCTTGAGCACCTGTCGCGCCAGCTCACGGGTTGGTGTCAGAATTAATGCCCTGGTGGCTGATTGAGGTGCCTTACTGGTTAACAAGCGATCCAGTAAAGGCAGCAGAAATGCCGCTGTTTTGCCGCTGCCGGTTTCGGCGCTGACCAGCATGTCTTGCGCTTTTAAGGCCGGAGGAATCGCCTGTTCCTGTACGGGCGTTGTGTTATCAAAGCCGAGTTTGTCGAGTGCTTTAAGCAAATTGTCATGTAGAAATAAGTCGGAGAACAAGCGTCAGGCCTCAGTCGTGTTATCAGCGGGGCGCCTATTCTATCAGTATCTGCGCCAGAACAGTCATAAATGATGGCCGGTGGTGCCTCTTTTATCTGCCAAAAAAGACATCAATACCCGATGGGCTGCCATAATAGCAAGTGATGGCATTTATTAGTTGATAATAGTTCGCATTACGATTATCATTTGTGTATTAAGGCAGTTAACTGGGATTTTATTATGTTGGTATGCATCTGTAAGGGAATTACTGACAAAGAGATTGAAAATGCAATTTACGAAGGCGCAAGCAGTTTCGGAGATGTTCGAAGTACCCTTGGTGTCGGCGGTTGTTGTGGACAATGCGCGACTTACGCCAAGGGCGTTGTGAGTGACACCATTGCCCAGATGCAGCTCTCGCAGCCATGCTACAACCTTGCGCAAGAAATAAAGTGCTAGGGCCTGTTGACGTTTCATATTCGCAACTGTTGCTGTCTGAAAAAACGCCAATCAAGGCGCGAGGAGTGTCGTTTAGTGATTCTAAATAAACGACGAGCAACACCGAGTGGCGCTTTTTCAGGCACAACCCGAAGGGCCGGGATCATTTTTCCGCCTGGCCGCGTTATCAGGAGCTTATGTAGAATGACTACACAACGCACCTTCTGCCTTGCCAGGCGAAAAAATGATCTCCGGCAGTTGCGAATATGAAACGTCAACAGGCCCTAATAAATTCCTTCAGTTGTTCTTCTTTAGAGTCTCTTGCAAAACGCTGCGTGGATTAGTTGAAATCCCGCATTGAATTTTGCAAAAGGCTCTTTATATTTGTTTTTTCCTCTTCTTTTTATTCTATACTTTGCGCTTCATCACATCTTACCAAGGTGATCCTCTATTCATCATTAGAAGGTAATAGCTATGAAAGGCGACACAAAAGTAATCGAATTGCTCAACCGGTGTCTTGGCAATGAGTTGATAGCAATCAACCAGTATTTTCTACATGCGCGGATGTTTAAAAATTGGGGTTTGAATGAACTTGACGCGCATGAATACAAAAAATCGATCAAAGATATGAAGCATGCCGACAAAATTGTCGAACGCATTTTGTTTCTTGAGGGCATTCCAAACCTGCAAAAACTTGGCAAGTTATTGATCGGGGAACATACTCAGGAAATGCTTGAATGTGACCTCAAGCAGCAGGTTGCGACCTTGAAAGATCTTCGCAGTACCATAGCCTATTGTGAGTCTATTTCAGACTACGTGAGCCGAGACCTGCTTGCAGGGATTCTGGATTCCGAAGAGGCGCATCTTGATTGGGTGGAAACCCAGTTAGATCTTATTGTAAACATTTCGATTGAAAATTATATGCAGTCGATGATGCATAGCTAATCGAAGCAACGGTACAATTAATAACTGTTTGGATGTGACGGGGAGAGACAAATGAAAGGCAAGAAAAAGGTAATTGATGTTCTCAATAAGCTGCTGGCGGGAGAGCTGACAGCAATGGATCAATACTTTGTACATTCAAGAATGTATGAAGACTGGGGCCTGGAAAAGCTTCACGAGCGTATTAGCCATGAAATGGAAGATGAAACAGGTCATGCGGATGCGATGATCAAGCGTATTTTATTTCTTGAAGGTTCGCCAGATTTGTCAAAGCGTGAACCCTTAAATATCGGATCTACGGTTCCTGAAATGCTGAAAAGTGATCTCAACCTGGAATTATCTGTCGTTAAGGCGTTAAAGTCTGCGATCGCTTTGTGTGAGGTGGAGCAGGATTATGAAACAAGGGCGATGCTGGTTCGACAGCTGGAAGATACCGAAGAAGATCATACCTATTGGCTAGAGAAACAGTTGGGCTTGATTGATAAAATGGGTTTGCAAAACTATTTACAGGCGATGATGTAGCGCTTTTTAAAGCGCTACATCGGCAGGCTCTACGATGTACTAACAGGCTTGTATTACGACAGGGGCTTCTTGACGGTCAAAAATGACGTACTGGGATAAATCCTGGCCCGAAGCGAGATTGTGAGTCATTTGATTTAAATAGGGCTCAGCTTCATCGCTCGACGGCGCTTTGCCATCTTTGCCTGAGAGACCAACGATGATCATGAAGTCCCATTCTTTGGAAACGCTGTCAGCCTCTTTAACCAGTGCTTCAAAGGAAGCGATTTCTTCGGGTAGTTTGTCGACACACATGACGGCTGAAAGCGTGCCATGCTGTTGTTGACTCTTTTTCCCTTTTTTCTTCTTGGTGCTGCTTTCCGCTTTGGCGAACAGCAGTAATAATCGTTGCGGCTGATCTTGTTCAGCGGCAGCAGACAAAAGTTGTTTGAAATTTGAAATCATCGTAAATCCAATCGCTTCCGAGTTAAAGTTGTTAATGGCGGCGTATGGTATATGCAAGGCGCCAAATTATAAACGTTTAAAGCAATTTTAATCCTTGTTCCGGAGTGATCGAGTCCCTGTTCTGAGCTTGACCAACAGACGGGCAGGTGAGCTGATGATGGGTGATGTTCAGCCCTTGAAGCAGGTATGTGTTTTTACTTAGTGCTTGTTTTATTCCATTATCGGCCAGTTCCAGAATATAAGGCAGTGTTGCATTATTCAGTGCTTGCGTTGAGGTTCTGGCGAGGGCGCCCGGCATATTGGCAACACAGTAGTGAACGACTCGCTCTTCAATATAGACAGGGTCGTCATGCGTGGTGGCGCGGGACGTTTCGAAGCAGCCGCCCTGATCTATTGCGACGTCGACAAGGGCGGCGCCGTTTTTCATTTCTTTTAGTAAGGCTCTGGATACCAGTTTCGGCGCGGCAGCACCGGGAATAAGCACGGCGCCAATCACTAAATCGGCCTCACGTACCCAGTGTGCAAGAGATTGCCGTGTTGAGAAGACCGTTTGTATGTGGTTTCGGTAATGGCCGTCCAGTACGCGTAGTGCATCGATGGACCTGTCCAGTACGATCACTTTCGCGCCCAGACCAACGGCCATTTGAGTTGCATTGCTGCCAACAACACCGGCGCCAAGAATCACAACGGTGGCGGGTTCCACACCGGGCACGCCACCCAGCAGAACACCACGTCCTTGCTGGGATTTCTCCAGGCAGTGTGCCCCTGCCTGAATACTCATTCGGCCCGCAACTTCAGACATTGGCGCGAGTAAGGGCAGTCTGCCCTGCGCGTCAGTGACGGTTTCATAGGCGATACAGGTTGCGCCGCTGTCGATCAGTTCTTGAGTCTGCTGATGGTCAGGCGCGAGATGCAAATAGGTAAATAAGGTTTGACCTTGGCGCAGACGAGCGCGCTCTTCAGTCTGAGGTTCTTTGACTTTGACGATGAGTTCAGCTTCGTCGAACACAGATGCGGCGTTGAGAGCAATCGTTGCACCTGCATTCCGATAATCCTGGTCCTCAAAGCCACAACCCACACCCGCCTTGGTTTCAACCTGTACCCGGTGGCCGTGGACATGAAGCTCATGCGCGGCGGCCGGCGTCAGGGCGACACGATATTCCTGGCTTTTAATCTCTTTGGGAACACCTATGATCATAAGAAGTACCTCACTCGTACTACAAACTGCTCAAATTTTTTTCTAGCAGAATATAGTGCTGAAATGTTTTAGACCAGCGGCAATGTCGATAAACACAAGCGAAAATATGGGATATCGGTTTTAGATGGCGTTGTGTCTATGAACATGAGAGTCTGGTCCATGGTTTGGATAACTACAACTGTTTCGATATGGCAAATGGTTCTCCGTCTATTTTGGCGCTTTTAATATTGATTTCATATTGCTCACCATCGGCTTCCCGTTGCGTCATTTTCAGCAGCAAAAATTGGTACTTTTTTGAAAACCACAGGCTGGTTTGCCGTTTGCTGCTCTCGCTTCTAATTTTTTTGACCACAATGCTGTCCAGTTCTCCCAAGGCGGTATTAATGCGTTCTTCGCCGATGACTTTAAAGCGATTTTCTTTCAACCGGCCTTTGTGAACGATCTGATACAGCATATCGCGCTTTCCCGAATAGACGTCCATGGAGAGCTGCAGTTGATAGCCTAGCCGGTCTACCGTATTACTTGGTATTTTTTTGATTTCCCAACGCTGTTTCTTGACTTTGCTGCGGGCGATTCTCTTTTTCCAATCAAACTCGACTTTGTATTCTCGATCGCGAATAAAGAAACCTGATAATTGATATCGGTATTGGTGTGGAATGACCTGATTATACTGCCACTCAAATCGTACTGATTCCCGAATGTCGGCGATAAAAGAGTCAACATCAAAGCGGTAGCGCCATTGACCATTGTCCAGCTTCATTAATTCGCGAACGGCGGTACCTTTGATGCTGGTGCCTTTTTGGATCTTTGCGGTATAACTTGCTGTATGCGGTATTAGATCTGCGCTGGACGCGTTAACAGATGTTAAAAGCGCCAGTATTAAAATCTGCCAGGGACGAAAAAACGGTGCCAGCATGATTTGTTGTCTCCGTGACGTAAATAGACGTAAATAAGAGTGCCTTTGGAGAATAGGTTAGTGCAGTGTTTGCGGGCTGTCTAAGGTGAGTCCTGATTTGGGTAGTAAATTATTATCCAGACTGGCGCCGTGTTCGGTCATTGTCAGGCGACCATCAATAAACCATTTAACGGCAATCGGATAGATGATGTGCTCCTGTTGCTGAATACGTTGCGCCAGGGTTTCGGCCGAGTCTTGTTTAAGTACGGGTACTCTGGCCTGAATAATATTGGGGCCGCTATCCAGCTCCGTGGTAACGAAGTGAACCGTGACGCCATGTTCGGCATCGCCAGCATCGAGAACTCGCTGGTGGGTGTTCAGGCCCTGATATTTTGGTAGCAAAGAGGGGTGAATGTTGAGCATGCGCCCTTCATAGTGTTGAACGAAGTCGGCTGTCAAAATTCGCATAAACCCGGCAAGCACGACGATGTCGGGTTGATACTGATCGATCTGACGAATCAGTTCAGCGTCGAAGGCTTCACGTGTGTCATAGTGTCGATGATCGACGACGTGAGTCTCGATGTTAGCCATTTGGGCTCGCTGGAGCCCGAAGGCATTCGCTTTATTGGAAATAACGGCCTGAATGCGCCCTGGAATCTCTTCTTTGGCGACAGCGTCAATCAGCGCTTGCAGATTACTGCCATTGCCAGAGATGAGGACGACGATGACGGGCTCTTTGCCATCCATTAATTGATGCTCAAGCCGAACAGTTCTACTTGTTGTTCATCTTCGTCAGCGCCGACGATTTCACCGATTTTCCATGCCTGTTCGCCTTCTGCGCTCAGCAGTGCGATGGCGCTGTCAGTTTGCTCCGCAGGCACACAAATCACCATCCCGACACCGCAATTAAAGGTGCGGTACATTTCATGGTTATCGACATTGCCCGCTTGCTGCAACCACTGAAAAACCTCTGGCAGTGCCCAGCTGTTCGTGTCAATGACGGCCTTGGTGCCTTTCGGTAAAACGCGTGGAATATTTTCCAGCAAACCCCCGCCGGTGATATGAGACAGGGCATTGACTTGCTGCGCTTCGATCAGTTTTAACAGCGGCTTTACGTAAATTCGGGTTGGCGCCATCAGTGCGGAGCCAAGATTGGTGTCACCCATGGTCTGACTTAATTCTGCCTCAGACACTTCGATGATTTTTCGAATCAGCGAGTAGCCGTTGGAATGTGGGCCAGAAGAGGCGATGCCGATCAGGCTGTTGCCAGCGCTAACCTTTGAACCATCGATCAGTCTGGATTTCTCGGCGATACCAACACAGAAGCCTGCCAGGTCATAGTCTTCACCTTCGTACATGCCGGGCATTTCAGCGGTTTCGCCGCCGACCAGCGAGCAGCCTGCCAATTCGCAGCCGTGACCAATGCCCTCTACCACATCTGCCGCGACATCAACATTCAGCTTGCCGGTTGCATAGTAATCGAGAAAGAACAGCGGTTCCGCGCCTGCGACGATCAGGTCGTTGACGCACATTGCCACCAGATCGATACCGATGGTGTCATGTTTGTTCAGTGTCATCGCCAAGCGAAGTTTGGTGCCAACACCGTCGGTTCCCGAGACCAGTACCGGCTCCTGATAGCCCGTTGGAAGTGCAAACAGTGCACCAAAGCCGCCGAGTCCGGCCATTACTTCCGGGCGACGGGTGCGTTTTGCAACGCCTTTGATTCGCTCGATCAAAGCGTTGCCTGCGTCGATGTCGACGCCAGCATCTCGATAGGTCAAAGAAGGGGATGACGCGGATGTAGTGTTGTCTGTCATAGTGGTGAAAACCTGATTCTGACCTGTGATATTGAGAGCATGGAAATACGGAGGGCGGATTCTACCAGTTGTTGAGGAAAGCGCCAAATTGTCTTTCTGGCCAATTTGGCGTTCGCTCTCCTCAAACACGCGGCAATGAGTTGATTGTGACCTTTAAGCGGGATTTGGGAAGTGTCTTCGGGGAGGTCAAAGTCTCGAAAATATTGTTTTATCAGAGGTAGACGAATATCATGTTTCAACCTACAAGCTCGGTAGAAAACACAGCAATATGTCGTGGTCCCCTTTTTTATTTAAGCCTTTATTTCCAATTGCATTTTGTTGCCTGATCAGCGCGTTGTCGAGTTCTGCATTTGGGGCGCAGATAAGCAAACTCTATTCGGCATCTGTTCCAGTTGCGTCGCAGCAAACGAGCGAGCGTGGGGCGGGTTTTGATGAAGCCTTCATTCGTGTTCTCGTCAAGGCGAGTGGTCAATACGAACGAATTGTTCAAGATAATGCAGCCGCTTCCTGGTTGCCTGCAGAGCCATATGTGCAGACATTTAGCTATCGTGAAAATCCGGCATATTTGCTTTATTTGCAAAAACAGCAAGAGAAAGAGCGCTTGGCGCTGGAGAATGCTGATCAAATGGAGGTCTTGCCCGATGTCTCATCCGATGAGCTGGTGGTTGATGCGTTTGGGGACCCGCAAGCCTTGGTCGAAGAAGAGGCTTTGCTGGTCGACGCTCCACCGCTTCCGTATCTATTGGATGTTTCGTTTGCGCCCTCGCTCGTTCAAGAGAAAATGACCTCCTTTGGTATTCCGGTATGGGGGAGTACGCGTCCTTCTGTCTTGGTTTGGATCGTGATAGAAAGTGAAGGTGAAAGATCGATTGTCGGGACCTCAGATGACCGGTATTTGGTGAAGGCCTTGTTGACAAAGGGAGAGCAACGAGGTGTACCGCTATTCTTGCCGGTCGCTGATTTGCAGGATGTGGGTTCCATCAATATTGATGATTTATGGGGTTTGTATACCGATTCGGTTGATTTGGCCTCTGAGCGTTATCTGGCTGATGTCGTTGTCATGATGAGAATGTATCAGACGGGAGAACAGCTTTGGTCTGGAAATTGGGTCATCAAGCAAAGGCAGGCACTTGAAAGTGGCGCTTTGTATGATGCAGAACCGGATGCAGTGATCGAATCCCTTGTTTCCGATCTCGCTGCCACCTTGTCTTCGCGCTATGCCGTATTAAAACAGACAAGCGAGTTGGGTAATACCTTGAATGTTGAGATTAGCCAGATCAACTCCTTTGAAGATTATATTGGCTTGCAACGGTATCTGAAATCCTTGCCGCCCGTTGCATCTATGCAGTTAATGTGGGTGGGACAAGGGCGCGCAGCTTACCATTTGGTGCTGCGTGGGCCGAATACGCAATTTTTTGAGCATATTGAATTGGGTGGCAACCTAAAACCCGGGGGGACGGTAACGCCAGATGGCTTTTCGACAGCGCCATTGGACAGCATGGAAGCGGAGACTGAGGCTGCCGGGGTTAAATCATGGCACTGGCCGGATGTGAAGACCGAGTACTTTATCTGGTCAGTGGATCGTTAGCAGAGGCCTTGTATAACTTGATGATTGCAGCGAAGCAAATTCCCAATATCTTAACGGTCATCCGTATCCTGTTAATTGCGCCGTTTGCGACCTTTGTTCATACGCAGCAGTACACAGAAGCCTTGGTGATTTTTTTTGTTGCCGGGCTGTCTGATGGTGTGGATGGCTTTCTGGCTCGGCAGTTTAACTGGAAGTCGCGATTTGGCGCGATTGCTGATCCGCTGGCAGATAAACTGTTACTGATGACCGCCTATGTCATGCTGGCCTGGACGGAGCAAATTCCACTTTGGCTTGCATTGCTGATTCTCGGACGCGACTTCGGAATTTTGTTGGGCGCACTGGTTTATCACTTTTGTATCAGCCACTATGATATTCAACCATCCTGGTTGGGCAAAACCTGCACGGTGTTGCAGATCGTTTATGTGCTGGCGGTGATGTTGACTCTGGCCGAGATCCCGATGCCAGATTTTGTCATTCAAGGGGGGGTATGGCTGGTCGCGGCGATTACGATGGTCAGTGGCGTGCATTATGTTGGCGTGTGGACAAGCAAGGGATGGCGTGAGCTTAAGTCCAAACAAGAGGCTTCGTGATATGAGGCGCTGGGATGGCGAAAAAAAGACGAATCACAGCAGGCAGCTAACCTTGCCGGTATCGCTAAGTCATGACGCCCGGTTCGAGAACTACTTTGGTGAGGCGAATCTAAAAAGTATCGCTTTGTTGCAAAGGGAGCTGAAAAAAAGGCATGAGACGCTCTTTTACATTGTAGGGCAAGCCGATGTGGGTAAAACGCATTTTGCCTATGCTACCATGCAGTATCTTGAGGATCTTGGCTGCACTGCATGTTATCTTGCGATGGACGAACTATCGAAAATTGACACGCCCTTATCAAAGCCTGAAACGCTGTTTGAAGGCTTGGATCGCTATGATTTACTGGTGTTGGATAACGTAGATGTCTGGTTAAATTCAGTCGAAAGAGAACTCGCCTTGTTTAACCTGTTTAATCGATTCAAAATAAGCGGTCAGCAGTTGCTGGTGACGGCAAGCTCAGTGCCATCTCGCCTGGATCTGAAGCTTGCAGACTTAAGTTCACGGTTAAAATCGGGTTTATTGCTGACTCTGGTCGCGCTTAGCGATGACGAGAAAGAAAAGGTGCTGCGGGATTTTGCCAAACAAAAAGGTCTCGTGTTGGCGGGAGATGTCTCAGCGTTTATTATCAGGCGTGGTGGGCGAACCATGACCGCCTTGATTTCAGTAATGGATATTCTTGACCAGGCTTCGTTGGTTGAGCAGCGAAGGCTAACAGTGCCTTTCGTCAAGCAGGTGCTGCATTGGTAAGGCTTTACAATATACGGGAGAGTAATAATGATTCGAGTGGTCTTTAATCAAAAAGGCGGGGTAGGGAAGTCAAGTATTACTTGTAACCTGGCGGCGGTGAGCGCATCGAGAGGTCTGCGCACTCTCGTTGTTGACCTGGATCCTCAGGGCAACTCAACCCACTATTTGATGGGGCAGCCAGCCTCTGAGTTGAAGCCCGGTGTTGCTGATTTTTTTGAGCAGACGCTATCATTTAATCTATTCAACAAAGAGCCAGGTGAATTTATCCATGACACGCCCTTTGATGAGCTATCTGTCTTGCCATCAAACCCCGAGCTGGATTACCTGGAACGAAAACTTGAAGCCAAGCATAAAATTTACAAACTGAAAAATGCGCTTATCGCACTTGAGCAGCAGTATGATGAAATCATTATTGATACGGCTCCGGGTCTGAATTTCTATACGCGTTCGGCGTTAATTGCAGCAGACAAAGTGCTGATTCCTTTCGACTGTGATGACTTCTCGCGTCAGGCCCTGTATCAGATTCTCGGTGAACTGCAGGATATTCAGGAAGATCACAATGACCGGCTGGAGGTCGAGGGTATCGTGGTCAACCAGTTCCAACCACGCGCTACGTTGCCGGGTAGACTGGTGCAAGAGCTGTTGGACGAAGGCTTGCCCGTTTTGCCGGTGAAATTATCGTCGTCCGTAAAAATGAAAGAGTCTCATCAAAGTTGCCAGCCTCTGGTGTATCTGGCGCCAAAACATGCGCTGACCTTGCAGTATATAGATCTGTTTCGTGTTTTAAGTGGTGAGGAGCTTGCTGTTGCAGAAGTATGATATGAGGTATGGAGGATGAGTGTATCCAATCAAACCGAAACAAAACTGGCTGATGTTTTGCTGGAAATCGAAAGCCAAATGAGATCGCACAATCTCTGGTCTGCGCAAAGGCCGACAGCGGAGCAACTCGCCAGTGTTGAGCCTTTTTGTGTTGATTCACTTTCTTTCCCGGAGTGGTTGCAGTTTGTGTTTTTACCACGAATGAAAGATATTCTGGAACAGGGCTCCGACCTCCCAGCGACGAGCGAGATCGCTCCGATGGCTGAACATTATCTAGCGCAAAATGCGCTTAGCGCCAAGGGACTGATTTCGGCGATTGCTGACTTTGATGCGTTGATAGGCTGATTGTTACAACACGATCAAGGGTTCTTGCAAAGCACAGAGAAAATAAGCTGCAACCCCGCATTGAGTTGGTTTTTACGCAGGATTAAGGTGTATATACTACTGGAAACGATTACCATCCCGCTTACTTGGCTATTCATTTTATGCATGCAAACTGTTTTAAAGTTTAAAGAGCGAAATAAATAACAAACGTTAAAACAGTCACTCGAATTCATTCAATCGCACATGATTTTGACGTAATGGTTAGCGTCTTGTTTAAGCGCCAAAGTAGGCACTGGCTATAAAGAGAGGTGGCTATCGACACTCATGTTTTCGTGCAGCACACGAATAATCTCGACTTCAGTATCTGAGGCTCTATAGATGATCAGGTGATGTTCGTGAGGGTGTATTCTGACGGGTGGATTATATTCCTGCCGTTCTCTTGCCATCATTGGTGTCTCGGAAATTTGTTTGAATATTTCTTCGAGATTGTCCAGATAATGGTCCGCCTGTACTTCACCCCATTCCTGGAGTGTATATACCCAAATATTGATCAGGTCTTCCTCGGCAAATAGAGTCTTTGTTATCTTAAGCATTCTTAGCGGCAGCTCTGACTCGCTTTTTCGCTTTTTTCTTAATGTCATCAATATTTAGCACGCCCGCACTTCCGCTCTCAATTCCTTGTGTGATCGCTGACTGCATCGCTTCTATTTTTTCTCGATGCTTCTTGTCTCGTCGGATTAGGTCTCGAACATAGTCACTATTATTGGAGTACTCGCCACTTTCAATTTGAAAGTCTATCCATTCTCGCATTTGCTGAGGTAATGAAATATTCATTGTTGTATTGGCCATAAGAAATACCTCCGTTCGAAGTGATTATATTATGTCAATATTTGCCATATATTGGCAATGCTTATGTGACGAATGCTCCTTAAAAGGGGTCGGTGACAAATAAGACGCATTCTCTATTAACTCTATTTCTTCGGTTTACCCCTTTTGGCATGACCTATCGATCTTTTTAACGCGCTCTCTATTTGTTGCTTGAATCTATTCCCTCCTAGCGGCATTGAGAAAGAAGCCGCATTGCGAATTTCATGAATTAATGCCTTAGGCAACACACTATTAAACAAGCCACGATAATTCCTCAGTCTACCGTCACTTTCATGACTCAAGCTCAAATAAATCGCATGATGTTTAATCAGTTCACTTGCCTCACCATAAGCATTACTGCGATAGCTCGACCAACGATAATCACCTGGATGCTCAACCATACGCGCCATCACAGGATTCAGCTCAATATATCGATAACAACTCAGCAAATAGTTTTCAGCATCAACTAAACTCGCCTTATGCCTACTCTCCCACAACGTTCCACAGCGCCGATAGTATTTGTTGATGTACTGAACATAGCGCCTCCCTAACGACTGCATCACCCTAGATATCCCATATTCATCCATCGGTGTTAACAACA
>Ga0316207_10002069_pt1 | contig 21813 bp, 24 predicted proteins | sample 6weekpyrite_MG_FD_204943 | JGI IMG/M metagenome (GOLD analysis project Ga0316207, IMG submission 204943) | Microbial mat bacterial communities from mineral coupon in-situ incubated in ocean water Damariscotta River, Maine, United States -... | ecosystem: Environmental > Aquatic > Marine >...
ACCCGTAGCAAGGGCGGTGCTCGGTAAATCCCTCGATGATGAGGTCATCGTCAAGACTCCACAGGGCGGTGTCGTGTATATCATTACCGATATTGAATACAGCAACGCCTAGAACAAAAGGATTATTGTCAGTATCTCTTAACGGCGTATGATGATCGTAGAAATACAGTAAAACGGTCTGACCATAGGGAGGTGTACATGGCCAAGCGTCTAATCATGATCCACGGTCGCAACTTCAAGCCGCAAGCAGACGTTCTGGAAGAAAACTGGTTCGCCGCCACGCGCCATGGTATTGAGCGTGAGCATGGCGCGCATGCAGCTATAGCCTTTGATGACCTTGAAAAGGATATGATCTATTACGGTGACTACTCGAATGAGTTTCTCATCAAGGAGGGCAGGACCTATGACGAGGCGGCAGACGTCATTGATCGCAACAACGTCCTGCATACCCTGAAGAGTTACGACGGCTTCGAATTTAACGAGCATAATTACAATAACCTGCCCGGCATGACGCCCATCAAGGAGTTTCTTGCCGATGCCTTTGCCGGCATCCTGTCGATCTTCGGCGTTGCCGATAACCTGATCGCCGCTGTCGCCCCGGATATGAAGCACTACTGGAACCCGGATGCAGAATTTGGCAGTGACGTGCGCTGGACACTCACCGAACCCCTGCATGATGCGATAGTAAACAATGACGACATCATGCTCGTCTCGCATAGCCTCGGTACCCTGATTGCCTACGACGTGTTATGGAAGTTCTCACACTACGCCGAGTACCAGCATATCCGTGATAGAAAGATCACCACACTGCTCACAATGGGCTCACCGCTTGGCGATGAAACCGTCAAGCAAAACCTCAAGGGTGCCGGTGCATCCGGGCCTCGCTGTTACCCGACAAACATAGGCGAGTGGATCAACGTCGCCGCGGAGGATGATTATATCTCACACGACCAGCGCCTTGAAAATGATTACCAGGACATGATCGATTACGGGCTGGTCGATTCAATAACCGATCACCGTAACTACAATCTTTCCGTGCGCCACGGTAAATCCAACCCTCACCACGCAACCGGTTACCTTGTGCATCCCGTCGTCGCAAACGCGATTGCCGACTGGTTGCAATCATGACCCGTCATTGCACCCAAAGGGCGGGAATAAACGAGCTGACTCGTAGATGGGCGAAGCAATCTGAAAAATTAGACAGGATGAACATGATTGACAGGATAGATTGTTAGGTGGGCAAAGGGATACTGACAGCTACGCTCATTGCCCTGTGCCTCGCACTAACAGCGTGTGACAACTCGCCAACACCCGTGCAAGAGGAGATTGTGAATTCACTCTTACAGGAACAGATCGACATCCCCTATGTAGAACAAGACTGGAACAGGATCAAAGACCAGGTAGAAAAGAGAGGTGAAACAGTTGAGCAGCTCGCGGCTCGGAGCAAAAAGACTTATTCAGATATCCATGATTACCTGCTTGAGCTAACGACAAAGCCCTATGCAGAAAAGAAAGCCTGGGCAATAAGAATGATTGAGCTGGAACTTGAAGGGCTTGAAGGCGGTATCGCATTTCTCGAAAAGCATGATAAAGATGCAAGTGAAATAACAGGAAGACAGAAAAAACTGAAGTCGATGTTGGAAGTGTTGAGGTGAAGAAAGGTACTGGTTTACTAGTACCCGGTCCTGCATATAGTACCTTGTTCCTATATGTAGGACCTTTTTGAAAAGATACTATGACGTCTAATTATAGTTAAATTTCTAAAGGAGTGATTTCCACCAGTGGAAGCAGAGCCTAGATAATGCCGAGGAGCGAAGAGATCAGCTTATTCAATGGCAAAAAATGGGTATGAGCGTTTCTACATCTGAAACAGAAGGAGACCTATTCCCTACACTCATCAAAGAAGCCGACGATGCAGCAAAGTTATATCAAAAAATATTAATAAGAATGGAGTTCCTTCGAGATAGAGCTGTGAATGGTGAAGACGTGTAGCATAAAATTTAACAAGCGCGTCAAATGCGACGCTCGTACCTCGCGCGCTTTACGCGGGCGTTAGAGCTATTAAAAATCATCAATAAGGAAATGGAGTCTATTTATGTTTGTCATTCTTCTTAAATTTGCTGAAAACAAAAGTAAAGCTGCTGAGTTGATGGATGGTCATAACCAGTGGATTAAACAAGGATTTGAAGATGGTGTATTTTTATTGGTTGGTAGCCTCCAACTAAATTTAGGGGGCTCTGTAATTGCACACAATACTTCTTTATCTGAGTTAGAAGAGAGAGTTAATAATGACCCATTTGTATCAGAGAATGTTGTAAATGCTGAAATACTTGAAATTTACCCTAAAAAAGCTGATGAACGCTTAAGCTTTCTGGTTGGTTAATTTGAATCAATACAAGCAAAGCTCTAACTGGTTTATCTAAACAGTTAATGGGATAAGAGCATAGTCTTGCCTAATATTAGTGGTATATATTTTCTGAGCTTCCTCTTAAAATATTCCTATGAAAGAAACAGAAAATACTCAACACACAGACGTTGCCCCGGATAAGACGCACGGTTTTTGGTTAACGGCCTTTCTCATTCTAATGTTTATTGCCAACCCGTTTACGGCCTATCTGTATTTTACAAATCCGGATGTCATTACCACGGTTTATCCGAAGGCCACCACAGGCCTGTTGTATTTCATGGGGGTGATGGCATTGGTCAACGTGGTGTTGGCCGCAGGGGTGTGGATGTGGCGAAAGTGGGGTGTGATGGGCTTGTACATCATGGCCGGTATGGCGTTCGTGATAAACATCTACATCGGGCTGGATCTCGTGAGTTCATCGATTGGTCTGGCCGGTCCGTTGATTCTTTTTCTGACAACACGAAGCCGGTGGCAACACTTCACCTAGCCCGGCTGATAGATAGAGCTATCATCAAGTTAATCCTGTAAATCATGTCCAGGATGTTGTTTCAGAGATTGTTTTTCTCTTTCATTTCATATCTTTAACCTGGCTTGACTGTAACTACATTGTAGTTATACTTTGTGTATGGATGATTTGGTATTTAGTTGGGATACAAGGAAGAATCTCACGAATCAGGAGAAACACTTTGTTTCTTTTGAAGAGGCGAAAACTGTCTTTTATGACGAGTTTGCACGTTTGATTCATGATCCTGAACACTCAGAGGATGAAGACCGATTTATTCTTTTAGGGTTCAGTAACCAGATTCGGATGCTGGTTGTGTGTCATTGTTATCGTGAAGTAGAGGGCGTAATACGCATCATTTCAGCCCGTAAAGCGACTAAATCAGAACAGAACATGTATGAAGGATTTAGAGATGAAAAATAATTATGATTTTTCAGATTCAGTTCAGAATCCATACGCAAAGCGTTTAAAAAAACAAATCACGATTCGTATTGATGAAGACACAATCAAGTATTTTAAAGATCTTGCTGAAGAGAAGGGTATTCCTTATCAAAGCTTGATCAATCTCTATCTACGAGATTGTGCTGAAACACATCGCAAGCCAACCGTAAACTGGAGCGACAATTCATAACGCTTTAGTGCATCCGCAACCTGAAGTTCAGGATCAAGGCAATCGTCAACAGTAGCAGCGCGCCGCCCTGGTGCATGGCACCAATCGTGACCGGTACAACATAAATCAACGCCGCAATACCCAGTGCTATCTGTATCAGAACATGAACGTGTAAAAATAGAAAAAATATGGTCAGAGAGCAATATACCCTAATAATATAAACAATTGGCCTATACCCCGGTTTTTCTCTGTGAATACTGTAGTGATAGTTAATGTTTCGCTTTTTCGACGTGATATCGTGAGAGAAGTAAAAAATGGGGAAAATAACAAACGTAAAAAAATGGTGCAGTACCCTTTTCTACACTCATTGACTACCCTCAATAGTTACATGATCCTGTCTAAAAGACGAAATGCTGAATAATCATGCCATTTGGGTACAAGTGCGGTATGACGATCTGCGGTAGTGGATACCGGAGTGAATAGGTATGACGGTTTCCCTTAGTGCATCCGCAACCTGAAGTTCAGGATCAACGCAATCGTCAACAGTATCAGCGCGCCGCCCTGATGCATGGCACCAATCGTGACTGGTACAACATAAATCAACGCCGCAATACCCAGTGCTATCTGTATCAGCAACATGAGGAACAGCATCGTGAACGTAAAGCAGGTCGTGTCGTTGATCGCCTTGCTGCGCCAGCCGCGCAGGGAGTAGGTAAACAAGGTAATCGCGACAACGATGGCGAGTACGCGGTGGTTGAACTGCACCGTGGCGAGGTTATCGAAGAAGTTCAGGTACCACGGGCTCAGGGCCATGCCACCCGGTGGCAGCCACTGGCCATCCATCGTCGGGAAGGTGTTGAAGACGTAACCAGCCTTGGTCCCGGCGACGAAGCCACCGGAAATAATCATGAGTGAAATAATCGCAGTGACGATTTTACCGTGCCGTTTCAGGCCACGTGCGGTCGGGTTACCGACCTCGATTTTGCCGCTGTTGAGCAGGCTCATCGCGGTCCAGAAGATATAGGCATACAGTGTAATTGCGGCGACGAGGTGTGCAGTGAGGCGGTACTGGCTGACTTGCGGCACATTGACGAGGCCACTTTTTACCATGTACCAGCCGAGTACGCCCTGCAGGCCCCCGAGAATGAACAGGATCACAAAGCGTGGTATCAGCGGTCGGCGGATCTTGCCCTGCAAGAGGAAGATCAGGAATGGGATCAGGAATGCCAGCCCGATCAGGCGACCGAGCACGCGGTGTGCATATTCAAAGACGAAGATCGACTTGAACTCGCCGAGGCTCATGCCGTGGTTTTTCTTCAGGTATTCGGGCGAGGTCTTGTATTTCTCGAACTCAGCTGTCCATTCGGCTTCCCCAATCGGCGGCAGGATACCTGTAACCGGTTTCCAGTCCACCATCGACAGCCCGGAGTGGGTCAGGCGCGTGACGCCGCCAAGCACGACCATGGCAAAGATCAGCGCGGCCACGCAGAACAGCCAGATGGCCAGTTGACGATCATTGTAACGGGATTGGGACAGGCTGTTGCTCATTCTCTATACACTCCGGTTTAACCGGCGCGTAGTGTACACCAAAGCCACGTTTCCCTGAATATCGACAGGGAAACCCGAACAGATAGCTGTTACCTGGGCGAACTAGCTATGTTGACTGAAATGCCCGTGCATGGCGTCGGCCATGAGCGTGTCAAACTGCTCATTGGTCACGTGCACGAGTAATTCGTGGTCACCGGCCTCGAAATAGATATCCGGCTGCTCGGCGAGGCTGTCGTCGACCATGGTCTCTATGCCGTAGGCATCGCCGACCGGCGGAAGCGCGCCCAGATCACAGTCCGTAAACAGGCGTGGAAACTCGACCTCGTGGGCGAGCGTCAGACGACGACGTAGTTGGTCATCGACGGCACTCATCTCGACCTGGTGTGTCGCAGGTACGACAACCATGACATAACCAAGATCATCTTCAAGAATGACGGTCTTGGCGAGCTGGTCACCGGGCACATGGGCCACCGAGGCCGTTTCTGTGCTGGTGCGGGTCTTTTCGTGGGCAAGGACATCGTAGCGGATGTCCTGGTTCTCAAGGTAGTCTTTCAGTGTCATTGCTATGGCCATGTGGGGCCTCCCATAGAACTGAATGTGACCGTCGTAGGAACAGACAGCGGAACACGACATTGGTATTTGTGAAGGTTGGTCAGAGCCAGCCTGTTACTCGAGTATAGGCCGACGACAGAACGGGCGGAAATAAAAGTTTTTAATAATTACGTAGCAGTGTTACTGAAGGCTGACGATGTGCTGGCGCAGCGCAGGCTTGCTCATATCGGCCAGGGTGACAGTATCAAGGCTTTTCAGGAATTCTTCAGCCGCGCTTATGAGAAGCCCCTTGAGTCGGCAGGCACCATCGAGGGTGCAGCCGGGCTGTTTCGTATCAAAACATTCCACAAGGTTAAAATGGCTTTCCATGTGACGGACAACCTTGCCAATTGAGATCTGGTCGCTGTCGCGGGCAAGCTGCATGCCACCATATTTACCACGCGTGGTCTTGATGAAGCCGTGCTCGACGAGCCCCTGTACGACCTTGACAAGGTGATTGCGTGAGATATCGTAGAAGTTCGCAAGTTCAGACACCGTGACGCGCTCATCGGGATGCGCAGTCAGGTACATGAGTACGCGCAGTGCGTAGTCTGTGTGGAGGGTCAATTGCATAGTATGCTCAAGGTTACTTGCAGTTTCTAATAGATGCTATAAGCTTATACGAATTAAATATGCATTCAAGATACATATTTAATTAATGACCCTATACACAATAAACAGGAACATAACGATGAGCACATTATTCGAGAAGCTGGGTGGAGAAGCTGCGGTTGATGCAGCCGTGGATATCTTTTACCGCAAGGTACTCGCTGACGACAGCATTAACCATTTCTTTGAAACAACAGACATGGCTGCCCAGCATGCCAAGCAAAAGGCATTTCTGACCATGGCTTTTGGTGGCCCGAACAATTACACGGGTACCGATATGCGTACTGCGCATGCACCGCTGGTGGCAAAAGGCCTTAACGAAGACCACTTCAATGCTGTTGCCGGTCACCTGCAGGCTACCCTCGAAGAGTTGAATGTACCGGCTGACCTGATTGGTGAAGTTATGGCGATTGCCGGCAGTACCAAGGACGACGTGCTCGGCCTGTAATCCAAGAGTAAATAGCTGTGCCTGAAATTATCTACAAGGGTCGGTCCTACGCGGGTCAGCCCGAGGAGACGGTGCTTGATACCTTGCGCCGCCATGATGTCAATGTACCGTTCTCCTGTTGTGCGGGCAGTTGCCATAGCTGCATGTTGCATTGCCTGAAAGGTGATGTCACTGAGCAATCACAGAAATACCTGAAACCCGCCCTGAGGACTTTGAATTATTTTCTGCCGTGTCAGTGTGTGCCTGAACAGGACCTTGAGGTTGATCTGCCTGATTCCGAGGATGTCTATGCACCGGCACGCCTTGTCGAGAAACAACAGTTGTCGCCGACTGTCTGGCGTTTACGCCTGGATACCTCGGTGCCGATTTTTTATCACGCCGGTCAGTTTCTGAACCTGAAGAACGAGGCTGGCTGGATACGCAGTTATTCACTGGCAAGCCTGCCGACGGAAGACGAACCACTGGAAATGCACATTAAACGCATGCCCGACGGACAGATGAGTCACTGGTTGGTTGATGAGTTTGCAGTTGGTATGCATATCGAGATTGAAGGCCCACATGGTCATTGTTTTTACATCAATGATGATCCGGATCGGTCTATTCTTATGGTTGGCACCGGGACCGGGCTGGCACCGTTGATGGGTATTGTGCGCGATGCCATGCACCAGGGGCATACGGGTGAGATTCATCTCTACCATGGTGTACGCGATCAGGACGAGTTGTACCTGCATGACACGTTGACTGAACTGGCGCAGAAGCATGGCAATGTGCATTACCACGGTTGTGTGAGTGGTGATGCCACCGGGGCTGATGTGAAGGCAGGTCGTGCCTCCGAGATCGCGTTGGAAGAACATCCTGATCTGAAAGGTTGGCAGGTCTTTTTGTGCGGTTCACCGGAGATGGTGAAAAAGACGCGTATGAAGGCCTACCTTGCCGGGGCGACGATGAATGATATTTCGGCTGACGCCTTTACGGCGCCAGAACATTAATTCAATTGATGATTGCGGATTGATGATCGAACATTCATCAATCATCAATCTGCACTCATAAATTTAGAAAGCAGGTTTCTCAGGCGCGTTCTTGAACATCTCGATGCTATCAAGGATTTCCTTATGCGCTTCTTCGATACCAGCCCAACCGTCGACGCGAACCCATTTACCTTCATCGAGGTCTTTGTAGTGCTCGAAGAAGTGGGCGATCTGGTCCAATACCATCTTGGGCATGTCGTTGAGGTCCTTGACGTCACTGTAAAGGGTGCAGAGCTTGGATACGGGTACGGCGAGTACCTTGGCATCGTCACCTGACTCGTCGGTCATCTTCAGCACTCCAACAGGGCGGCAACGGATGACCGAACCACTGATCAGCGGTACGGGTGTCAGCACCAGCACGTCTACCGGGTCACCGTCGGCTGACAGTGTGTGCGGTACGTAGCCGTAATTGCACGGGTAGTGCATGGCGGTGCTCATGAAGCGATCGACGAACATCGCGCCGGTATCTTTGTCGACTTCGTATTTAACGGGATCACTGTGAGACGGGATCTCAATGATGACATTGATGTCTTCAGGGACGTTATTACCGGATTCGACGCGGTCGAGGATCATGATTTGCTCCAATCAAAGTGTTTAGTTACTCGGTCTGCCCAGCCTGGGCAGGGGTCGCTATTATAGCCATCATATTAGAATTGTCTAATATTTGTACATGGATGTACTTATGCCGTGGAGCACATGGATGTGCGAGAGCGGCGTCTCAGATATACGCTGATAATTAAGGCGAATCAATAGATAAATCCTTATATGTCAGCATATTAACTATGTACCTGAGCATTTATACTTTTCGTCATTCCGGCGCAATGCCTTGAGTCATCGGAGATGGGTAAGGTACTCATAATGAACCGCGAAGCGGTTCTTTGAGCCAGGAATCCAGAAAAAGTGTAATCACGTAAAAAGACTATGGATACCGGTGCCCATAGAACCCTTACAGGGTTCATCATGGATACCTTACTCTCTGTCCCAGAGAGTCAAGGCATTCGCCGGTATGACGGTTATTGCAGGCAGTATTTGTCATTACGAGTCGCGTAAGCGACGCAGTAATCTGTTTATGTCAGTACATAATTCAGGAGATTGCTTCACCCGGTCTGTACCACAGGGTTCGCAATGACGTTAGGCCAAGCATAATAGCTTTAACCACCTGTCATCGACATGATACGTACTATCTGCCCCGGCTTAGTCGTAAATTCATGCCGTTCCGGCTTACGGGCAATTGCGTCGATGATGGCGGCCTGCAGATCGTCATCACTGATCCCGCTGCGTAGCAGGGGGCGTAGTTCGAGCTTGTCTTCCTGGCCAAGACACAGGTACAGGGTGCCCTCAGCAGAGAGCCTGACACGGTTACAGGTCTCGCAGAAATGCTGCGAAATCGGGGTAATAAAACCGATATTCATGTCGGTACCGGCTACACTGGCATAGCGGGCCGGGCCACCGCCAGGCATGACACCGTCGATGAGGTCGAAGCGTTGTTCGAGGCGGGCGCGCACATCCTGCAGGTTAACGTAGTTGTCACTCGCCTCTTTGCCTGTCTCGCCCATGGGCATGGTCTCGATGAAGCGCAGTGTAAAGCCGTGCTCGAGGCAGAAGTCGACCATATCTTCAACTTCATCGTCGTTGATGCCCTTCATTACGACCATGTTGACCTTGATAGGCGACAGACCGGCGGCCCTGGCGGCCATCAGGCCGTTGATGACCTTGTCGAGTTTGCCCTTCGTGATCGCCTTGAAGCGCTCAGGACGGAGTGAATCGAGACTGACATTAATACGTGAAACACCGGCTTTATGCAGGGAATCTGCATGTTTTGCCAGCTGCACGGCGTTGGTCGACAGTGACAGGTCGTCAATGCCTTCCAGCGCAGACAGGCGCATGGCCAGATCAGGCAAGCTCTTACGTACAAGGGGTTCACCACCGGTCAGGCGGATACGACTGACACCGAGTTGGCCGAATACGCCTATAACACGTTCGATCTCGTCAAAGTTGAGCCAGTGATCAGGTGTTTCGAAATCTTTAAAGCCTTCCGGCATGCAATATACACAGCGCAGGTCGCAACGATCCGTGACCGAGAGGCGGACATAATCAATGCGACGACCAAATGTATCTATGAGCTGATTCATGACTAGTTACCGGGAATGTGTTTGTCATTATACCCGAGTCTTTCGCCTGTTACAGGTGACTAATGATTAGACTATTCGCTACGTTAAATAAGGGAATTGATGCAGATCATGAAAAATGAATTTAATTCGATTCGAATGTGTTTATACTCGGATGTATAATAATAAGAGTGGTCCTAATTACCTTGCGAACAGTGCATGAATGATTTGAATTCTCAAACCAAGTACGCCGTAGCGCCTGCCTGTGAATCATGTGGGGTGAGGCGACTGTGCCTGCCTGTGTCACTCGACGGTGAAGCACTGATGACCATGGATAAACTGGTCAAGCGTCATGCGCCGATGAAGAAGGGCGACTACCTGTTTCGTACCGGTGACAAGTTCAAGTCACTCTATGCAATACAGTATGGTTCGATGAAAAGCTATGGCCTGACGATGGACGGTAAGGAACAGGTCACCGGTTTTCATTTAACCGGCGAGGTACTGGGCCTTGATGCACTTGATGGTGAAGAACATCACTGTAATGCCGTGGCACTGGAAAAAACGGAGATTTGTGAAATACCGTTTTCTGCACTGGAAGCCTTGCAGAGTGAAGTACCGAGACTGCAGCACGATCTGAACTGCATTATGAGTCGCGAGATCCACCGTGATCAGAATATGATGCTCATGCTTGGCAGTACGACAGTTGAACAGCGTATGGCGCGTTTTCTGATTAACCTGTATGAACGCCTGAAGACGCGTGGTGCATCCGACAATACTCTTAACCTGTCGATGACGCGACAGGACATCGGGAATTACCTGGGTGTTGCATTTGAAACTGTCAGCCGTCAACTTGCCCACATGCAGGATGAAGGCATCCTCAGTATCAAGAACCGCACGATACATATTGTTGATATAGAACGCCTCGAAGATATCGCAGGCTGATTCACCTCTGACGTATTCCTGCGTCAATTCTCCAAATTCGTTTTTGGCTCCAGTGAGTTTTTCATGGTCATTGTCGTGTTCTTGATCCCGATCAAGGAGTAGGCATACAAACAGGTCTAGCTTGTCGAGTAGAAGGATTTTAGAAAAACGACAAATAGAGAGGAAAGGGAGATGGCTAGACTACTTAGTTTGTTCGTGGCCATGATGTTCGTTCTTACCGGCTGTGATAAACCAGCGGACACCACCACACAAAAAGCACCCGCAACACCCGCACCCGTCAAGATAGCAGAAAAGCCCATTGTAATAGATCCATCACTGGCCCCGGCTGGTAAACAACTCTATGAGCAAAATTGCATCTTCTGTCACCAGGCTGATGCAATTGGCAAGCCTGGTTTTGCCCCATCGCTGACGAATCCTGAATTCCTCAGCGTGTCGTCGAACAAGTTTATTCTCAGCACGATTCGTGATGGTCGTCCCGGCACGGGGATGCCGCCGTTTGCGCATTTGGGTAAGCAGAAGATTGAATCCATGGTTGCATATTTCAGGACCTTTGCGACGTTACCGGATCGTGCTGCCGAGGTTGATGCACAACCCGCTGCAAACGGTGATATTACACGCGGCCAGGCTTCCTACAATTTGATTTGCCTGACCTGTCATGGTCCCAACGGTGACGGTTATGCCGCAGGCGGTACCGGTACCGCCATTGGCAAGGCCGGCACACTCGACAAGGTCACGGACGGTTTCCTGCGTACAACGATCAAGGAAGGCCGAAGTAACACCCGTATGCTCGGTTTTGGCCAGGAGACACCCCGGACGATGGCAGCACTTTCCGACCAGGAAGTGGATGACATCATTGCTTACCTGCGCACCGTACCAAGTAAATAAGGGAGAAGGGACATGAAACGCATAAAAATGAGTCGTCGTGACTTCCTCAAGGGAAGCGCATTTATCACAAGCGCGGCAGCAGGAACCAGCCTGATGGTCGGTGCAAACCCTGAACTTGAGGCTGCACCAGCGAGCGCAGAGAAAGCAACGTCCAGTCGCAAGACAGCCGTTGCCCAATGTCCGTACTGTGGCGTGGGGTGCGGTACGATTATCCAGGCCGAGAATGGCAAAATTGTCTCAATGCGCCCGGATAAAGATCACCCGACCAACTATGGCCTGCAATGCATCAAGGGTCTAACCGCGGCAGAACCCATCTATGTAGATCGCATGGAAGGCGACCCGTATGTCCGTAAGGATGTCTGGGCAGAGTGGCAAAAACCAGGTCATGGTGATATTGAGTACGTCAGCAAGACCAAGGGTTCGTTCGATGAAGAACACTTCGTGCGCGTACCGTACGAAGAAGCCGAGGAAATGACGGCCTACAAGATTGCACACTTTGCGAAAAAGTACACGGGTAACTCGATCGCCCTGTATGGTTCTGGCCAGCTCACCATGGAGGGCCAGTACCTTGAAAACCTGTTCATGAAAGGTGTGCTCGGTTCAAATACAATCGAGGCCAATGCACGTATGTGTATGACCTCGGCCGTGACCGGTTACTTTGCAACACTGGGTTCGGATACGCCGCCACTGGCGTATGAAGATATCGAACTCGCCGACATGATCATGCACTTTGGTCATAATGCCCGCGAGGCACATCCAATCATCTTCTGGCGCATCGCCGATCATAAACAGAAAGCCGACATCCCCACGGTTGTTGTCGATCCGCGTTATACCGGTACCTCGAAGGGTTACGCCGATATAAACCCGGACAACTCGGTACATGTGCCGATTCTGAATGGTGATATTAGTTTCCTCAACTCCATTGCACACGTGTTGTTGAAAGACCATCCCGATGTAATCGACTGGGATTTCCTTAAGGCACATGTTACAGGTTGGGAAGAGTATGTCGAAGGTGTAACGAATGATTACAGCCCGGAACAGGTTCAGGATCGCATGGGTGGACCAAACCACGATGTCTCACCAGAACTGATCCGCAAGGTCGCGGGTATGTTTGCTGATGCAACACGTAAGCGTCTTGTACGTAGCAAGGGCAAGCAGGCCGGGGAAGGTTACGGTGGTGTCATCATCATGTGGGGTATTGGTTACAACCAGCACATCCATGGCCAGCACAATACGATCTCGATTGTTAACCTGTTGACCCTGACCGGTAACCTCGCCAAGCCGGGGTGTGGACCGTTCTCTATGACCGGTCAGCCGAATGCGATGGGTGAACGTTTCACCGGTGGCCTGACCGGACGCCTGCCCTTCAACCAACCATTGAAGAATACCGCTCATCGTAAACACATGGCGCGTCACTGGCGTGTGCCGGAAGCAAACCTGATTACCGCGATGAATGCGAAGAATCCCGGTTATGCCGTCGGCATGATGGAACGAGCGCTGAAGGATGATGTGAAAGCAATGTTCTTCGTCTATGCCACACACATTGATTTACCGGACCTGGATAAGCTGGTTCGGCCCGCAATGTCGAAGACGTTCAATGTCGTGCAGGAGATCTATCGACATGCACCGAACAACCTGTATGCAGATGTCATCTTCCCGGCTGCAACCTGGGGTGAGGTCGATGGCGTGTATATCAGTTCGGAGCGTCGCCTGAACCGTGTTGAAAAGGCGGCAGAGCCACCTCCCGGTTGTTATCCTGATATGGATATGGTGATCGACAAGGGACGAAAGATTGCCAACCTGTTGGGGCTGGAAGGTGACAAGATCTTCCCGTGGAAGCGCAAGGAAGACGGCTTCTATGATGCACAGGAGGTCTTCCGTGATGTGCTTGCCGCATCGGAAGGTACCGATACCGATCTGACTGGCCTGCTTGAGGTTGAAAAGATTGATGGCAAGACGCCGTATAACCAGTTGCGTGATCTGCGCGGTATCCAGTGGCCGGCACCAAGCTATGAAGCTGCAAAGAGCGGTGGTACGAAGCGTCGTTACATGCTGCAGGAAGGCCAGTGGAAGAACAAACCGTATGGTTACTTCCGTACCAAGGACGGCAAGGTGCATATGAAACTGTGTCAGCAGGATTACTCGCAGCGTGAAGAGATCACCAGGAAGCTGATGGAGTTTGGTGATAAGGAAGGTGTCTACACCATTGATAATATCCCGCTGCTGAAACAGGCACGTGACATGGGGCTGACACCGGATATCCCGGATGAAGCCGAACGTGGCAAGAACTGGGACAAGGTAGCAGAAGGTAAATACCCCTACTGGTTGGGCCTCGGAGTTGTGTACGAACACTTCCATACCGCGAAATCGAACCGTAGCCCGACCACGCGTCGACTCGTCCCTGAAATGTACGTCGAGATGCACGTCGAGGATGCAAAAGACCTCGGTATCAAGGATGGTGACAAGGTCAGGCTGGTGACCCGGCGTGGTTCTTTTGAGGCAAAGGCACAGGTCGGCACCAACAGCCTGGTCAAACCGGCACGTAACAGTGTTCCGCGCGGTTACATGTTCAGCCCCTGGAACCTGTCTGTCGCAGATAGTGCCGATCCGAAAAAGAACAAGTGGCTTGTGAACAGTACCTCAAGCCGTGTCTGGGATATCGTTTCAGGTCAGGTTGATTTCAAGAAGCTCGCCTGTCGTATCGAAAAGGTATAATCGTTACTTCAACTGTTGCCCCTGGTTAATGCCAGGGGCAAACATGGGCAAGACATGCAACGTAGAACGTTTCTGCAGGGCCTAATTGGTACCGTGCTCATTCATTCATGGCCCGAAATCCAGGCGGCAAACCAGCCTTCGTTTCGTTTTCTTCGTCCGCCAGGTGCAAAGGATGAAGAAGACTTTGCCTCGAGTTGTATCCGCTGTGGTCAATGCGGTGAGGTATGCCCGAACCGTTGTATCAAGTACCTCGGCACGGAGAATGGTATTGACTCCATTGATACACCTTACATTGTGCCGCGCGAACAGGCCTGCATTTTATGCATGAAGTGTGGCGATGCCTGTCCGACCGGGGCGATCAAATCTATTCCCCGAGAAGCGGATCCTATTATTGAAAATGTCGACATGGGTAAGGCACGTGTTGACCGTAGATTGTGCCTGTCGTGGCAGGGCAAGACCTGTGGTGTGTGTTACCGTGCTTGTCCGTTGCAGGATGTTGCGATACGTATCGGCCGTCTCGAGCAGCCGCATGTTCTTGAAAAGGGCTGCGTGGGTTGCGGGCTGTGTGAACGTTCCTGTATTCAGATACCGCAGGCAATAAAGATCATTCCCAGCCATACGCGACGCGGGTAATAAACTGCTTTAGTGAAAATGGTTCAGATTAAATATTATTAACCACGAAGTGCACAAAGTGACACAAAGCATAGTAAAGGATACCTGGAGTAACTTCGTGAACTTTGTGGTGAACAGCTTTTGCAGTTTTGATTATGAAAGGGCATGAGTATGCAAAAGATTATCGATAAGCCTTCTGTATTACGCCACGTGAACAAGCTTCGCTGGGCGGTGCTGACGATTGTCTTCCTGATGCTGATCCTGTTGCCATTTGTTCACCTTTACCAGACCTATATTGCCGCGCATGCTTATGACCTGCTGCTGCCCTATGAAAAAATCATTTACGACAACATGGAGTGGCTCACCTCACCGTTTGTCAGCGATCCGGAACATGATCTGGATGCCGTGAAGGGGACGACATGGTCAGGATCACTGTTTGGCCTGCAACTCAGTGACCCGCTTGCCGTGGTCAGCCAGTTCAGTGCATCGCTGTCACTATACTGGCCGTTCATCCTGACGGCACTTATACCGGTTGTCGTTACAGTCTTGCTGGGTCGCGTGTTCTGCGGCTGGATTTGCCCGGCAACATTTATCTATGAACTCAACGATACCCTTGCAGCCTGGTTACGCCGTGCCGGGGTGCCGCTCGGTGACAATGTCTACGACAAGCGGATTAAATACCTCGTACTCGGCATCGGTCTTGTGCTGTCGATGCTACTGGGCAGCATTATGACTGCTGCGATTTACCCGCCCGCAATTATTGGTCGTGAACTCTACTACGCGATTGCGCAGGGGGCATTCGGTGTCGGTGCCGTTTTCTTCCTGTTAACCATCCTGTTTGACCTGCTTGTCGCACGGCGTGGTTTTTGTCGTTACCTGTGCCCGGGTGGAGCCCTGTATTCGTTGCTAGGTCGTTACCGCCTGCTACGTATCCAGCGCGTGGTTGAAGACTGTAACGATTGCAAGAAATGTAATGTCGTGTGTGAGTTTGGGCTTGACCCGTTGCAGGATGGCTTTGGCCAGGAATGTAACAACTGTACGGCCTGTATCGCTGTCTGTCCGACTGATGCACTTGTATTCAAGGTATCGACGAAAGACGTACCGTACCAGGGACCAGGTCATCTTGGTCATACCTGGCGTCAGCAGCAGAAACAGGCCCAGCAAGAGGCGAGTGAGTAGTGAAACGGCGTCGCTTCATGAAAACAGTTGGTGCCTATACGGCATTGGGTGTAGCTGCGTCCATGCCCTATGGCTTGTCACGAATGTTGTCGCCATACGCGTATGCAGCCCCACACCGACATATTCCACTGCCAGGGGCGTTGCCCGATCCGGATGATTTTGCACGCGCCTGTATCGGGTGCGGGCTGTGTGGCGAGGTCTGCCCGCCACGTTGTGTTGAATTCAAGCGACGCGAAGGCGGCAGCGAGGTCAATACGCCGTATATCGACCCGGCGAAGAAGGCCTGCATCCTGTGTAACAAGTGTATGGAAGTTTGCCCGACCGACGCACTGACGGAGATGCCAAGGCGGGAAGTCGATATGGGCATCGCCCAGATCGATCGTGCTGCCTGCTACCCGTGGGTGGATGAAGGTATTTGTGGTGCCTGCGTGGTGATATGTCCACTCGGTGATGATGCGATCGGCTTTACATTTGCGAATATCTACAAGCCTGCTGTTAAGGACGGTTGTGTTGGTTGCGGGCAGTGTGTTGAGGTGTGTCCTGAGCCGAGCCTGCCGATTCGCATTGTGCATCGCAGTGAAGGCACCATCGCCAAGCATGGCGTCGCCACGCGCCGGCGTAGTTATTAAGGTAATAAAATCCAACGCAGAGGCGCTGAGACGCAGAGAACGCAAAGTCGTTCAGTGTTAAAAGCTAAGTCGAATGATATGTAATATATGATTAATGTTTGAAATTGTATTGTTCTTTGAAAGTGGTGTATCCGTTTATGCCGTACAAATGGATTTTATGCAAAGATGAAGAAAAGAAATTTGAAAATAATAAATAATTTTTATGTGTTTTCTCTGCGTACTTTGCGTCTCAGCGCCTCTGCGTTAGATCTTGAAGGAATATAATTGTGCACGTCATTAAACTTCTAGTATTTGGTATTATATTTGTCTTCAGCCACTCAGTGCTGGCACATCATGTTTTGGGTCGGCCTTCGTACAGTCTTGGTGAAGATTCGAATACACCACCGAGCATGCAGGTGGAAACGCAGATCGGCGATTTCTACGTCACCTACATGGCCTTCCCTGCTTTTCCGAAACCGAATGAGCAGGGCAGGGTCAACCTGTATGCCTCGCGTATTGATAACGGCCTGCCGTTTGATGGCAAGGTGACCTTCAAGGTCCGTGATGACAGCTGGTTTGCCAGTGCTGAAGAGACACTGGGTGTGCAGGATATTGATGACAACGTTTACCGCCAGGGTTTCCTGTTCAAGCAGGATGGTGATTACATCATCACGGCCGAGTTTGAGTCGGGTGGTGAACCTTACATGATTGACTTCCCTCTACGCATTGGCGAACCGACACCGATTGGCCCGATTGGCATTACCGTTGCAGCACTCGTTACCATTCTTGCGGTGGTCAATGTCATGCAGCGTAAACGGCGTTTCCGACTCAAGGCACAACGCGCAAATCGAGAACCCGCTTCATGACGATGACCCATCCAGGGTTACCGTTTGAGTGGTTGCTACTGGCCATCACCCTGATGGTGTTAGGTGTGTTGTGGGCGATGTTCCGTCTGCCGGTTGTTTACCTGGCAAAGCCCTATATCAATATTGAACGTATCCCGTTACTGGGTAGCCTGGCGCGCCTGTTTGCAGCCAGTCCCTGGCCTTTGTTGTTCCTGCGTTTTATCGCGGTTGCCCTGTTCCTCATGGTGATTGCGGCAGGGCTGTTCGGTACCCCGGTGCCGGAGCATAACCTGGCAACGACCCTGACATGGACCATCTGGTGGACCGGTCTCATTATTACGGTATTTTTCCTTGGTTCTGCCTGGTGTGCGGTGTGCCCGTGGGATGCGATCGCCGGCTGGCTGGTGCGACGACGTTTATGGCGGCGCTCAGATCAATCTGCGAGTCTAGGTCTGCGCGTACCGAAAGCTTGGCGTAATGTGTGGCCGGCATTGATCATGTTTGCCGGGCTGACCTGGTTGGAGCTGGGTGTAGGTGTAACGACGAACCCGTATGCGACGGCGGTTCTTTCCCTTGTTATGGTCGTGCTCGCGACTGTGTACATGGCGGTGTTTGAACGCAAGGCATTTTGTAAACACGTCTGCCCAGTGGGACGTACCGTGGGCTTTTATGCACAACTGTCGATGGTTGAATTACGGCCGCGTCAGCAGCAGACCTGTGATGATTGTGAAACGCTTGAGTGCTACCACGGCAGCAAGCAGATTGAACCTTGCCCGACCAACCTCGTAATGGGGCGACTAACCCAAAGTACCTATTGTACGTCGTGTGCGGCATGCACGATGAGTTGTCCGCACGACAATGTAGGCTGGCGTCTGCGCAGTCCCGCCATCGAGGCGATCCGTCATGCACGGCCCCACTGGGACGAAGCCTGGTTCATGGTCGGCCTGCTCGCACTGACAAGTTTCCACGGCATTACGATGATGGGGTTCTGGGAAAAGGGCCTGTCAGATTTTGCACGTGTCATTGGTGATTCCGGGCAACTGCTGTGGAGTTTCAGTCTTGGCATGTTGATCGTGTTTATTGTCCCGGCAGTGTTATATACCGTTATTATCCGTATGACACAGGGTATGCTTCCTGTTGCGATCCCGTTTAAACAGTTGTTTGCGAAGCTGGCCTTCATCAGTCTGCCACTCGCGTTTGTGTACCACATTGCACATAACCTGAATCACCTGGTGCGAGAAAGCCGTGGCTTTACCGAGGTACTTATGAACCCGCTGGGTCGAGATACCCTGCCTTACAGCAGCCACGAAATACACATGCGTCATATGCAACCGTTATTGAATGAACAGTTATTGTTTGCGCTGCAGGCCGGCTTGATGGTGCTGGGTTTCTGGCTGGCCGTACAGGTGTTGAAAAAAAGAACACTGGATGCATTGGGCGAGTCACAACAATGGCGGGCAGTTTATTTGTTTCCCGGGTTTGTCTTTATTGTCGTGGTGACCGCGTTTAATCTGTGGCTGTTGGCACAGCCCATGGTTATGCGAATGTAGGAAACTGAGTATGACCGAACCAGACAAGCGTCAATGTTCATCACGCAAGCAATGCCTGCGTGTCTGGTTATGCAAGTGGGTCAACCGTGCGCCACTCGTGTTTATACTGCTGATGTTTAGCCTCGGCATTCTTTTCTGGGGCGCGTTTAATACAAGTCTTGAAATGACCAACAATGAGGAGTTCTGCATCAGTTGCCACGAGATGGAAGCTTACGTTTACCAGGAATATAAACAGACTGTTCACTACACTAATCGTACCGGTATTCGTGCAACATGCCCGGATTGTCATGTTCCGCGAGAGTGGGAACACATGGTGGTGCGCAAGGTGGGCGCGACCAATGAGTTATTTCATAAAATGATTGGTTCAATTGATACGCCAGAAAAATTTGAGGCGAAACGCCTCGAGCTTGCAGAGCATGTATGGGAGGGCATGATAGAGACTGATTCGCGTGAGTGCCGAAACTGTCATGCCAATGAGTTTATGAAACTCGATAGCCAGAGCCGGCTTTCACAACGCAAGCATGCACGTGGAATCGAGGAAGGCCTGACCTGTATTAATTGTCACCGCGGAATTGCCCACTCGTTGCCTAAGAACTTTGATGCCGACGGTAAGCTGCATGCGTCATACAAGGAAACGAAGCGACCGTGTGGCGATTGCCACAAGCAACTCGCCCAGCCGGATGAGCCGATCTCATGGTAGATGAAATCGACCAGGGGCGACGGGCATTCTTCCGCCGTGCGGCGGGAAAGGCAGCAGAACACGTTGTTGAAGAGGCGCAGGCACGGCTTGAGTCGCGTGCTGCGCACTGGGTACGACCACCATTTGCCTTGCCCGAGCTGGAGTTCATCCTCGCCTGTACCCGCTGTGATGATTGTGCAACAGCTTGCCCGCATAAGGTGATATTTCCCCTGCCGGCAAGCTACGGTGCCGATGTTGCGGCCACTGCCGCGCTTGATGCCCTCAATGGGGGCTGTCACCTGTGTGAAGACTGGCCCTGTGTGACTTCCTGTGAAGCAGATGCACTAAAATACCCGGAGTCAGAGGAGGGAGATGAAGGAGAGGTCGGGCAGGCCTGGCCGAAGATGGCCCGGGCGACGATCCTGACCGATGAGTGCCTGCCATACCGGGGTCCCGAGTGTGGGGCTTGTCATGGCAGTTGCCCAATCCCGGCCGCGCTGACTTTTGCGCTCGAGCGACCCTCTATCGATCTTGCCCTCTGTTCGGGTTGTGGCCTTTGCTTGGCAGCCTGTATTGCCGAGCCAAAGGCGATCAGTATTTCGTCGTTATATAGTCATAATTCATAGATAATTCAGTATGTTGAGATAAATACATTGAATCTGTGTGAAAAACCGGATCCAGGTTGATCATTTCCAAAGTATTTTCCCCATAAAGACCGATAATGACACTCTATTAATAATACATATAGGTATCATCTATCATTTTAATTGCACCATTAAAAACTATTGCGCAATTACTGCGAAAGAAGAACACCTTAGGCTTGGCTCTGGTAGTCTCTTGATTTACACTGTCGCCCTGTTTCGACCATGCCTGTAGATGTTCCACACCGTCCAGTATTCAAATGGGCAAAAAGTGAGGGGCTGTGGCAGCGATGAATGCCTTTATGGCAGATTTAAAGCGTCTATTCGCCAGGGTGGTAGAACGGCACGAGTAAGGTTAGTGGTGCGAATGCATCCCCTGCTCGCCATGCTTAACTTAAACGATTTTATAATGATAGAAATATAAACCGAGGAAGTGTCGATATGTTCAACACCAACCCATTCGATGCAGTGACAGCACTAATATCTACTGACATCCAGCAAGGCTACATTATTTTAATGGCCATCCTGGTGTTCCTGGGTACTGTGCTCGATATGATGCATAAAAAGAGTGCCAAATACTTTTCCCTAGATACTGAAAAGAATAATAAGAACGCCAAGCGTTCTGTAGGTACTGGTGAAAAAGCCGGCCTTGCGATAGCAGTCGCAGCCAACGAAATCCTGACTTCAGCTGAGTTCTGCAGCACGAAGCGCCGACTGTCACACATGCTGACAATGTACGGCTTCATCCTCTTCGTTGTATCGACAGCTGTGATGATCTTCGGTTGGTCAGAAAGCGCGCTCTTCGCGCAGCTCTGGCATATCGGTGCACTGATGCTTTGTGTGGGTGGTTACTGGTTCTGGTTCTTCATCCGTGTTGACGTAGCCGCTGAAGGTACCAAGTGGTATCACCTTGTTAAGGCCGATATGTTTATCCTTGGCCTGCTGACTACAGCTACATTCGGACTGATTTGGTCATACATGCAGTCATCAGGTGGTAACGTTGCTGATATGGGTTGGACAGCCTTGTTCTTCGCACTGTTTATCATTTCAAACACCTTCCTGTTCTCAACAGTTATGTGGTCGAAGTTCGCACACATGTTCTTCAAGCCAGCGGCTGCGCTGCAAAAACGTGTTGCTCATGCAGATGGCGGTAACTTGAACCTGCCTGCTGACTTTGACCTGTCAGACCCAGCAGTACACGCACGCTTCCCGGATGTCCCTATGTACATGGGTAAGAACCCACCTAACATGGGTGACGGTATCCGTCGTGAGCCACCAAACCATTACTAATAACAATTTAGCGATC